>Ga0335396_10001790_pt1 | contig 27180 bp, 21 predicted proteins | sample FRY02_FD_205743 | JGI IMG/M metagenome (GOLD analysis project Ga0335396, IMG submission 205743) | Freshwater microbial communities from Lake Fryxell liftoff mats and glacier meltwater in Antarctica - FRY-02 (spades assembly) (version 2) | ecosystem: Environmental > Aquatic > Freshwater > Ice >... | reverse complement strand
TACGCGAAGCCGACATTAGTGACATCGCAATCGTAACTGGCTATCGTCGTGAATTGCTGGCGGATCGCGGACTAACCGAGTTTCACAATCCCCGTTGGGGAGTGACCAACATGGTTTCGTCCCTTGCATGTGCCGAGGCATGGTTGAATGAGGCACCATGTATTGTTAGTTATTCAGACATCTTCTACGCGGCTCCTGCCGTGGAGTCTCTGATGGATAGCAAAGCAAGTTTAGCGGTCACTTACGATCCGAATTGGCGCGTCTTGTGGGAAAAACGTTTCGGTAATCCACTTCTCGATGCCGAAACTTTTCGATTGAACATTGATGGCACGTTGGCCGAGATTGGCAATAAGCCGAAGTCGGTCAACGACGTCGAGGGGCAATACATGGGGCTGCTTCGATTTACTCCAGACGGATGGCATGAGATCGTGCGGATTCGTGATGGCCTGAATTCACTCAAGTGCGACACAATGCATATGACGGGGACGCTACAGAAAGTCATTGAGGCTGGGCATATCAGTGTGTCTGCTATCCCCTACTTTGACAACTGGGGGGAGGTTGATTCAGTTCAGGACTTGGCTGCTTATCAGGAATGAAACAATTGGCGCGTTATGCATTGGTCGGTATCGTTCCCTTTGGAACTTCGCTACTTGCAGTAGTACGAAAACCTTCCTAACCAGACTAGGTCATGGGATAAATGAGGCAACTGCCTCAATGACCTGCGTCTGTTGACCGGGTATCATCGATGAAAACAACGGCAGTCGAACTAGACACTCCCCAGCGTGTTCAGTCGCCGGACATTGTCCGGGCTTCCCACCTAACTGCTGGCCCACTGCGGAGAGATGTAGTGGTTGATAGTGAAAGACGGCGCTTACGCCATGCTCCGCGAGGTGAGCGATGAATCGATCCCGTTGATCTCCCCGCTCAAAACGCAGGTGGAACACGTGTGCAGTGTGTTCGCACCCGGATGGCACGAATGGTGTGCGAACTCCGTTTGCTACTGCCCAACTGGCGAGTTCACGATCGTATCGATTGTAGATCGCCATACGCTTCCGGTAAATTTCTTCCCTGCGCTCAAATTGCCCAAATAAAATTGCGGCCAAGATATCCGATAAAATCCATGATGAGCCAACATCCACCCATGTGTATTTGTCAACTTGCCCTCGAAGAAACTTGCTTCGGTCGGTTCCCTTTTCGCGCAGAATTTCCGCGCGCTCAACCAGCGTTTCGTCATTGATGATGAGTGCTCCGCCCTCACCACATGTGATGTTCTTGGTCTCGTGAAAACTCTGGGTGGCGAGAGCGCCGAAAGTACCCAAATATCGACCGTTATATTTACCAAACAGTCCGTGCGCGTTGTCTTCCACTATCATAAGCCCGTGTTTGGTGGCAAGCGACATAAGCAACTCCATCTCCGCACCGACTCCGCCGTAGTGCACAACGCAGATTGCCCGTGTACGGGGTGTAATCGCTGCGGCTACCTGGTCAGGATCGAGGTTGAGGGTATCTGGCCGTACGTCGACGAACACGGGTCTGGCGCCGTGCAACATGAATGAACTGGCCGACGTGACGAATGTGAACGCTGGCACGATAACTTCATCACCAGGCCCGAGTCGTAACAACAATGCGGCCATTTCAAGCGCGTGCGTACACGACGTCGTGAGGAGTGTCCTACGACATCCGATCGCCAACTCAATCAGATTTTCAACTTTTTTACCGAATGGTCCGTTGCCCGCGGTATAGCCACTATCGATGGCTTGGAATATATATTCGCGGTCAACATCACAAATATCAGCCTTGTTGAATGTAACAGAGATCAATTGTGACTACCTCAGACCAATCGTTCGTCAGTGGATTGTGCGATCGCGTACGACAGTTTATTCATTGAACGAAAGTGGATTTTACCGATGTATTCACCAAGGATCCCAAGCACCATAAATTGAGTAACTGAAAAATCGTAATTGCGGAAGCAAGTAAGGGAAAACCTTGTACTGAACTTCCGATGATTACGCGACGCCCAACGATCCACTCCAATAGTAGGAAGCCGATGACCAGAACCAAGGAGCCTATTCACGAAGCTAATCTCAAGGGGCGGGTACTGTACCTAGTAGTTGTGTCCATCATGAACTTGATCAATTTCCGTAAATCATAGTTCGACGTACCTTCGATGCGTTCATGATGCTTAACCTCAACTGTAGCAAATCTAAATGTGGACCGTGTCAGTAGAGCATCTATAGAGACGCTGGGACCAATTGGTTTGCTGAAGGAATCTCTCAATTCCGTTCTAAACGCTCGAAACGAACTCATCTCAATCGAACTCTTGAATCCCAATGCGGATGAGAGAAATCTCCAAGCACCCTTCGACAACATTCGGCGCAAAATGGATTGCCTGATGTCAGCGTTGATGCCGTAGATAACATCAACGTCAATCGTCACCACCGCGCCGTGCTTTGCGGTTCTGATCACGGCCAGTAGTGGGGCATATCGACCGTAATTACGACCGAGTCTGACCCCCACAACATAGGGGGTGGCTAATTTCGTGATTTCCAACCATGATGTATCCATGCTCCCATCGTCGATTAGGAGTATCTCAAAGTCGCGAAATCCTTCAAGTTCAGACTTGATTCGTTGCACTAATAAAGCAAGTCGATTTGCCGCGCAATAGACCGGAACAACTACTGATACCCCTACGTTGTCTCGCGAGCGCATGGGTTAGATATTAGTCGTAAGCCAGTCGAACACAGAGGTAGATTGGCTCAATGTTATGGCAACCAATTGAGTTTTCGCTGATCTATGCGTAGTCCACGAATCCGTCTCGCCTGCGCCGGCTCGAAGGGTCTTGATTTTGCAACAGCGATCTGTGCGTCGCAGAAGATTGACCGGCACCGATTTGTCGGATGCAGACCTCATTTTTGTTATGGGGTGGCAGTACATGATTGAGAATCCTCCACCCTCGGTAGTAGTCCTTCATGACTCTCTCTTACCCAAGTACAGAGGATTTGCTCCTACCGTGTCAGCGCTGATTGAAGGAGCACCCGAAATTGGAGTAACGGCGATCACCGCATTGAGCGAACCTGACCGCGGGTTGATCCTCTCGCAGAGTAAGTTACATGTCACCCATCCAGTCAAAATTCGCGACGTACTCGATCAACTTCAGTCCAACTACATGGAGTGTGCACACGATGTAATCCAAAAGTGGCAACGGGGTTCGCTGGTAGGTACCGCGCAGCAAGAGGAGTTTTCGACTTACAGTCTTTGGCGGGATGAATTAGACCTCATGGTCGATTGGTTTTGTGATGCCGCAAGAGTGCAGCGCTTCATCTATGCCGTCGGGGATCCATATCTCGGGGCACGCGCATCGATCGACGGTCAGCAAATCGTTATCTCGGACTGTGTCGTGGTGGAAGACTTAGATATTGTCAACCGCCAACCAGGAAAGATTTGGCGTCTCGCTGCTGAAGGTCCTGATGTCGTGTGCGGGCGGGGAATGGTTCGGCTCACTGAAATTCGTGATCTTGAGGGTAATCCCTTCGTAGTTCGGCATCTTAGGACGCGCTTATAAGTTGTCATTCGGCCGACTGATTGCAAGTGGGGGTGCTACTTGATTGGCGTCATCGGCCCGTTATCGCTGCGATCTCGTAGCCCTCGGCCTTGGCCGCGTTAAGAATCAAGTCGGCGTGCTCTGAGCCGCGAACCTCGACCGTGATTTGTACGCCAGTTTCGCGCACGGCAAAATCGAGTCCTTCGCGCACGTGCTGTACCTCGATCAAGTTGGCGTCCATGTTCGCGAAAATTGTCAACAGCCGTGCGAGACCACCTGGTCGGTCGGGTAGTCGAGTGAATACGATCAGGCGGCGGCCAGCCTTGGTCTCGTGGCGGCGAATTAGGTTGGGGATCAGACCGAGATCCACGTTGCCGCCAGAGAGCACGACGCACGTGGTGCCGGTTTGTGCCGGGGTAACGCGCCCGCTCAACAACGCCGAAACGCCGACAGCACCGCCGCCTTCCACGAACAATCGTGAGTGTTCCATTAATAACATCATCGCGTCGGCAACGCTGCTCTCGTCAACGGCGACGATTTCATCGACCCATTTATCGACTAGCGGGCGAGTGATGATTCCGGGCTTCTTCACTGCGATGCCGTCTGCGAGAGTCGGCACGGGGCCAGGAGCGATCTCGCCATAGATGTATGGCGCGCAAGACGAAATCTGCACGCCGATTATGCGGATGCTCGGCTTTTGTAACTTCAGCGCGATGGCCACGCCGCTGAGCAAGCCGCCGCCGCCGAGGGGCACGATAACTTGCGCGAGATCTTCGATGTCTTCTAAAAGTTCGAGCCCCAACGTGCCCTGACCAGCGACGACATCGACGTCATCTTCAGGATGCCACTGCACACCCACAATCCATTTGGCGGTGCGGTGTTCAACCGCCTCGATCACACCATCAATACTGTGCGCCACGACCTGCAGGTCTGATGCGACCCGATCAATTGACTGGTGGTGGTACGAGTGCCCGCCCGCTGGCCTCAAAGTGCCCATGGCTTCAGCGACGCGCGATCCCGCATTCACCTCAACCGGATGATACGTATCCCAATGCGAGTCGCTGTCGGCGATTGTGTCGATGAGGTTCTGATGCAATGTGCCACCGAGGGACACGTTGAGAACCTGAATACCTCGACAGATCGCCAGAACCGGCTTGTCCATCGCGATCGCGGCCCGCACAATCGCGAGTTCGACCGCATCGTGTTCTGCAACGATTCCATAGATCGCGTCGCTCGATTGCGTTTGGCCGTACAGCGTCGGGTCAAGATCGCCTCCGCCGTGAAGCAACACCGCATCGGCGCGCTCAACGAGCGAATCTACGTGTGCAAGGGTTGACTCAAGCGGCGGGACGGTAAGAGCCACACCACCACTACGGGCGATTGCTTCGGAATATCGCCGACCGCTGGCAATCGCGGCCTCACGCACGCCCTTTGCCTCGGGAGAGAGTCGACCGGGTAGCAATATGAATGGGGTCATCTGACTACGCTAATCCCGAGAAGTGCTGACGACTACGGAATTCGAATTTGTGCGTCGGTGGTAAAGAGTGATCACGACGGACGCAAAAAGAGCCAACCAAAAAATATAGGAATGACGGGGATAGTAGGCCTGGTAAGGAAACGTCGGGGCGAGGTACGCCAGGGGGAAGAACTGGTAGAGCCAGGGTTTGAGGGTATGCGGCCACTCGTGAATGAGTCGCGCAAGGCTGAACACCCATAGTAGAAACAGCAGGTAGAGACCGATTTCAAGCGTCAAAGAAACTCCGTCCTTGGGCAGTCCCATGATCCCAGTTTCAGTCGGATTTCGGAATCGATATTGGTAAAAGAGTCCGAGGAGAAAATTGCCGAGAGACTCCCATTCGAACAGGGCTCCCGGTCGGCTGGTGGAAAAGAGTACGAACCGCTTTCCGTAAAAATAGTTATGCAGAAGCGGTAGTGCTGAGACGCCGGTAAAGGCGGCGATCGTAAGCAACCACCGCCGGACTCTGACGAAGCGCGTTTCATCTTGAGGTTGGGCGAGTAGTGAAATTATTAGTACTACAACAAAGGCACCAAAAAGTTGATTTGGCCGCGTGACTACGGCAGCACCAATCAAAATTGCAGGGAGGAATGACCTGAGAAAGGTAGTTTTACCCCTGAGTGCCAAGGAAAACGCAATGAGAGTGAAGCCCCATGTTGGAATCTCTGTTGTTTGAACTAAAAAGAAATAGCTAGTAACCCACGATGACAAGATGAACAGCAGGCTCAGCGTAAGTAAGGCACAACCAAGTTGTTCGATTTTGGATTGGGAATGCCGGAGGACGGTGTCAATCAACAGAAATCCACCGATTGCCATAGCAAAAAAGAACATCGCGGTGATGATGATGTCACCATCACCAAAAACCCAGTGCATGAACGGGGCGATGTACCGGTATCCAGGCTGCAGATAGAAGATGGGCTCGAAACCAAAAAGGTAGCCACCAAATAGCGATCCACGGGTTAGCCATGCATGAATAAGCCAATCGGTGTAGCCCGGACGAAAGAACATGTAACCGAGATTGGAGATTTGTTCAGGACTAGGCGTGAAGTGATCCCAACGGGTTCCTGGATTCAGGTTTAATGTTCGCTCAATTGAAAGATAAAGCGAGCCCACAAATGCGACTGGCAAGAAAGCCTTGCGCCAGGCAAAACACAGTGGGATGAGAACAATGGCGCAGAGTAGGAGAGACATCGGGACAATCGACGAACCCTCGACACCGTCATAACCAATTCCCCTTGGAAAATCGGTGAATTTCTCGACCATGTATACAGATGCAGCAAGTAGCCCTGCAATCGCGAGCACACGACGATGCGCGAGCGCAAGCAAGACGCCTAATGCACCGATGGTGATCGTGATAATGATGTCAATGAGTGTCGTTAGAGTTTCAGCGAGCCTAGAATCGGGTCCAGGTTTTAGAACATCGAATTGGCGGAGTGGTGGAAGGGCCTGGTTTATCGCAAACCATGCGCTATCGCCTACGGTGGTCGTCTCCATCTTGAGTTCGCCTTGATCAACTTCGGCAAGTTTTCGGGTTGTGCCGTTGTGAAAACGCGCAGAGATTGTCAGACCGTCCTCGAACGGAAAGTCAGGCACGACAAATCCGGGCGTGTCGGAACGATCCGCCTCTCCGAGGTATGTCCACACATCGGGTCGAGGCAAGGTGGGCGTGACGCGTGAAAGTATTGTTCCCCCCCTCCGCGAGATTTCAACGAACTCAATTGCGGCGTTTGTCAGCGGTTCGACCGCCCAACCAGCAATAGAAAGGTTAGAGAAGCGAGGGGCCACGCGGATGGCTCCGACGCGAACCGTTGCATAGAAGCCTTTCATTTCTGCCTTTGGCTCGGTGACCACTGACTGGCCGACAGGATTGTTGAATTCATACGAAAAACGGAAAGAGTGTCGACCCCGTTGGACATTGATCCACGCAACTGTTGGATTGCCGAGATGAAGCGGTAGATAGGTTATTTCTCCATCGATGTCGATCATCCCTTGTCCGGTGTAGACCACGGGGAACACCCCATTATCGAACGAACTCTCAATTTGTCCCGCCCACTCCGCTGTAAAGGTATGGCGGACGTGTTCAAACGGTGGATACCTTCCTGCAAAATTCGGGTTGTTGACAAATGACAGGTTCCAGTTCGAGCCGATCAGGTAGTTGTCTTGACGGGGATATGACCAACCATGGAAATCAATCACCGGATCAATGCGTGAACGTCCCCCTTCTCCCAATCGAGAGAAAAACGGTTCGCATTCAGGATTCGGATAGTCGTCGCTTGGGAAGAGACTGTGATAGCACGCATCGAATCCGCCCGTGGTCGGCAGTGAAAAACGCATGACCGGCTTGACTATCGCTATCAATAACAGGAGGCCAACAGCGACCATTCGTATTGCGGGAGAAACACGTCGAAGCCCATGCCTCAATTGCAATAAGGCATTCGGCGAGAACACAAATGCAAAAAGTATGAGTAGCGCAACCAGCTCTGGGAGAGTGTCAAGTGGAAGACCCGCAAATCGTCCGCTTCCAGGCCCCGGCACCACGATTGCGGTAGCGGCAAGCACGACAAGGAACTGGGCTACGCGCCGAACATCGTCGATCTTGCTGATTTCTGAGGATGGTCCCATGGATGCCCGAATTTGCTCCCCAAAAGTTTCCATTAACTGATTATTACTCTAGGGGGAATACCGACGACCACTGGCACTGTTTGCTCTAAACTGACGCGCATGAATGAGTCTGGAAGTGTTTTCCGTCCCATTCATGGTTTAGGAAACCTCAAATGTACTCCGTGACCTCGATTGATGGTCACAGTGAAACGGCCGGACAAGTTACTACTCGCTTATTTATTGCAAGTTTCGCCGCTCTCGCATTGCTAACAGTTCTTGCCAACACATCAGTTGGCGACACACTGCGAGTCTCCATGGTAGTTGCAGTGCAGGTTTGTACCGGGGCGACAATGTGGCGCCTATTTCGCCCTAAACAGATCGGCACTATACCTGAACTATTCGGGATGGGATTAGCACTGGGCAGTTTTATTTCGCTTTTGAGTAGCCAGATGTTGAGAGTCACGCCGCTGAATGAAGTGGCCTGGGCATTGCCAACGATTTTCTTCGCAATCCTGATCGGATTTCCGAGATTCAGGGATCGTTTGGCTTCATCACGAATTGAGAAAACGTCTTCATTCACCTTTTTGGTCATCACCACCGCGACACTAATTGCCTTAACTTTCTGGTGGTGGTGGTTGTGGCCCATTGTTCCAGCACCTGCCGTTCTTTATCTCCTGATAACTGTGCGAACAACACAGAAACGTTCAAGTATCCCCCTAACAGTGGTACTTCTGATCGGAATGGTGGCGCTTGCAATTTGGTTCAGGGGATTCAACTTAAATTGGTGGATATTTTCCAATGATCAAGTCTATGTTGAGTCCCTTTCAACATCGTTAGCGGTGTGGGGCCCAAACGAGAATATTCAACTCGTCGGTGGATCGATTAGTTACCACTGGTTTGCCTTGGCATGGTCGGGGATGACAACACGAGCTGGAGGTATTGGTCCGTGGGTTGTCATGACCAAGGTTTTGCCTATTCTTGGCATGTTGGGGGCAACATGTCTTGCGTGGGCATGCACAAAAGCGATCTCCAAATCAAAATTGGCTCCGACGATATCGGTATTTGTTCTTGTACTCGCTTCAAACTCGTTTCAATTCACCCCAACTCGTTTTATCCATTCTCTAACGTTCATTTTTTCAATTATTTGGCTTCTGGCGTTCACCATGATCTTGATAGAAGGAATCAATTCCCGCGTTAGTCACGGCGAATTTTTAGTCGGATTAATGATGGTTGCTTCCCTCGGAGGCAAGGTGTCGAACGCCGCAGTAGCGTTTGGTGGCTTTACTCTGTGTCTTGTCGCAAGCCTTGTTTTCATTCGAGATAAACGTTTGACACAATTTCTCCTGAAGAGCGCGGCATGGCTAGTCGTTGCTTGTCTCGTTATATTTTTCGTCTTGTACCGAGGCCAGACCATTGGTACTGGGTCGACTCTCTCGTGGGGATTTGCACAGATTGGAGCCCAAACAGGGATCGCGCACTTCGATAGCTCGATGCTTCTGCGAACCATTGCATGGTCAGGAGTAATTGCCGCTATCACTCCAGCCATGGCCCCAGTTTTTATTTTATTCCTTTTGCCATCAACCAGACGCAAACCCGAACTCTATTACTTCGCAGGAGCGATACTCTCAAGCCTAGTTTTCCTATCAATCTTCAATCACGATGGTGCGTCCCAGGCCTACTTCTTTCTCGCGGGACTTGCGGTTTCGTCTATAGGTATTGGGTTGGCCTTCGGTGAAGGTTGGGATCAATTGAGAACTCGTGTCACAAAAAAGCAGGTTGCGATCGCGATAATTGTCGGTGTTGGTTTTTCAGTGTTGAGTTCTCTTCTGTGGGATTGGACGCCATCTAGATTTGATCCGTACCGATCTTCGTTCGTGATTAAAATCATGTTGCAGCTGCTTCTATGGACAAGCGTGTTGGTGGCGTCGCTGCTATTGTGTCGACACAAAGACGCCTTAGTTGAAAAGCGGTCAAGTCACCAGATACGAGCCTTTGTCGCCTCCGTAACGCTCATCGCTAGCGCGATGTCTTTCGGGATAGTACAACGTTATGACATGGCCCGAAACTTGGGCCACAAGGTAGCGAACTACTCGAGTGATCCTAATTTAATGTCTGGCTCCAAAGATCACATCGCTGCGCTCACCTGGCTTCGTAAGCACAGCGATCAAAATGATGTGGTAGCGACAAACCGTTTTTGTATACCGGATATCGATCCATGTATTTCCAAGTGGTTTCTCGTATCGGCGCTTTCTCGTCGTAGAATGCTGATCGAAGGTGGTTATTTCGACGCGACTCATCCACCGAGTTGGGCCGATGAAGAGAAGATCAAATATTCGAAGGTCTTTGCAGAACATCCGACAAGTCAAGGCACGGTCTGGCTTTTGGATCGCGGCGTAAGATGGGTATTCGTTGATTATGTCGCACAAAGTTCAGGGATACGTTCCTGGGAACCCTATGGAACGACGATGTTCAGCAACAGTGTTGCGTCAATAGTGAAGCTTCGTCCGTGAGCACCAACCGTCTGGCAAATGATCTAAACGAAGTACTCGAGCGTGCCGATGGCGCGCTGCACTCCCTAGTCAACTCGCACGTGCTCGTCACAGGTGGTACGGGGTACGTGGGTACGTGGTTCGTAGAAGCGCTGCTGTGGGCCAGAACGCATCTTGACGGTACCGGGCGCATCACCGTCGTGTCCCGTAATCCAACCGCGTTCCTCGACCGCAACCCCCACCTTGTCGACAACGACGCGCTCCACTTTGTAACGAGCGATATCCGATCGCTCGATTTGGCTGGTATTCCAACGCCCGAGTTCGTGATGCACGCCGCCACAGACGCGAGTGCCGCACTCAATTCCAACAACCCCGACGAGATGTTTAGCGTCATCGTTGAAGGGCAGAATCGGCTGTTCGGTGAACTTGCCCGCTTCCCGCGACCACGGGTACTGTTCACCAGTTCTGGTGCGGTATACGGTCCACAGCCACCCGATGTAAGTCACTTCACCGAGGATTATCCCATTCCAGCATCCGAGCAAGGTAAAGGGTCGGCCTACCATGAAGGCAAACGTGCCGCCGAGCAGATCTGCCTCGACGCCACGTCAGCCGGTACAGCCGAGGTCGTGCTCGCACGAGTGTTCGCCTTAGTTGGTCCGCATCTTCCACTAGACATCCACTTCGCATTAGGCAACTTTATTCGCGATGCAATGCAAGGTGGGCCAATCGTGATGAAGGGTGACGGTACCACGGTGCGCTCGTATCAATACGCGACCGACATGACGGTGTGGTTGCTCACCATGCTTGTCAACGGTACGCCAGGCCGGGCTTACAACGTTGGCTCAGAGCAGGCGATGAACATGCGCGAGATCGCCGCGAGTGTCGCTGCCGTCGCCGGGTCAGGAGTTGCCTGCGAGGTGCTCGGCACTCCCACCCCCGGACAAGCGATCGACAGGTATGTGCCATCGGTCGCGCGGGCAGTTAGCGAACTAAACCTGTCGAATGTCGTCGAATTCCGTGACGCCATCCGCCGCACTATCGACTGGCACTGCACATAAATGTCTCGTCGCTCGATACGCGATAATCAAGATGAGAGTAAGGCCCAACAGCGGGTTGATGTAGGCAGCCACTATGGGCGTATCACCTATATTGTCTATTTCCCGAAAAGGTAGTCGAAAACCTTTGGGTGCGAGGAGTACGGCAACAAGCAAGCCGTATGTTCGGCGGTAAAAGCGCGGCACCACATCGCGATCGTGTCCTCCACAAAGCGCAAACGCGGGAAGCAACAGAAATATCATCGAATACGTGGCCGCAAAATTGAGGCTTAGGTACATGACCAATGCGACTAACAGAAGAACCTCAAGATCCGACACTCTTGGAAGCAGAGCCAGCCAAATTGTTATAGCCAAGACTCCGAGCACGACAAGTCCGCTACTTGAAACCAAACTTTGCCAGAAACCCGTTAGGTCAAGAAATCTAGAATCTTGAAGCGCATGAAATAGACCCAATAAGGAACTGTTCTGATCCCTCCAGTCTAAAGTTGCGGATTGAAAGGACGAAAAATTGATCTTCCAGTTACGTAGGTTGCTCTCAATTCCGTCGCCGAAGAACATAAGTGGCAATACTGTGATAACGAAGCCAACGCCAAGTGAGACGGCGAGTGCCTTCCACTGTTTCGCTCTGACTAGAAGAAGTAAAAAAAGAATCGGATACATCTTGATTCCTGCGGCGAGCGCAAAGAGCACTCCTGCCACCGTGAACTTCTTCTGCACGAATGCGATGTACCCGCCGAGCGCCAGCGCCACTGTAGGTGTTAAAAGGTTTCCTCGATCGACTGCCATAATCATTGGTTGTGACATCAGTATGACTGTGGAGACGGCAACGACCTTGATTTCCGTAGGAAGGGCCCTGAGACCCCTCCAAAACAGAACACAAGTCGCGACTGCACCGCCGAGTATTAGTAACAGGTATGAGATCCAGTAGTTCATGTAGGTCAAGGGGTAGAGCAAGGCGTACGCGAATGGCGGATACATGCCGAGGTTGATCCATGGTGAACCACCTTTTGCATACCGCCAAGTCTCCAGCAGATCGCCGGCATAGTGCACACCAAGGGGCGTGACACCACCCCAGCCGTGTGGCGGGTCAGCCCCTTGGACCGACAACATTAGTGGTATTTCTCCGGCCTTAAAGTACGAAGACGCCACGAATATGACTGCTAATCCGACGAAGGTTGCTATAGCACAACAAGCGATTATGAAGAGAGAGTCGGTCTTGATGGCTGAGTCTTGATCCTTCAAGGTTGGTTGTATTGCCACGCTTTCACACTACTATTACATCTCATGGAGAATCTTCGAGCAGAAGCACTCCGCGGCCAAATCCTAGATCTCGTCACGGCGTACCACAAAGAGGCCTTCCCCCCCCGACCGTTCCTCGGCGGAATTTCCGCGGTTCCCGTGTCAGGCAAAGTCTTTGACGAGAAAGAGTTGCAACTTCTCGTCGACTCCTCGCTCGACTTTTGGCTGACGACGGGCAGATTCGCGGAGAGGTTTGAGACGGCATTTGCGAAGGTCATGGGCATGCGTCACGCGATGTTGTGTAACTCTGGTTCCTCTGCAAACCTGCTTGCGGTTTCTGCGCTCATGTCGCCCCGCCTCGGAAAGCGAGCCCTCAAGGAAGGCGATGAGGTTCTCACTGTTGCGGCGGGTTTTCCGACGACCGTCAACCCCATCATTCAAAATCGCCTTGTCCCGGTCTTCGTTGATCCCGAACTCGGGACATACGACGCGTCAGTGGAGAGTCTCGAGGCGGCGATCGGGCCAAAGACCAGGGCGATTGTCATGGCCCACACACTCGGTAACCCTTTCGATGCGGAAGGTGTGATGCGGCTGGCAGAAGAACATAAGTTGTGGGTTGTTGAAGACACCTGCGATGCCGTCGGAGCGAAGTTTGCCGGCAAGCCAGTGGGTTCTTTCGGCGATCTGTCGACGACAAGTTTCTATCCGGCCCACCACATCACCATGGGCGAGGGAGGTTGCGTACTTGTAAAGAAAGCTTCAATGAAGAAGATCGTCGAGTCCTACCGCGATTGGGGGCGTGATTGTTGGTGTCCGACAGGGGTGGAGAACACATGTGGCCGACGGTTCGATTGGCAGCTGGGTGAACTCCCATACGGATATGACCACAAGTATATTTATTCGCATATCGGTTACAACTTAAAGATGACCGATATGCAGGCCGCAATCGGTGTGGCGCAACTCGATAAGTTGCCGACATTTATCGAGGCCCGCAACCGCAACTGGAAACGCTTGAGTGATGGGCTCAAATCTCTGGAAGAGTTTCTTATCCTGCCCAAGGCTACGAAGAACAGTGAACCAAGTTGGTTCGGCTTTGCGTTAACCGTGCGAGATGAAGCACCGTTCGCCCGACTTGACTTGGTGCGGCATCTCGAAAGTCGTCGGATCGGCACCCGACAACTGTTCGGCGGCAACCTGCTCCGTCAGCCCGCGTACCTTAACCTCCCCATGCGCGTGGTTGGCGACCTCCGAAATGCCGACATTATCGCCAACTCCACATTCTGGATCGGCGTGTATCCAGGTCTGACCGATGAGATGATAGATTTCATGATCAGCACTGTCCACGAGTTGGTCGATAGCTACAATTAATGACTAATAGGCTCATTTCAATCATTGTTCCGGCATACAACGAAGAAGCCTGCATCGAAGAACTCGCCCGCCGTCTGAGTTCGGTCTTTGAGCAAAACCTACGGTATGAATTCGAAGCCATCATCATCGAAAACGGCTCAAGCGACCAAACATGGGAACTTCTGCAGCAGATTCACCAGCGCGACCATCGGTTCAAGGTTGTTCGGCTGGCGCGAAACTTCCGCATGGACGGTGGCTTGACAGCTGGTCTCCACTATGTCAAGGGTGACGCAGCCGTACTCATGACGGCCGACCTCCAGGACCCGCCGGAACTCATCACCGAGTTCATCAAGAAGTGGGAAGAGGGCTACGAAAATGTCTACATGATCGTGACGAAGCGCGTCGGAACGGGGCCGATTCGTACCTTCAATTCTAAGGCGTTCTACTGGCTTGCGGGAAAGCTCACTGGCAACAGTATTCCCCGTAACGCGAGTGACTATCGGTTAGTCGATCGAAAAGTTTACGAGGCTGTGCGATCGATGGACGAACGAAACCGTTTCATGCGGGGGCTATTTGCATGGGTGGGCTTCAAGTCAACTGGAATCGAGGCTGAGCGTTCTAAACGGTTCGGTGGCGAGTCAAATGCCCATTCGATGAAGGTCATCGATCTCGCCTTCAAAGGGATCTTTGCCCACTCATATGTACCACTACAGACCATCACCGTAATTGGTGGGTCACTCCTGGGCCTATCTGTTGTTGCGCTGCTGTTATTTAGCGTCTCATGGGTCTTTATTGGTGTTCCGTTCGCCGGATTCGGCACGCTCATAGCGATAATCCTGCTCGGCTTCGGGTCCCTCACCTTCATGTTGGGCTTAATTGCCCAATACGTTGGACTAATTTACGAGGAAGTGAAAGCCAGACCGAACTTTGTCATGAAGGAACTGTTGGGAATCACGGAAAGCGGTTAGAGCAAATAATGAAGAAGTCTTATGATAGTAATTTAGGTGTCCCTGCTGTGACCCACGCAGATGAAGTAATCGATTGGCTTCGCGAACTTGGCTATTCGCACTGCTTCTTCGTCGCCGGTGGGAATAGCATGCACCTTTTGAACCGTGCGCGGCAGACCATGACGTGTGTGCCATTTGTCCATGAAGTCGCAGCCGGTATCGCGGCAGAGTATTTTAATGCAACTGGTCTCGCAAACGGTAAGGCGTTTGTACTCGTTACGGCTGGTCCTGGGCTCACCAACCTTGTAACTGCTCTAGCAGGTGCGTATCTCGAGAGTCGAGAGTTGCTTGTCCTCGGCGGACAGGTAAAGAGCACAGACCTATCCCGCGGAGCCGTTCGTCAACGCGGTATTCAAGAAGTCGATGGCGTAGCCATCGCCAAGCCCATCTCGAAGCTTGCGATAAGAGTGGAGAAGCCGTTGTCGAAGCGTGAGTTCATCTCGCTCGCCAGAGAATCTTCTGTCGGGCGACCAGGTCCAGTCTTTCTCGAGTACTGCCTCGACGTGCAAGGATCACCCGCATCCTCGGTTAACGAGACTCACATGGCGGTCGAGGTCGGTGACCGAAACAATTTGCCCTGCGCAAGTGACGAGGATGTGGCTCGAGTTGGCGCACTACTTGAGCGTGCCACTCGCCCTGTACTTCTGATTGGGGGCGGGCTGTCTCGCTCGGGCTTTGATCGTGTGTTGCCGTTTGTTGAGGCGTGGGGACTGCCAGTCATGACTACATGGAATGGCTCAGATCGAATCGGTAGCGACCACCCGTTGTACTTTGGTAGACCAAATACGTGGGGACAGAGATCAAGCAATATTTTGATACAGCGTGCCGACCTCGTAATTGCAGTGGGTACTCGACTTGGGCTGCAACAAACCGGGTTCAATTGGCAGGAGTTTGTTCCCGATGGTGAAGTAGTGCAGGTCGATATTGACCCTGTCGAACTTACAAAGGGACATCCTCGGTTGGCGGCTGGAATACTAGGAGATGCTGAAGACTTCTTAACGAGGCTTCTCGGTCAGAGCGCTGAACCGGAACGCACCAAGAGAAATGAGTGGGTAGCCGAATGTCGACGAGTTCGCAATGGGCTAACACTCAGCGAGATCGCCAACGAGCGCTACGAGGGATACTTAAACACCTACGACTTTGTCCTTGGTCTTTCTCACTTATGCGTTGCGGAAGACATCGTCATTCCTTGCTCCTCGGGAGGCGCATTTACCTCGATGATGCAGGCGTTCGGTCAGAAGACTGGGCAGGTCTTGTTGACAGACAAAGGACTTGCGAGCATGGGGTATGGTCTCGCTGGCGCGATCGGTGCAGCACTTTCGTCAAGGCAAAAGAGAACCGTGCTCGTCGAAGGAGACGGAGGATTCTCACAAAACCTCCAAGAACTCGCGACGATTTCAGCCCAAGGCTTGAATATCAAAATATTCATTTTTGCAAACGAGGGCTACGCAAGCATCCGGATGACACAGCGGAACTACTTTAGTGGTGCGTATCTGGGCTGTGACACCAAGACCGGTCTTGGTTTCCCCAATTGGAAGATTCTTGCCGACGCATATGGGATTGGGTCAATGGAATTGAGTCCAAATTTCGAAAGCGATCACGAATTTTTGAAGACATGGCACGAGTCAAGTCCATTTCTTTACATTGTCCCAGTTCATCCCGAGCAAACCTACTTTCCCAAGATTTCCAGTCGGGTAACTTCTACTGGGAGTATGGAGTCGGCTCCTCTGCATGAAATGACACCGCCCCTACCCCCAAATTTGCTCACCGGTCAGATCGTGTAGCCTATGATATGAACAAAATCGAACGACAGATGGCCGACATCTTGGCAAAGGGTAAAGAGATGTACGGATACGTTGCGGTAAAGGCTGAATTTGAGGCTGAGGGAACACGCGTCGAAGAATTGCTTCGCTTAGTCGAGATTGCTCATTGCGCGGGACTTCTACTAACTGTCAAAATCGGCGGTTGTGAGGCGATAAGAGATCTACTTGAGTCGCGTCAGGTCGGCGTCAGTTACATCGTTGCCCCCATGGTTGAGACTCCATATGCGCTGACAAAGTACATCGCGGCAAAAAATCAAGTCTACTCAGAAGACGAACAAGGCGATACCCAGTTTCTTTTCAACATCGAAACAATTACCGCTTTTGAACACCGTGATGAACTCGCGAGAGTTGCAACACAATCTGGTGGCGTAAATGGAATGGTCTTCGGTCGAGTTGACTACAGCGGATCAATGGGGCGAAGTCGGGACGGAATTAACGATGACAATATAACATCGGATGCAATCGAGATTGCAAAGATATGCAAGTCCAGCGGTCTTGACCTCGTGGTGGGCGGTGGAGTTTCGCGTGACTCGATCGATTGCTTGCGAAAGATCCGCCAAGTCCACCTCACTCGCTTTGAAACCCGCAAGGTGGTGTTCACCGCGAGCGCTCTAGACAATGATTCGATCGCGGATGGATTGCTGAATGCGGTGCATTTCGAGTTGTTGTGGCTGCTGAATAAGCGTGACTACTACGGTGCAATCGAGCGTGAGGACGCTAAGCGGATCGAGATGCTCGATTCCCGGTGGAAGGTGCTTCAACAGGATAAATAACTAGGCGGTTTCAAGTTCCAAGTGCAAAAAGTGCGGCGTGATGTGACTTGAAATCGAAGGCGTCGAGTGTGAACATTTCTGCCGGGCAGCGGTAGCCCATTGATTTGCGTGGTCTGGTGTTTAGTTGCCAGGCAATCTTATCCAACTCTTCTTGGGTGAAGCCGCTCAAATTGGTGCCCTTGGGTAGGTACTGACCTAGCATCAATGAAAACACTAACTTGAATCGCCCTGGGTTTGATGGAGACTCTGGTATACACCAAACATGGGCTGGCTCAACTCAGAGCGCCCTAGTACAATTAATTTGGTGAACGCACAGACCAAGATCAGTCTAGTTCTGATTTCTGTTGGTTTCGTCTTCTGGTTCCTTCCTGCTGCACCTGATCGATTTGAGATTGCGAATGAATTCTCATACGAAATTGATGGTAAATCTCAAGATATGGGGGAAGAGTCTCGTATTTGTAACATTCTTGAGAAAAAGAATGGAGAGGTACGAATTTCGATCTTGGTGACACCGAACGCGCTTCGAAACTTCCAGAATATTTTCCAGACGAGCGACGTGAACGCTGGTATCCGGCTTGAAATCGATACGAACGGTGTAACTGGGGTGATAGTCGGTGTAGAGACTCCTGACCACTTCCTAGCAGCGGGCTCATCGTCACTCCTAAGTATTGGAAAACAGTCCAATATAGAAATAAATGTCACGCATGATTCCGGAGTAACAATTTCAATCGACGGCGAAGGTTCGCGGGTAAGTGGTGTTGTTAAACCAATTTGTGACCGAGTTCGTATCGGCATTGGGTTCGATGATACCCGTGGTTTTGATGGAACGGGCAAAATCACGTTCGTGACTGGATCAATCGAACCGATATTTCTGATTCCCAAAAGCGTCAAAACGCTAGGTCAAATTCTTGTAATTTTAGGGTCGATGTTGTGGGCAATCAGAGGTATATCCACTCGAAGCGGCAAGAATCCATCCGATGAGAACGACCAAGGCGTCGACGTTGGTGATACAAATCAAACCAAAAATGGACAACGACTTCTCTACTATATTTCTCTCAATGCGCTAATCGCTCTGCCGTTTTACGCATGCGCTTATGTTTACAGTGCGTACATTGGAAATACGCTTCTGCAAAACGTGCTCTCTTTTCGTGCAGATGATGAGCCGCCGCTTCCAGAGTTGTTGACCATGCCACTCGTACGACCATTGGGTCTCCATTACTTCGGCGATTTTTTGCAAATATGGACGAATACCAAGTACCTAGGTACGGGCGGTTACTATGGTTTCAGTCAAATTTTCATGCAAGTTCTAAGCCGTTTCAGTTACTGGTTGGCCTTTGTAATGATGCTTTTCTTCGCGATCTGGTTGGTGTACCTGTGCGGGCAAAAACTTTTCCCAACGCTGAACAGGATTTGGGCACTGGGAATAGGAGTCGCAGTTCTTGTATTTAATCAGCCAATTTTGTCTGCAGTAGACAGAGGACAAATTCACCTAGTTATGGTACTCCTACTGTGTTTTGCGTTCGCAAGCCATATTTTGAGCGGCGAAATTGACCGTGGGATGCTCCGGAATGCCGTACTTGTTGGAATGGCCGGATCAATGAAACTTTTCCCTGGCGTCTTTGTATTTTATTTTGCAATTCGTCGTCAATGGCGTTTGTTTTGGATCTCACTGGCTAGTTATTTTTCTTTTTTGATTATTGGTTTATTCTGGACAAGTGACAAACTTTCAACATTCCGTTTGAAGTCGGATGATCTGTATATGTCTGACAAGTATTTTTTGGATACCATTACATACAACCACAGTCTGAAAGCTTTTGGTTTTGCAATTAAGCATCAGTTCCATGGACTTGTCGGTGATGTCGGGAATTTTATATTTTCGCATGTGTCGTTGATAAGTCTGTTGCTTCTAGTCATCAGCCTGGGGATCATGTATTTTATGCAGCCCATCCCATTCCGTATTTTGTGTGTACTAGCAGTACTCTCAACATTTATACTTCCAATCACGGCGTCATATGCGATGTCAGCTTTTTTGGTACCGATCTGCGTTTGGATTGTTGGTGGAGGCACCAGTAAGACTATTGATAAGTGTCTGTTGGCCCTATGTATTTTGCAGCTGATGCCGAAGCAGATTTCATTAGATTTCAGCCCCATAGCAGATGGTACAACCACCTTTAATAACGTGATTACTCCAATTGTTAGCCTTTTAATTCTCGTGATTGTTCTCACTGCGGCTTTCAATCGCGATCCTCAAAGTTCTCTAGAGCACAATGTTTTTACAGGTCAATCTCAGCACTCTGGAAGAAAATTTCTTGGCGACTTTAAACAAAGACCTGTAAAGATATTAATTGCAGTTGTGTTTATTTTTCTCAGCGTGTTAGCGCCAAAGTCTCTTTCAATACCTGGAAGTTATGTATCTCATCTCGGCTCATCTCAGACAGGTACGTACGATTCCTCGAAAAGTATCACAGCGAAGGATTTTGGAAATCTTGGAGATCCGCAAAAGCCTTTGGATAAAATTAAGATTTCTCTAGCGTTCGTTATCAAAGATCGAGCGAAAAAAAATACCTTTGTCAATTTGTTTTCGACTTCAAATATCGAAAAAAGAGGAATGAAATTGGATTTGGATATGTATGGCAATCTATTTCTGACAACGGAAGTAAGAGATGGAGAAAATCAGCGTCCCTATGTTTCTCTCATTGCACAGGAATTGAGTTTTGGAGAACTTCACCAGTTCGACTTCATGTCTGACTCGATTAGCGGTCGCTATAGTCTTTCTGTGGATAATCAGCCGCAGAAATTCAGAAATTTAACCACAGGAGCAGATTTAGACCCTATATTTGTTTTGTCTGACTTAAGTTTCATAAGAATTGGTGGGGGAGAGATTCCATTTTCTGGGAAAATCCAGAACATCAACTTTACTGCACTTCAGGGAAGTAGATCTTTGGATATTTTTTGGCCTCGGTTTCTGGTTATTATCGTTGCATTCTCCGTAGCTTCTAAAGGGATTCGTTTATTTGATCGAAAGGACAGACTGGAAGGGGATCTATATGAACACAGTTCCATTTAATAGATCTTTTTGGTCCGAGAACCAGTCTCGTTATGTGGAGCGTGCCATGAAGTCTGCGCACCTGTCTGGTGATGGACCTTTTACAAAAGAAGTCTCTAACACATTGTCAGAAGTTCATGGCGGAAGTCCCGTTCTGCTCACAACATCTTGTACTGCCGCACTTGAAATGTGTGCACTACTTCTGGATATTCAACCTAGCGATGAAGTCATAGTCCCGTCATTCACATTTGTATCCTCAGCCAATGCTTTTGTTCTTGCTGGAGCAACAATTGTTTTTGTGGATATAGATCCATTCACATTCAACATTGATCCAATTGAAGTAGAGAAAGCAATTACAACTAAGACAAGGGCTGTGGTCGCTGTTAATTATGGAGGTGCTAACGCGGTTACTCCAGAGTTGAACCGGGTCATCCTCGAACATGATTTGATTCTGATTGAAGACAATGCGCACGGCCTGTTTTCAAGTTCAGATGGACGTGCTTTAGGTACAAATTCTGCACTCGGTACCTTAAGTTTTCACGAGTCCAAGAACGTGACATGTGGAGACGGTGGAGCACTAGTTGTAAATGATTCGAGATTTTTTGAACGTGCAGAGATTATCCGTTAGAAGGGAACGAACCGAAGTAATTTCTTTCGCGGAACTATTGATAAGTACACATGGGCTGGCTCAATCCGACTACACGAAACGCAGTGCAGACTAGAGCCTCCAAGATTCCCAGGCCGAATCATATTGCAGATCTCACTTTCGGTAGAACCCCCATTTTAAGAGGACCCACTGTCCGAAATCTTCGCAACAGCCCAAAGATGAGATTTCCGTATATCTCAATTACCAAATAGCCTGAACTGAGAGCACCTCATGATCAACAAGTTCCTACAAAAAAAAACCAAACAACTGATTCCGCCACTCTCTATGAGTTTGGTGGCTGTTACATCCATTTTCTTTTTTAAAGTTCCAATACCACATGGATATTTTTACGGCGATGACTACCTCCTATATGAAGCACACATTACACCGTGGGGATATTCCTCCAGTTTTTGGTCGTCTTTTTATCAGATAGGCGGTGGAAAATTTCGTCCACTTTTTACCTCAGTCATTAGTCTCCTGCTCTCCTGGCATGGGAATAGTTACTCTCAGTTTCATCGAGATGCACTTTTTCTTCTGTTCATCTGTTCAATTATCTTCGCAATCCTTTGTTACCAATTGACACATAATTTATTAGTCTTTGTATTTTCACCATTGATAATTATCTCGTCTCGATTTATTTGGTATAACCAAAGTCAAGTTCATGGCATAATGGAATTACTTGCACTGATGTGGTTTCTCCTTGCGCTCGTGTTGATGTTCAGATGGACCAGCACTCGGAAGCCCATTTTCCTCATAATGGCCTCCTTGGCGTTCGCTTTCTCTTCATTTACACATGAGAGATATCTCTTAGCTCCCATAGCAGTTTGGGTATTTTTACTATTCTGTGCGGCACCAAAGAAACTTCCGAAAATCAAAATCAGTGGAACGTTGGTTTTACTGATTGGGCCAGCACTTAACTGGTTTCTCAAGGTAAAGGTTTTAGGAATTGATTTCTTAGCCGGCGGTGGAGAGACTCCATTTCTAAAGTCTTCGGGATTATGGATCATCCATCATGCCGGGATGGGAATCTTAGGAATCTTAGGATTTTCGAATGGCTCCATTGACCATTTTTCGCCAAACGGATGGGGTTTGTTCAACGAAAATGGCAACTCTCAATTTCAGGATGTCAATCGGTGGATCAGAATCACCATTGTTTTTACCTTAATTATTTGTACTTTATGGTTTGTCAGGCGACAAGCCAAGACAAAAATTCTTTCAGATTGCGCGATGCCACAAGACCAGTTCCTTAATAGAGGAATTTTAGTATTTCTATTTCTAGCAACTCTACTGCCAGCCAGTACCATCATTTCGCGTACAGAAGGCCGTTGGCTTCAAGCACCAGAAATATGTTTTTGGCTAATCATGTTTAGTTTGATTCCTAGAATTAACAAAAAGAGTGCCTCCGCTTTACTGATAGGCGTCTTTGCGGTGAGTCAAATAATTTCTATTTCCACTCGGCCCTCAATGGCGACATATCTTTCCGGTCAGAATTTAGCTCTTGCAATAATGGCATCAACTGAACAAAATGCCCCTAAATCAGGGGCATGGAACTTGGTCATTACAGGCAAGGATTTACAACCATGGCTATTTGCTTATGGACGTGTCTTTTTTCAACTAAAAAATCCACCGCAAAACTTTCTAATTAACAGCGAGAAATGTCCGAATCCCTGCCTACAGTTTGATTTAACACAAAGCAAGATCAAGGCATTCTGGCATCCGAGTACAAGTATAATTAATCGACGAATGTAAACGAACTAGAGCGATTACGCCAGGATTTTCAGTGGAATTGCAAACTTGAAGAAGGCTCGACTTTCTGCTTCAGAAGGCCGAGGCCGCCAATACGAAGCTCGAAAACACCTTCGCTGATGCCCTCATTCCACCTATTGAAGTTGCACACGGCGACAGTTGGTGGACCAACGTTCGTAATGAATTGATATTGAAGGCACTTAAACCCTGGCACATAAAAGGGGCACTTTGGGAGCTTGGATGTGGTACTGGTAACGTTGGCCACTTTCTCAAAAATCACTCTTATGACATCGTTGGGATAGAACCATCTCCCGTGGCCGCCGAATTGTCCAGCAAAAAGGGCATCCTCACCTTGAGGGGCGCAATCCAGGATTTTGAATTGCCTAAAAAGTCGCTCAATGGAATCGGTCCTTTTGATATTTTGGAACATTTAGACGAACGCACAGAATTCCTAAAATATTTACACGATCTCTTGAGTCCGGAAGGAATACTGGTAGTGACGGTGCCCGCTTCTCAATTATTGTGGAGTCAGTCGGACGTTTTGGCTGGCCACAAATTGAGGTACACAAGCCGAGTTTTGAAGACCGATTTGACTAATGCTGGCTTCAAAATTCTCTACATGAAAAAGATGTTTGCGCCTCCCTTTTTTCGATTCTACTAAGGAGAGCTATTCCTTACAGGCTCGGTTTCCGAAAGGACCCAAATACGGTCGCTACTTTAGGAAAAGATTTTGGGTTAATTGGTAAAAAAATTGAGCCAGCCCATGTTTGGTGCAGTGCCTGATATGCACCGTGTTTTGTGTAGTCGGATTAATTGATTTTACTACTGTCATCTACCAAGGAGGACAGTATGGCAAGACGAGAACACGATCCGGGGCTTCGCCGACGGGCAATCGATTTGCTTGAGAGCGGAAAGGCTGTTCGAGAAGTGGCCGAGGAACTCGGGGTGAGTGGCCAGTCGATCTACACCTGGAGACGTCAATATCTCATTGACAGTGGTCAAGAGCAGGGACTGACAACAACTGAAGCGAACGAGCTCAAGGCTGCGCGTCGCCAGATCAAGCACCTGGAAGCTGATCTGGCTGTTCATGAGTTGGCCACAGAGTTGTTGAAGGGAACCACCAACCCAAAAGCCGGCGGGCGGCCATCGCAGTGATGGTCGCCCGAGGGCATTCAATTCAACGGTGCTGTCGAATACTTGACGTGCCGGAAAGCAGTTTCTACTCGGAGCGCCGCCGTGTCCCGTCGGTGCGCAGTGTGCGCCACGTATGGCTCACTGATGTCATTCGTCAAGTGCACACTGATGCTCGTGGCGTTTACGGAGCAAGGAGGGTGCACGCGGAACTGACGAAGGGTCTGGGGATCAATGTGAGTCACGGTACCGTGGCGCTTCTTATGCAACGTGCCAATATTCAAGGCATCACTGGACGCCGTAAACGTCACTATGTCCCACCACTGACCACGGCAAAGGATCTGGTTGATCGACAGTTCTCTCGAGATCTGCCTAACCAGCTTTGGGTCACCGACATCACCGAGCACCCAACTCCTTGCATTCCAGTGGTCGTCGCAACACTTTGGATTTATTGCAACTCTAGAAGTGAATCTAGGCGCTCCGCTGGTGTGTCCCAATTGAGCCCTTTTCTCGGTCGAGTATTGAGTTCGTCGGCGACGAATTCGAGGACATCGACGCTGTGACGTGAGAGATCGGTTCCCTTTGGAAAATACTGTCTGAGTAAACCATTCGTGTTTTCGTTGCTGCCCCGCTGCCAGGGGCTCGCCGGGTCACAGAAGTACACATCAATGTTGGTCGCGGTGGTGAACGACTTGTGCTCCGACATCTCAGCACCTTGATCCGACGTCAGCGTTCTTCGCAACGGTGCGGGAAGATCTTGCATCGTGTGGACGAGTCCGTCGCGCACTGCTTCTGCGGTGCGCCCTTTTTCTAGGTGAACGAGCATGACATATCGGCTTGCCCGTTCCACGAGGGTGCCAATCGCGGACTTGTTCAAGTTACCCACTATCAAATCGCCTTCCCAATGCCCGGGGACAGTTCGACCATCCGCCTCGGACGGTCGAAGGGCGATAGATACCATAGGGTCAACGAATCTTGTTGCTCGACGAGCAGCGTCGCGACGAGGTTTACGTCTAGTTCGGCCGTACCTAGTCACCGGAGTGATTTTGCGTTGCAACGCTCCAGGATGTGGCGTGTAGATCGCCTGATAAATGGTTTCAGTCGCCACGCGCATCTTGGCATCGTCGGAGAAGTCCTTGCGGAGTCGATGGCTGATCTGCTCCGGTGACCTTCTTCGCTGGAGATTGGTGACCACATAATCGCGCAGCGGCCCAGATGCCTGCAACTTGCAGATTCTCGGTCGAGGCCGCCGCGCAGCGGCGGCGCGATGAGCACCGTAGGGCATATAGCCAAGTGATGACGATGCGTTGCGGCGCAGTTCACGGCTGATAGTCGAGGGCGCGCGGCCAAGCTCTCGGGCAATGGAGCGAATCGAATGACTACGTCGATGCAGATCGTGCAATCGCTCCCGCTCCCGGAGTCCGAGAAATCGAAAACTGATAGGACGTTCAAGTCGGTCAAGGTCGACCTTCTCCCCGTGGAAGTGGGCGGTTCGTGACTTATTCACATTCGCCAGTATCTCCGCAATTCGATACTTGATCACCCGACCATCGGGATAGACGCGACCCCCGTAGAACTGACGAATGCCCTTATCCCAGTCGGACGCGCTTCGCTTATCGGTGCCGACTCGCTCCATTGCCTCGGCTCTGCTCAACCCCTCGGAACGCAGCTTGAGGAATTTATCCCTCTGCGTCCTGACACTCTTGCCGGTGAACACACCGGCTTGATGAGCCCACTTGTAACAAGTGATTCGAACGAAGCCCAGCTCACGGGCAACTAGTGAGACGTTGCCCTTGACTTTGAGTATTCGAATAAACGTGGCCTTCTCCTCATCGGTGTAGAGGCGAGGTCGCCCGCGCGGAGTCGACAGACCCGCCAGACGGATCCATCGATAACCAACATCGGGGCTCACACCAACATGCAATGCCGCTGCTCGAACCGTGCCACCACGATCCAGCCTTCGAAAAAACTCTTGTTTCTGTAACTCCGACAACAGCCAACCCCCTTAGGTCAGGTGTTGCGACGACCACTGGAATGCAAGCCACCGGCCTCCGACCGCTTGAGACACACCAACAGCGTCTGCGGCCGCCTCGCTTGTGATCCCCGTCGCGACGATCTTCCAGAACTCGCGCTCGATCTCGCGGCGATGCGCCGGCGCACCTGGCGACTTCATCGACGAACGCCCCGTCAAACCCCCCATCCACCCCGCTGGCCTGCCCATACACAACCACCTTCATCTCAAGGTGTTGCGACGACCGATTGAATCCACCCAATTCACGTCTTGGGGTTTTAGCGAGCGTGCCATTAACTATGGGCTTCTGCCCTCGATGGGAACCATCGGTGATTGTTTCGATAATGCCGTTATCGAGTCATTTTGGAGTCGTGTCCAAGTCGAGCTTCTGGATCGTCAGTCCTGGAAGACTCGACTTCAACTCTCAACAGCCATGTCCGATTACATCGAGATGTTCCACAATCGCCAACGACGGCACTCAGCGCTAGGCATGCTTTCACCAGTCGAGTTCGAACTCGAGTTACAATTCAAGCAATTGACAGTGGTGTAATTAAAGAAATCTGCCTACACAAAACACGGTACATACCAGACACTGCACCAAACATGGGCAGGCTCATGGCTGGTTGGGGTTCAGGTAATAATCGTAATGGGTCGAGTGCCAAGACAGTGTTGACTGATGCTGGTTCTATCCCAGTGATGATACCTCGGGATCGTAATGGAACTTTTGAGCCGAAACTGATTCCTAAGCGTCAACGCTGTTTGAATGGGTTCAACGATTTGATTATTTCGTTGATTTCGCGGGGGATGGCCACTCGTGATGTGCAAGACCATATCGCCGAGGTGTATCAGGTGGGAATCTCGCCAGAGTTGGTATCCAAGATCACTGATTCGATACTCCCAGAGCTGCGGGCCTGGCAGTCGCGGCCCCTTGATAACACGTACCCACTTATGTACTTGGATGCAATCGTGGACAAGGTTCGCACCGACGCTCACGTCGTTAACAGGCCGCTATATATCGCCCTGGGAATCGATTTGGAGGGCTGCAAACATGTGTTGGGACTATGGATCAGTAAAGGCGACGAAAGCGCCAATCAAGACGATAAGTACCTCCTAAAAAGATGGCATTATGTGTCGCGTATGCTTTGGCTGATGAGGAAGAAACTTGCGATGTTGTTCGTCGCGGTATTAATTACAAGCTGCAGCGGTAAT
>Ga0335396_10001780_pt1 | contig 27241 bp, 19 predicted proteins | sample FRY02_FD_205743 | JGI IMG/M metagenome (GOLD analysis project Ga0335396, IMG submission 205743) | Freshwater microbial communities from Lake Fryxell liftoff mats and glacier meltwater in Antarctica - FRY-02 (spades assembly) (version 2) | ecosystem: Environmental > Aquatic > Freshwater > Ice >... | reverse complement strand
CGCAAAGATTGCAAGAGCACCCCACCGCCAGACTCGCAACCCCGCAGAGCCTCGCACAATGAATTGCTTGGCGAGCGGCGGTTCGATCGCCGTCACGATGCGGCGATTCCTGCGGTTGCTGACGAATCGCGAGATTCAACAGGTTTCCAGCGCTGCCGCAATGCGTCGGCCAGCGCGCGGTAATCAGCAGCGCCCGCGCAGGTCGGCGCGTAATCAAAGATGGTCTGTCCAAAGCTTGGAGCCTCTGCCAACTTGATGTTGCGTCGCACAGCGGGACGCAAGACCACAGCGTCTTGCCACGGCAAACCGCTGCCGCGATACTTCTCAAAATAATTATCCATCTCCTCGACGACAGCCTTACCGTGGCTCGACTGTGATTCGTGCATGCACAGCAAGACACCTGCGACGAGCAAACGCGGATTGAGCGCGCGTTGCACGAGCAAAACCGTCTCGAGCAATTTCTCCAAGCCGCGCAGCGCCAAATATTGCGCTTGAGTCGGCACGACCACCTCGTCAGCGATGGTCAATGCGTTGACAGTCAACACGCCAAGGCTCGGCGGACAATCGAGCAGGATGACATCGAAGGACGGCATGACTGCGGACAAGCGTTCCGCAAGAATGTGCTGCATGTTGGGCTGCAGCGCCAGCTCACCTTCCACAAGTGCAAGCTCGGTATCGCTTGGAATGAACCACAAATTCGCGCGCGCCTCGCGGATGAGTTCGCTCGCAGAAACCTCTGGATTCATGAACAGATCTCGCACCGTCGGCTGGTCGGGCGCGGGCTCGTGACCAAAGTGCAGCGAGAGATTCGACTGCGGATCGAGATCGACAACCAGCGTTCGAAGCCCCGCCAGCGCGAATGCGGCACCGATGTTTGCGGTGGATGTGGTCTTGCCAACGCCGCCCTTCTGATTGAGTAACGCGATCACCCGCGTCGTACTCTCGGCACGAGATTCGCTCGATCGCAACGAGGAATCAGAATGTTTCGTTGGCTTCGCACCTTTCATGGCGCGAGTGTAACGCTCGAGAGGTTCCAACTCGATAAATCCAGTGGAATTCTCTTGGCGAATGGTTGGATGGTCAGGGGCGCGATTCCGGCGAACTGCCTGCGTGCGTAGGCCGGTGGAGTATTCGTCCCGACCCCATCGATCGACCTCTCCATCGAGATTTCCATGCGACCATATCTGCCGTCGGGCAAACTCACCCACGCTTCCGGCAGCGGCAGGCGCGCCCGCCAGCGATCTTTGGCCTGATGCAAAGCCAAACCATTGGCATGAGTCGGCTCATCTGATTCCACGCGCCCATCGGCATGAATCACAACCGTATGCGACGCTGATCCAACAATCACAATCTTGACCTGATCACTGGTGACGGATGCGCCAGGCGGAACCATGCATTCCACCAGTAATTCCCATCCAAATGGTCGGCGGCGCAGCACGGCAGTTGTCGCCCACTCTGCTGGCGGCGATTTGAGACTGCCCGCACGAATCTCTTCCAGATTCGCAGCTGGAAGAAAAGTGCCAAATCCAATTCCTGGCGGTCGCAGTGGTGTGCGGCCATGGCCCACTGCAATTCCCGTGGCATTGTTGCCTTCTTCCAAGAGCAACACTGGCGCAGATCGCGCGCGCGATTCGATCGCTTGTCGCCCAGCATTGTTGCGTGTGTTCTGCGCGGGCGGCAAGAGCGCCGACAATCCATGCTCCTGAATTGCAGCCACGAGCGAGTCCTCGATCACGACTGTGTCGGCTTCAGATGGTCGAACGCGAGGCACCGAAAAAAAACCGAATGACTCTGGACCAATTTCATCGACCACACTCGCCTCTTTCTGATCCGGCCATCGAAAGGCGACTGCGCATACTTCAGCTCGTGGATTGGCAACTCCAATGAGAACCGATTCGCCTTCATCGCATTCGAGCCAGCAGAGCAGAGTTGAGCGACTCTCGAGCCACATTTTCGCGCTCTCGACCAGAATGATGCCCTGCGTTCTTGGCGCGAGCAACGATCGAAGCAACGCGTCGAGTTCTTCATAGTCGGTCTTCCACGCCGCCATCGTCTGTTGAGAATCTCCGACGATTCCATGAGCACGACCCGTGATATCACCGAGCACTCGAGCCGATGTCACTGGATCGTTTTCTTCCAAACGCGCAATCGCGGCCGACCAAAGACCCGCAATCGCACGGGCATACAAGATGTCAAGTTCACCACCCGTTGGAGCCGGCGGCGCTGCGCCGATGCGATGAGCGAGCAACACCGATCGAAAATACTCACTCGCAGTCGCTGAATCTGGCAGATCCGCCGTGTTGAGTTCAAGCAATGATTCTCGGGGAAGAACCAGCGCTGGCAATCCATCCATCCATATCGGATTGAGTCGCTGCTGCGCAAAGAAAATCTCATCATGACCGTCGATTGGAAGTTTCGCCAACAGCACGATTGCGTCATCACCGACGACCTCGGCGGTTGCACTCACGCGCGATCGCGAAGTCCAATTCGCTTGCACCGCATCACGCCACTCAATCTTTGCGACTCTTGCAACAATCGTTCGACCATCGGCAAGCCGCAGTTCAAACGACGATGGCCACGCGACATCGGCACTACGACGGACAATCGGCAACAGCAACACAGACCCGCGCACCGCGACTGGCTCGTCGACGAGTGCTGCGAAATTTGCGGACAAGGGCAATCCTGCGAATGCCTCGAGAGCGGGCGATGGCGGCGGGTCGCCTTGGTGCGCGAGCGATGCGAGCGACGCGCCCATCACCAGCGCTGCCGAAATGATTTCAACAAGCCGCATGCTCACTGCCGAGACGAATGTGTTGCACGCAGAAAGAGTGTGTCAAGTCGTTCCTGTCGATAGATGAAGTCGGCGACGATTCGGGGCAGAGCGGTGTTGCCGGTGCCGACGAGAAATGAGCGGTCGACTCCAGCTGGCAAAGTTCCCGCCCACGCGGCGGCGTCGGGAGCCTTGGATGCAAACTCACCTGTCGAAGGATCTGGGATGGATTCTGTCGCAGAATCTGGACGCGCCGAGCCGCCGCCGAATCCGACTTGATTTCCCAGCACGAGCGCCAATGATTTTCCCAGTGGCGCATGAGCAGATTGTGCGGATGATGCTTTGAGCGAGTCTGCGTTTGAGCCCGAGTCGGCGTCCGAGCCAGCGCCCGAGCCGCCCAAGCCCGAGCCTCGACTCAAGTCGCGCTTCGCGTCCTTCACAGCATCGACGGGCTGAATCTCAGACTCTTGCTTACTGGCCTTTGCTATTTCATTTGCACCGAGCACGCTGCTCTGGCGAATCTCCTGCTGCGAGCTGATGCTTCCGGCTGCGACAATGCTTTGCTGTTTGATTCTCGACCAATCAGGCTTACCGATATAGAAGACGGCACCTGGCGGAACAGTCGCATACACGGGACCCTTCTTACCTCGCTTGTATTCGCCCTCATCAAAGACAAGATAGAGACCGCCACTGCCACGATAAAACATCCCAATTTTTCCAGGCACTTCATAGACACGATCGAATCCTTGTGGCTCGGCGAGTTCGAAGGGCATGGTTCGTGCACCAACGGTCAATCCGCCCTTGTCCGCAATGCGTGGTTCAACTGGATGATTCATCGATGTGTCAATTTCGCGTGTGGAATGATTCATCTGCCCAGGCACTGGCGTTTGAGCCGCGGTCGCGAAGGCGAATGCGATCGCAGCGGAAGTTGCACAGATGAATGTTGAACGCGAGATCATTGGTGAGAGAATACGCTGAGACTTGGAATTTCCATCAGACTTCCAAAGGTGTAATGCCGAATGATGACTTCGGCAATTAGAGGCGATCTTCTGGAACAAAGACACTCGTCGTCGCGGCGGGAAGGTGTTGATCGCCCCGACTTGTGCGCACGAGGATTCCCCGCGCCGGATCAACCTTGACAACGATCCCTTGGACCATTCCCTCTGGCGTGCGGAACGCCGTCATGTTTCCCCGCAGGCAATCACGGCGCGAAAACTCTTCCATCGTCGCATCCTCATTCGCTGCGAGCCATGCGTCAAGGCGCTCGAGCAACGCCACCGCGAGATCGAGTCGATCGACGGGAAATCCTTGCAGAGCCAAACTTGTCGCGCGTGCTGCGAGTGCGGCAGGAAAGCGTGACTGCGCGGCGTTGATTCCAATTCCAATCGTTGCGACGGTGGCGTGGCGCTCAATCAAGATGCCACCCACTTTCTTGCCAGCGATCACAAGATCATTCGGCCACTTCAAACGCACGATTGGCGCTGCGCCAGTCGCGACCTTGCAGACATCCTCGATCGCTTGCGCAGCAGCGACGGCCGACGCCAACGAAATCGACTCGGGTGATTGCACCGTGACATTCATGCTGATTGCGAGTCCGTCTTCAGCGGTATCGATCCACGCTCGATCGAACCGTCCCCGTCCTGCAGTTTGCCGTCCTGCGATGACGATCTCGCCAACACCCAGATTGCGCGCGTGATCTTGCGTCGACGCTGTCTCGCGCATAACGGTGACCTTGCGCCAATTCGCACAGCGCGCGATTGCAGATTCCAGCGCGTCGGGCCAGTGCGCGAGTGGTCGAGCCAGCGCGCCGCGTGGGTCGCATGCGCCGCGTGGGTCGCATGCGCCGCGTGGGTCGCATGCGCCGCGTGGGTCGCATGCGCCGCGTGCGTCGCGCTGGTCGCTCATGCGCGAAGGTGCTCCCGAATTTTCGCGGCAAGAAGCGCGCCATCGCTCGTGGACAATGTGTGAGGGTTCCAGCCGAGTTGTAATCCTGAACCATCGGCATATTTAGCGATGATGTGAAAATGCACATGCGGCACCGCTTGATGAGCCGCCGCGCCGTTATTCTGCAAAATGTTGTATGCCGTCGCCCCGGTCGCAGCCATCATGGCCCGCGCAACACGCGGCAATGCCACGCCAAGTGCGGCGGCTGATTCGTCGCTCAATTCGTGCAGGAATTCCTGCTCTTCGACGGGCACGACTAACACATGCCCATGCGATAGAGGTGCGATATCGAGAAATGCGAAGACCCTCGCATCCGAATAGACCTCGTGAGATGGAATCTCGCGGCCAATGATGCGACTAAAGATGGAAGGCATAGTGCGTTGGCTCAGTCGATTTATGGAAAGACGCCGCGCAATTCATAGACACGGCCGAGATGTTCCAGCGCAGCCGCGTATGCCGCGGTGCGCCAATCACACTCAAATCGCATGCGCGCGAGTTTCATTCTGTGCGTCGCCAAAATCATCGTTTGCTCAATTTCGCGGTCGAACTCCATAGACGACCATGGAATGAAGGTGCGGTTCTGCGTCCATTCCAAGAAAGATCCAACCACCGCGCCAGCATTGCAAATCACCGATGGCAGTACATCCACTCCGCGCTGAAAGAGAATGTCATCGCTATCGGCAGTCCACGGTGCATGCGCCACTTCTGCGACGATCGGCGCGGCGACCCATTCTGCGCGCTGGCGAGTCATAATCTGTTCGCCCGCGGCCAGTATCAACAAATCAACTGGCGTGCGAAAGAACATCTCCTCATTCACTGCGCGTGTGCCGGGCAGTCCACTGAGAACGCCACTTGATCGCATCCGTTCACTGACCGCCTCTGGTTCGATGTCTGAATCCGAGATGATTCCGCCTTGTCGATCCAGCACCGCCACCATCTTCGCGCCGTCGGCCGTCAAGAAGCGTGCGACCTGACTGCCCATCTTGCCAAAGCCGCAGACGGAAAATCGAAGTCCATGCAGTTTCTGGTTGAAGTCAGGAAGAATGTCGCGCAACATGTGCATGAAACCAGTTCCTGTTGCGGTCTCGCGGCCATTGGCTCCGCCGATTTCGACTGGTTTTCCAGTCACAATCGCCCGCATTCCTTGTCGACTGCGATCGGGAGTCATCTGCGCTGCTGTGTCGGCAAACCACGCCATCACTTGACTGTCCGCGCCAACATCTGGTCCTGGAATGTCGTAATCAGGGCCGATATGGTGGGCAATCGACGATGCGAATCGCCGCACGACGCGCATCAGTTCCTCGCGAGACAAGACACTTGGATCACACGCCACGCCGCCTGCCGCGCCACCGAATGGCAGACGCAACAGCGCGCACTTGAGCATCATCAGCAGCGCAAGACCACCGATATCGCTCTGTGACATAAGCGGAGTAAAGCGCATCCCTCCCTTGTATGGCCCGAGCGCATCATTGTGCTGGATGCGCATTCCGGAATACATGCGATATTCACCGTCATCCATCTGAACCGGAAAGTGCACGATGATCTCGTTCTTCGGTCGAGCCAGAATCATCTGATAATCGATGGGCATGCCGATCACATCGGCCGCGCTGAGCATGCGCTGCACGATCTGCGGATAGAGCCCGCTGCCCGTAGGCGAAATGCCCAATTGTTCCATGATGGCGCTCTGGTGTCGGACTGGATCTTCTGGGCCTGCTCTCTTCATTTTGAAATCCTCTCATTCATTTCTGTTGGGTGAACAAATTCTACGACACCCCACCACTGCGGAACATGCATGTCGATCATCCACTGCGGTGTCCATGTCCAATTATCTTCAGGTCGCTGCGCAACTTTACGATAGCTCTCGCCATCCTTTTCGAGCATCCACTGCACCCGCGAGAAATTCATTCGCCAATGATCGCCCACTCTCGGCGGTCGCGCGGCACGCTGAAAAACTGGCGTTCCTTGCGGAAATTCGGCAGTTTTGTAAGCGATCGGGCTGAACATCGTCCACGGCAACGCCATTTCGACTCGCCAGCCCTCATCGCGGTCCCGTGAATCGTTGAGGGTGCCATCCAAGCCAATCGCCAAGCGCATCCCTTGCGCGGTCCACGAATGGTCTGCCTTCGTGCCCGCACGGTACGGCTGCGGTAAATATAAATCGAAGATCGTGCCGAATGCGTTGACTTCGATTTCGTAATACTCGCGCGTGTCTCCATCGGGATCGATGAAGACCTCGAAATCATTATCGTAAAAGACGATTTCATCATGCGTCTTGAGCGTCGCCCAGAGATCCGTCTCGGCAAGTTCACCCAGGATGTATAAGCACTTCGCATCCCATGTCATCTTGAAACGCGTTTGCTGCGACGGGATCGAGCGCACCGGTCCTTCTATATCTGTGAAGTTTTCACTCCACGGCGCCAGCTGCCACGCTGCATCTCCAGCGGCGCCGTCGATTACTGGGGCGATCTGCGCAAATGGCGCGGAATATTTTCGTGGCGAATAGAGCGGCGCGACGGACAATGCCGGCTCTGGGCGCTGATACGAATCGTGCACTGGCGGTGCGTCGTTGTCAATCGCGCTGGACGCTTGACAACCCGCGATGCACACTGATAGTGCGGCCATCACGGCGCACGGAACGATGCAAGTCCAAGATCGACCCGCATCACTCATCGAACGACCGCCAGCGCAGCCTGTGCAGCCGCCAACCGCGCAACTGGCACACGGAACGGCGAACACGAAACATAGTCAAGACCGCAAGTTTGGAAGAAGCGAATCGATGCAGGATCTCCACCATGTTCGCCGCAGACGCCGAGTTTCAGTTTCGGCTTGACGGATCGCCCCTTCTGACATGCCATCGCCACCAGCGCGCCGACGCCGCCTTCGTCAATCGACTGGAAGGGATCTTTGTCAACGATCCCCTTCTCTATATATGCGGGCATGAACGATCCAATGTCGTCGCGGCTGAATCCATATGTCATTTGCGTGAGATCGTTGGTGCCGAACGAAAAGAATTCGGCAACCTCTGCGATTTCGTTGGCCGTCACGGCCGCGCGCGGAATCTCAATCATCGTTCCGATGGGAATCTCATACTTCTTCACGCCACGCTCTTTGAGAACCATCGCAATGGTCTGCTCGGTCAGCGTGCGCAGAATCGCCAACTCTTTTTTCGTACCGACGAGTGGAATCATGATCTCTGGGCGAGCATCAACGCCATTGTCTCGACACTCGATCGCTGCTTCGACAATCGCCCGCACCTGCATCACCAGAATCTCTGGATATGTGATGGCCAATCGACATCCACGATGACCGAGCATCGGATTGGCCTCATGCAATTGCGTGACACGACGACGAACATCCTCGAGAGGAACACCGGCCTCGTCGGCCAATCGACGCTGCGCAGGTTCGTCATGTGGCACGAATTCATGCAGCGGCGGATCGAGCAATCGCACCGTCACGGGCAGCCCATCCATCGCGGTGAAGATGCCGATGAAATCGCTTCGCTGATATGGCAAGAGTCGAGCGAGTGCGGCTTCACGGGCTGAGACCTTTTCGGCGAGAATCATCTGACGCACCGCTTGAATTCGCTCGCCCTCGAAGAACATGTGCTCCGTTCGGCAGAGTCCGATGCCGATGGCGCCGAATTCGCGGGCGCGCTGGGCATCGGCGGGAGAATCCGCGTTGGCGCGAACACCCATCGTTGCATATTTCTGCGACCACTTCATCACTTGGGCAAAGTCGCCTGAAATCGATTGTGGAATCGTTCGGGCGATTGTTCCTGGCATGACTTCGCCAGTCGTGCCGTCAATTGAAAGTGTGTCGTCTCGGCCGAATGTTCTGCCTTTGACTGTCAATGTTCCAGCGGCGGTGTCGATCGACAATTCGCCAGCTCCGACCACGCAACACTTGCCCCAACCGACCGCCACCACTGCGGCGTGACTGGTCTTGCCGCCAGTCGAAGTGAGAATTCCAACGGCCTTGTGCATGCCCGCGACATCTTCGGGCGAAGTCTCGCGCCGAATAAGCAGAACCTGTTCGCCAGCATTGGCACGCTCGACCGCTTCCTCGGCGGTGAAAGCCAACTTGCCAGACGCGGCGCCTGGACTCGCCGCGATTCCACGCGTGAGAATCTCCGCGCCTTGCTTGTTCTGCTCCGTGAAATATGGCAACAGCAATTGCACGAGATCACCCGCTGGAATGCGCTTGAGCGCGGTCTTTTCATCAATCAATCGCTCGCGCACCATCTCGACGGCGGCACGCACCGCGGCGACTCCGTTGCGCTTACCTGTGCGCGTCTGCAACATATACAAATGTCCGCGTTCAATTGTGAATTCAATGTCTTGCATATCGCGGTAATGCTTCTCCAACTTCTTGCGAACTTGCAGCAGCTGCTTCCAGACTTTCGCATTCCACTTCTCCATCTCGCTGATTGGCTTGGGAGTGCGAATGCCCGCGACCACATCCTCGCCCTGCGCATTGATCAGGAATTCGCCGTAAAAAACATTCTCGCCGGTCGACGGATCTCGGGTGAAAGCGACGCCAGTTCCAGAATCCTCGCCCATGTTGCCGTATGCCATCGCCTGCACATTCACCGCGGTTCCTGCAAGTCCCTTGATCTCATTGATCTGTCGATAGGTGATCGCACGCGCGCCATTCCAACTCTTGAAGACGGCTTTGACTGCCTCCTCTAACTGCTTGAACGGGTCTTGTGGAAAGGCACTGCCAACATGCTCGCGGTAAATCGCTTGATATGCGATGCAAAGTTCCTGCAGACCTTCAACTGGAACTGCGGTGTCTTCCGTCGTGTGATACTTCGTCTTGATCACATTGAACGCCATCTCGAAATGGTGATGATCAACTCCCATCACCACATCGCCGAACATGTTGATCAATCTTCGATACGCGTCATATGCAAATCGCGGATTTCCAGTGCTCGCTGCAAGTCCAGCGACCACTTCATCGGTCAATCCAAGATTGAGAACGGTGTCCATCATGCCTGGCATCGACACTGCGGCTCCAGATCGCACGGAAACCAAGAGTGGATTTCGTCGATCACCAAACTTCTTATGCAGTTCACGCTCGAGCATGCGAATGTTCTTGCGCACTGAGTCCATGAGGCCCACAGGAAGGCGCCCCCCACCGCTGCTGTACTGCGCGCATGTTTCGGTGGTGATAGTAAAACCAGGTGGCACCGGCAATCCAATCGAAGTCATGTCTGCAAGATTTGCGCCCTTGCCACCAAGCAGAAGTTTCTGCTCAACGCGTCCTTCGGTGCGTGTCTTGCCGAAGTAATAAACCATTTTCATTCGTTTGGTTTTTGCGCTGGGCGTTGCCTTCGCGTTGGACTTTCCCTTCGCGTTGGACTTTCCCTTTGCGGTGGACTTTCCCTTCGCGGTGGGCTTCCCTTTCGCATTGGGCTTTGCGGTGCTTCGACGGACAGGACGACGGGCTGTGGTAGTTGGCATGGTGGCTCCAATGAAAGAACTTCAGTCTACCCGCCAAGCGATTTGCAATCGAGCATCGAACAAAGATCGATGCCGACGAACTTTCCAGCGGCAGATTGGGATTCCCGTGCGGCACTCTAGGATGTTGCGATGCTCGCCAATTTGCAAGCCCGCGAACTCCAGTGGAATTTCACTCCGCGACAGGCTCTCGCCGCATGGCGCAGCGAAGTTGCGTTGCTGGCATTGACTTCCGGCGATCGTTCATCCACATTTGACCAGTGGACAATTCTCGCACCGCGCCGCGAATGCACTGTCATCGACGCCAGCCAATCAACGCGCGATGAACTTCTTCAACGGATGCGCGATTTTGCTCCCCAACGCAATCCTGCCTTCGTCGATTCCAATCGGATGCGACTGCCGTTCGTCGGAGGCTGGATCGGTTTCGTCGGCTACGAATGCTCGACGCTCTTTGAACCACGCGCATGCACCGCGGCTGGCGCGCATCAGCGTCGCGATGCTAATTCTTGGCCAGATGCGATCCTGTGCCGAGTGCCGCGAGCGCTAGTTTATTGCCACGCGCTCAATCGCTGGTTCGATGTCGGCGATGCTTCGCACGATGAACCAACCGATTGGATTGACATCGATGCGATCTCACAATCAACCCATTTGGCGTGGGAATCCGATCATGACGGAGAATTGGATGCGCCCGCCGGTCTGGGCACATTCGAGCGGATGGTGGAGCGCGTCAGGGAATACATCTGCGCTGGCGATATTTTTCAGGCGAATGTCACACAACCATTTCGCGCAATGATCCGCGGTAGCGTCCGTGGTTTTGCAATCGATGCACTTGCCGAGACATCGCCGCGTTACGGCGCCTATCTGGAACTTGACGACAACCGTGCGCTTCTGTCGTTCAGCCCCGAACTTTTCCTAGCACTCGACGGCAGCACTCGACGCGTGATCACTCGCCCCATGAAGGGCACGCGCACCAGCGTCGACGATGCCGAAGAACTGATTGCCAGCGAAAAGGACGCCGCTGAACTGCACATGATTGTGGATCTCATGCGCAACGACCTCGGTCGTGTCTGCGAAATCGGGTCCGTCCATGTCGATCACGCGCGCATGCTTGAGCATCATCCAACTGTGCTCCAAGCCGTTGCAGAAATTTCAGGAATCCTTGAATCTGGGCGTGATATTGCGGATCTCTTCGCGGCGTGCTTTCCGCCTGGGTCGGTCACGGGCGCGCCGAAAGTGCGCGCGATGCAGATCATCGATGAACTCGAAGTCACTCCGCGTGGTCCGTACTGCGGAGCCGTCGGACTGTCGAGCGGTTGCGGATCCGCGCTGCTGAGCGTTGCGATCCGCACGGCTCAGTTGACTCGAACTTCCGCCGACAACGACTGGACGCTCGACTATCACGCCGGTTGCGGCATCGTCGCCGAGAGTGATCCAATTGCTGAAGCGCGTGAGTGTCTTTCGAAAACACGCATCCTCTGCCAAGCGCTCGCCGTGGGCCACACGAAGCCAGCCTTCGCGGGTGAATGTGCATGATGTGGCTCAGCTCGCAGGATGAAAAGCTCATCGCTTTCCTCAAGCGAGAGCTTGCACCATCGAGCGAGCGATGGCACGCCACACTGCGCGTGCTCGCCGCCAGCGCGCTCGCGCTCTCCGTCAGTCAAATCTTCCGACTGAATCAAGGCTATTGGGCCGTCGTCACCATCCTTGTTATCTGCACGCCCGGCATCGATTCGTCTGTGCGCAAAATGCTGCACCGCTTGATGGGAACTCTGGCAGGAGTCGTGTTTGCGTACATCCTGACGACCGTCTTCTGGCAGCAATACTGGTTCTTTATCGCAGGGCTTTTCGCATCCCTCATGTTTGCGGGCCTTCTGATCGCGCGCAGCAAAGAAGCGTATATCGGCTGGGTTTTCGCCCTCACGCTCATAGTGTGCACGGAGACATCGGCACCGGATTTCGCCAGCGTCGCGGGGGTTTGCTTCGAACGACTGTTCATTGTCGTGATTGGTGTGATCTGCTCGTGGATCGCCATCGTGCTGATCTATCCCATTCATCCAGAACGCGAATGTGCAAAGTTGCTGCGCAAAGTCCTTGATGACGAGATCGCTCGTGCGAAGTGGGTGAGTGGGCATCTGCGATCTGGAGATGAAGTCAACGAAGAATTTCTACTTCCACCGGTCGATCCGCTGCAGGTCAAGAAGATGCTGATGCTGTGCGAAAGTGCGGGCATGATCAACCAAACCGTGCACAACAACCGCGCGGCGCTGGCTGATCGAATCAATGTTGTTGCGTCGATCTCAAGCATTCTGAGCGATTCAATCGCGCTGATCAAGAACAATCATCACCATGCTGCAACTGGGATTCTGGCGGAGTCCGCTCCGCAGCTCATCATCGCGCTCGATTCGATTCTTCACGACTTGCGCGCATGGGCCCAGCGCGACAAGGATCTGCTCACCGATCTCGCCGAACAGCCATTGAATCTCACCGCACTCAAAGATGCACTCGATGCGTTCGCGGTGGCGCACGAGAGGGCGATCGTCTCCTTGGGCATTCGCGAAGGAACAGGCCAAGGGAATCGAGGAAGCGAGGCGCTGCTCGGAATCGCCGCGATTTGCCGTGCTTTCTATACCACTTACTCCGTCGAACACGACGCGCCATCGGACAGTCCAACTTCCCACGACATACTGCGTGCGCTGACGACGCCGATGCTCGCGCCGGGATTGAGCGATGACAAGGCGCGTTCCTGGTGGTTTGCAATCAAGTTGGCGATCGCCTGTGTCTTCGGTCTAATTTTCGTCAAGGCGACCCAGATGCCTTCGCTTGGAACGATGATGATCACTCCAGTGATGATCGTCCTCGCGACAGGCGGTTCCACCACCGGCACGCTCGCCCGTGCGCGGCTGCGATTTCTTGGCGCGGCCCTTGGTGGAGTCGTCGCAATCTTTGCGATCATCTTTTTGATTCCAACCGCCCAACACCTGCACGCGCTGCTGATTCTTTGGTTGGTCTGTTGCGCTCCGCTGGTGTGGATTGCAAATGGCGGACCAAAGTTCGCATATGTCGGCTTGCAAGCGGTCTTCTGCATGGCGATGGCGATTGGCTCTCCCTTGGAACCATCCATCGACCTGGCCGTGCCGTCGGCGCGAATTGTCGGGGTCTTTCTTGGGGCCCTCACCACGCTCGCCGTTTTCAATTTCATCGCCCCTGAATTCGCGCGCAACGAACTCTTACGGCTCTTTTCGCTGACACTCCAGAATGTCGGATCGCTGGCAACCATGGGACTTCCCACGAATCCATCAAACTTTTCACAAATTGTTGATCTGCGGTATCAAGTGCTCGCAGTCATACTTCGCGGCCGTGTGCTGGGAAGCAGCCTCACCGAAGAGCCGCGCTCGACTGAGCCGACGATTACGCAGGAACAGGTGGTGGAAATCACGGACCATCTCACCCTCCTCCTTTCCACGACTCACGCAATTGCACTGAATCGAATTTCCGCGCACCTCGCCGCGCACAACATGACCGAGGATCTCAAGGAGCAATTTGCATGCGCGAATGCCATCCAGCGGGCGTGCGAGATCGGATGCGCTGCGATTGCCAGTGGAAACTTTGAAGAATTCGCACGCACCACTGACCAGCTCTTGCATCAAACCGAAGCGCTCAGCCAATTGATCCCGGAAATTCGCAGTCGGCCCAATCTGCGCCGAATGAGTGCCGAACCTGCGCAGTTCATCGTGGGGCAGATCGGCATGTATCGCGTCGCAGCGCGCCGACTCGCAGACTTGTCGGACATTCTGACGCGCATCTCAGCCGATGGAACCAAGTTCAAGCGCGCGAAGCGGCGCCAAAGCCCGCTTCCAGAATTGACCCAACAGCCAGCGTGAGCCTCTGCCTCGCGCGATGTCGCGCCGATGAGCCGACGAGCGATTGCGAATGCTCAGAGCATTTCCGCTGCGAGACTCGCCAATTCGCTGCGCTCGGTCTTTGACAGAGTGACATGTCCAGCAATCCGATGCCCCTTCATGCGCTCAATCAAGTGCGACAATCCATTGCTTGCCGCATCGAGATATGGATTATCAATCTGACCGATATCGCCGCACAGGACAATCTTGGTTCCATCGCCAACTCGCGACACAATCGTCTTGACCTCATGCGGCGAGAGATTCTGCGCCTCGTCGACGATGATGAATTGATGCGGGATGCTTCGGCCACGGATATATGTGATGGGTTCGAGCACCAACTTGCGGGTTGCGACCAACTGATCGATGCGTTGCTCGGTGGACTTGCTGTCCGGCTCGGAACCTCCCTGCCCTCCGCGGGTTGAGAGCAGATAGGCAATATTGTCGAAGATCGGCTGCATCCACATCGCAAGCTTTTCATCCTTGTCGCCCGGCAAATATCCGATATCGCGACCGAGCGGCATGATGGGGCGGGCGACGAGCAACTTGTCGAATCGCTCCTCTTTGAAAACCTTGTGCATTCCTGCGGCAATCGCCAAGAGTGTCTTACCAGTTCCAGCTGGACCAATCAGCGTGACGAGTTTGATTTCATCGTCGAGCAGCAAGTCGAGCGCCATCGTCTGCTGAACATTGCGCGCGATGACTCCATAAATCGGTTTGCGCGGACCAGTGATGGGAATGATGTGCATCGTGTCGCCGAGCCGACGCGCCAATCCCGTGTGCGATGGGTCATTCTCGTCGATCAGTGAAATGAAGTGATTGGGCAGCAAACCAATGTGCTCTTGCCCTTCGTCTTCTGTGCGCTTGGGAATCGCGCCTTCGACCGCTTCAAGTCGTGCGATGGGAAGTTGACGCTCCGAATAAAGGTCGTCGATGAGTTCGCGAGGAACACGGCTTGTGATGAACCCCGTGTTCAGCCAATCCGCATCGACTCGATCTGCCTCGAAATCCTCGGCTGCCACGCCGATCGCATCGCATTTCACCCGCGCATTGATGTCCTTTGAGACGAAGATCGTTCGCAAGCCAGCGTCATGAAGCGCGTGCGCAACTCCAATAATGCGATTGTCCACAACATTCAAATCCAGGTCATACGACGCGGCGGCCTTCAGCCGCATCACGCGCAGCGAGCCGCCCTGTTCATTCCATACAACACCTTCAAAGAGATGCCCGATTCCGCGCAGGCGATCAAGCGAACGAATCACCTGGCGTGCGTTGCGCCCCTTCTCGTCATTGTTTTTCTTGAATGTGTCAAGTTCTTCGAGCACCGAGAGCGGAATGACCACTTCGTGTTCTTCGAACTTGAAGATCGCTTGAGGATTGTGAAGAAGCACATTCGTGTCCAACACGAAATGCTTCCGGACCTGTTCCGCACTCGTCGCATTGGGCGCCTTCGCCTCTGACTTGTGGGAACCCGTACCCGCGCTTGGTCGGTTCATCATGGATGTCAACATTGTACATTTCAATTTGTTTCCATCGAGTGCAATTCCTAAATTTGTTGCAGCGGGTAGCGTGAAGGCATGGCCAAACGCTCTCGACGAATCGGTGATCTCGTGAAGGCACTCGCCCAAGTCGCTCCGCCGGCACTCGCAGCCGACTGGGACAATGTGGGATTGCTGCTCGGTGATGCGAATTCCCCGTGCGAACGCGTGCTTCTGACCATTGACCTGACGGATGAAGTGCTCGACGAGGCGTGTGAACTTCGTGTTCAGGCCGTCATTGCCTATCACCCGCCGCTCTTCGATCCAATTCGTCGGCTGGTTCGCCAAGACTCGGCGAGTGCGACGCTGTACCGCGCCGCACGCGAAGGAATCTCGCTGCTCTCACCACACACCGCCCTCGATTCTGTTGCGGGGGGAATCAACGACTGGATCGCCGGCGGCATTGGCGACGGCAACTGCCGTCCACTTGATTCGGCGACGGCACTCGCTGGGCGCGAGTCGTTCAAGATCGTCACCTTCGCACCTGCGGAAGTTGCGCCTCGCATTTGTGGCGCAATGTCAATCGCTGGGGCGGGACGCATCGGCGAATATTCGCAGTGCTCGCAAACTTCTGCAGTTGAAGGAACATTCTTCGCAGCCGCCTCGGCTCGACCTCGCGCGGGAGGCAGAGGAAAACTGGAACGACTCGCAGAGGTGCGCATCGAAATGGTCTGCGGTCCCAAGTCGCTCGCGGCCGCGCTCGCCGCGCTGCGCGCAGCGCATCCATACGAAACTCCTGCAATTGAAGTGCACGCCCTCGCACCTCAGCCATCGGCATCGCAAGGACAAGGTCGACTCTTGCGCCTCTCACAACCCGCGACGAGCGCCGAAATCGCTCGAAGACTTCGCAAGCATCTCTCCGCGTCGCGCATCGAATGCGCAGCACCAACTTCCGCACACGGCGTGCAACATGAGACGATCGGAATCTGCGCTGGATCTGGCATGTCGCTGCTGCCGTCGGCGCTCGACGCGGGAGCAACGCTCTTTTTCACCGGAGAAGCAAAGCATCACGACCAACTTTCAGCGGTTGGTAAGGGATGCACGCTCCTGTTGTCGGGTCACACCGTCAGCGAACGCGGCTATTTGCCTCGACTCGCTGAAAAAATTGCGCCACTTGTGCCGGGCATTGCGTTCACACTCTCCAAGCGTGATCGACATCCGCTGGTTGATCTCTGATTCTTCACTGATCCTTCACTGATCCTTCACTGCTTCTTCACTACTTCACGCAAGATCGCGCCAAGAGCGCGGCACCGAGAACACCGGCCCGATCGCCCAATTCGCCCACAGCGATGTGGCATTTCTTGAGAGTCGACGGAAAGACATTCCATTCGAATGATTCTCGAACGCGTTCGACATATCGCTTGCCGAGCGCTTCGGTCACTCCACCACCGAGCACAACGGCTCGCACCGACAACAGCGTGACTGCGTTGGCGATCGCCATCCCCAGAAGATCTGCGGCATCGTCGACAACGCGCACGGTCAACTCGTCGCCGGCCTCATACGCCGCTGCGATGGCCGAACTGCCGACCATTCCATCTTCCGATTTCGCCGGGAATGCCGCGCGCATTTTGCTCTGCGGATAAAACCCGATGAGCGTTTCCATTGCGCGAACCATCGACACACGACTGCAATATTCCTCCAGCGTGCGTCGTCCAAGTCCACCGCGTGGATAGAGAATCATTTGTCCAATTTCGCCAGCGGTGTGAAATGAACCGCGCCAAATCTCTCCGCCGAGAATCAAACCACCGCCGATACCAGTGCCGACCCACACAGCGAGTACGGCTTTCCAATTGCGAGCGGCACCCAGCGATGCCTCTCCCCACAACGCAGCATTGACATCGTTGTCGACGGCGACGGGCATGTCGAGGCGCTTTTCCAAAATACTCTTCAGCGGAACCTGTTTCCATCCAAGGTTGCCTGCGTTGATCACCATGCCTTCGTCGAAATCAATCGCACTCGGCGCACCGATTCCAACTGCGTCGAGTCCTTGAAGATTCGTCCCCGCTTCGGCGCATGCGCGCTCGATTGTTTCGACGATTCGATCGATCACGCCGTCACGGCCCATCGCCGCTTTGGTCTTGCGCTTGACCTGCGCGAGAATCTCGCAATTCTTGCCCACAATTCCCACGGCCATGTTGGTTCCGCCGAGGTCAACTCCTGCGACGATCCCACTTCGTTTTCGCTTCTTTGCCATAGATGCCTTTAGAGGTTATCTCGCGGCGGGCTCGCTCGCGTGCGCGACTGGTTGCGGTCCATTCCAAATGCGCCCGGAGAGTTTCTTGATGTCATCGAGAATGTAAATGATCGATGGCAACAAGATGAGTGTGAGCGCCGTTGCGCTGAGCAAGCCGCCACTGATCGTGATAGCCATTGGAGCGAGGAATTTCGCTTGAAACGACGGCTCCAAGACCAGCGGCGCCAACCCGAAGATGGTCGTGACCGATGTCAACAAAATTGCGCGGACGCGTTTCTCTCCAGCAATGACGAGAGACTCGCGCAGCGAATGGCCTGATGTCAATTCGATGTTCACGAATTGGACCAAGACGAGCGCGTTGTTCACCACGATTCCAGCCAGTGCGACCAATCCGATGACACTCAGAAAAGTCAAATCAGAGCCAAGCAGTAGATGTCCACCAACCATTCCAATGATGCCAAATGGAATTGAAATCATCACCGCCAATGGCTGGGTGTAACTGCCGAAGAGCCACGCAAGAAGTGCGTAGATCATGGCGAGTGAAGCAGCCGCGGCGATCGGCAACGCGGAAAATGCCTCGTTGAGATCCTTCTGCCTTCCACCTTCACGCAGTTGCACCGAAGGATGCTCGGCGAGCAAGAGCGCTACGCCACCACTGATCTGCTCAACGACTGATTCTGGATAAGTGCCAATCGCCGTGTCGCCCGTCACTGTTATTGTCCGAGCGCGGTTCAATCGATTAATCGTGCTGGCGCTCGTTCGCTCGCGAATTTCGGCAATTTCACGCAGCGGCACCGCGATACCGGAAGGCGGCACCAACCAGAGCCGATCTGCAATATTGGCCATCGACCTTGTTCGATCATCGAGTCGAACGCGAACATCAACATCCTCGCGGTTGTCGCTGAAAACATGTGCATCGAGTCCGTAGAGCGCGCCACGAACTTGCCGAGCGATATCGACCGGCGTAAATCCCAGCGCCGCCGCGCCCGGGCGCGGAACAATCTGCATCTCCGGTTGCGTATCGAAATCGTCATCAGCGACGCTCAACACTCCCTGCACGGCGCTGATCATCGCCTTCATTTTTTTCCCAACGATGCGCAGCTCGCCGATGTCGTCACCAGATAGTTGATAGGTGATGTCAGCGCCGGGAGGACCGCCTGAAATTTCTTGCACCAGTATTGACTCTGCTTCCTGCATCGGCCCGGCGGCTTTTCGAATCGCATCGATCACCTCGCCAGAGCGGCGGGCGCGCTCCTCGACAGGCGCAAGTTCGATAAATATCTGGGCAATGTTGCTCGACGAATTGTCTGCGACTCCCATCTCATAATTGATCCGCACGCCGTAAATGGAAGTAATCGCTCGCACTTCCGACTGGGATCGAGCCGCTTTTTCAATGCGTGCTCCAATCGCCTTGGTCGCATCCAATGTGGAACCAAGCGGTAAGCGAATATCAACGACCGCCGTTTCTGCATCGTCATTGGGAAGAAATGTGAACGGCAATCTTCCACCGACCACCAGACCAACCGAGACAATAAACACCGAAATTCCCGTGGCGACCGTCATATATCGACGGTCAATGCACCACAGCGCGGCGGATCGATAGAGACGCTCGATTGTTGGCCAGAGCCATTCCTCACGCCATCGGTCGATGGGCTTCATGATGCGATCTATCACTCCGGCTTGAGCCTTGCGCTCGCGATTGATTCCAACCGCCATGTAACTAGGCAGCAGAAAAATTGCCTCGAGCAGACTGATCAGAAGAGCAAGCGAGACAACGATTGGCAATTCACCCAAGATGTCACCGATGCGTCCACGCACCAGCAAAAGCGGGACGAATGCCACCACGGTCGTCGCGGAACTTGCCACAACAGGCCACAACACCTTGCGCACACCGCTCAGCACAACAGTTTCCACATCGCCGCCCCCTGCCGCCTCAATCTCAATGCTTTCGGAGACCACAATCGCATCATCCGCCAGCATTCCCAGCGACATGAGCAGCGCGAACATCGTCAAGAGATTGAGCGAAATGTCAGCGACATCCATGACCAGCAGCGTGCCGAAGATGGCGATGATGATTCCAAGCGTCACGAAACATGCTGCGCGCCAGTGAACGCCAAGCAGCAGAACGATGAAGACCAGCGCTCCGCCTTGCAGGGCATTGCGCGTCAGCAAATTCAGGCGATCCTCGATCAGCTTGGCCAAGTCATTGTGTTTCTGAATCGATACTTGCATCGGACCGCGCGATGCGCCGAGCTTCCATCCATCCATCCGCTTCGATCCGAAGAATCGCTCGATCAGGGACGGTTCAAGAAGCGTTCCCCTCCGCGCCGCCACATAGCCGCGCGTGAATTGCGCCATATCCACGGCATCTTGCTTTCCCTTGCGAAAGACAGTGCAATTTGCCGAGGGTTCGCCATTGAATTTGCGCGCGACTTCATCGTCGATGAATCCTTCCTCGACGGTGGCGATGTCACCGACACGAACAAGTCCTCCATCCGCATTTGCCTTGACCACGATGCCACGAATGCGATCGGCGCGCTCCTCGACTCCGAGCGTCCGAACCTTCATTTCGCCATCGGGGCTGCGAATTGTTCCGCCAGGAATCTCGCGCATCCAAGCGGAAATCGCATCAGCAACACGCGTGATTGGAATTCCATGCCGAAGCACATCCTCATGATTCACTTCCACCCGAATTTCGTCATCGCGCGTTCCACTGATGACGATCTGCCCCATGCCAGGGAATGTCTTCAAGTCATCGCTTACTTGGCGAATCGAACTCTTGAGTGTTTGATTGTCGACATTTCCAAACACAGTCACTTGAATGACTGGCATGTTCGGCTCAAACTCAACGACTCGAATGCGGTCGGCATCAGCGGGCAGATCGGTCAGGCCTTCCATTCGGTCGCGTAGATCTTCAACGCGTCGTCGCACATCGGTGCCATCATCGAACTTAACCACAATACCGCCACCGCCTTCAAAGACAGTTGTCTCGAGACGATCAACGCCATCGACTTCGACCGCGAGATCTTCGACACGGCGCACGAGCGACTCCTCGACTTCGCCTGGTGATGCGCCGGGATAGACCAAAACAATTCGCGCCGCATCGGGAGCAATATCAGGAAAGAACTCCCTGCGAATATGAAACGCAGCGAAGACTCCACCGGCGATGATGCTGAACGACAGCAGATTCGACGGCACACGATGACGAATGAAGAACCGGACGAGCGCATTCATCTCGCGGCTCCATCCTCCGTCCGTGCAGGCGGCGTTGACACTGCGGCGGTCGGAGTAGTGAGTTCAGCGGCTCGAACACGCGCACCAGTAGAGATCGTGCGTCCACCATCGACCGACAAAATCGTTCCATCCTCGAGAGCATTTTGCAGCACAATCCACTCGCGGTCGTCGACACCAGAATCAGCAATCAAACCGACGAACGCATGCGACACGACGACCGGGCGACCACGCAGCGTTCCATCAACGAGTTCGAGCACTCGATCTGCTCGCACGGCCCTGCGTGGAAGAACAGTTCGCATCGTCGCGTCAGCAGACTCTACGAATGCCTCGACAAACGCTCCTGGCGCAAGTCGCGATTCCAAATCGGCCGCTTGTTCCATCTCGGCGTACACCGTCATCGTCCGCTCGACTGGATCGTCTTCGGGTTCGATTCGCACAATCGATGAGCGCATGCTGCGAATCGTCTGCCCGACCACATCGATCGTGACTGGATCGCCAACCCGCACCGAACCGCGCGCGGATGCTGCCAAACGAATTGGAATTTCAACCTTCGACACATCGACGACGCGCGCCACGACCTGCCCCGATAGCACATTTTCGCCAACTTCAAGGTCAAATCTCTGCAGAGAACCCGCGATTGGGCTTGTGATTCGACATCGCTCCACATTCTTGCGCGCCGTATCCCTCATGGACTTTTGGATCTCATCCTGCGCATGCAGCGCAGCGCGCCGAGGCGTGATTTGATTGATCGCCTCACGCAACAACAATTCCGCGCGATCTGCAACGATTCCAAGTTGCCGAGCACGGTCGAGTTCGCGCTGAACCGCGGCTTGGGATGCAACCGCTTCTCGAACACGCGCTTCATCGCTACGCACCAATTGGCCGTCCTCTTTGGCCAGTTTGAGTCGTTCAGCAAGTCCACTCTCCTCGACCATCAGCGACCCCAATTGCGCATCAATCACGGCGAGCTGTTGATCGGCGGAATCCATCATGCGGCGGAAATCTTGGTCATCAAGCTGCACGAGAAATTGCCCCTTGACAATGGCACTGCCCACATTGATGTCCGCCGCGATCTCGACGACCGTTGCACCGACGCGCGCCGGCACATCGGCCGAATCGATGGATTTCACCGTGCCATAACCGACCCACTGCCGAGGCACCTGCATCTTCTTGGCGCGAAAGACAGCGATGGTCTGCGCCTCGACTTGATTGTCGTTGAGTCCAGGAAGTGGACGACTGCGAGCCAAGACCACCAGTATTACCAACGATCCGCCCAGCAATCCTGCTGAAATGGCCGCTCGAATCAGCCGAGTTCTCATCGATATATGCGGCGCTTCCATGTGGAGTCCGCCATGGTATTCCAAACCACGGCACGGCATCCTGCGTCGACGCACAGAATCATCGCCAGAAGATTTCCGGCGGCGTTAGACTTTCGGATGCATGAGCGCAGAACCAACACCACTGACCATTGAAGAAGTGCGACATGTTGCAAAATTGGCTCGATTGGCAATTGCGCCCGAGCGCTTGCCAGCCATGCAGGCCGAACTTATGGCAATCCTCGGGCACATCGCGCAGCTCCAATCGATCAAGACCGATGGCCTCGAACCCATGGCGCATCCCCTCACACTCGTCAATCGACTGCGCGACGATGTCGAACAAACTGGCATGTCCACCGCAGAAATCCTGCGCAATGCCCCAGCGACCGAGGGCGAATTTATCGCCGTTCCCAAGGTGCTTGGTGGTGAATCGTCATGACCAGCATGAACGGCATGAACGGCATGACCAGCATGAACGGCATGAACGGCATGAACGGCATGAACGGCATGAACAGCATGAACAACATGCCCGGCGACCTCGTCACACTGCGCGATCAGATTCAGCGGCGCGATACGACCGCGTGCGCTGCGATCGATCATGTCCTTGAACAAATTGCGTCGAGCAATCCATCAATCAATGCATATCACGAAGTCTTCGCCGAAGAGGCACGCGCTGCTGCAACGCACATCGACGCGTTGATCGCCGCCGGAAAACCAACTGGCCCTCTCGCTGGCGTCCCCATTGCTGTCAAGGACAACATCGCCACCCGCCTCGGTCGCACCACATGTTCCTCTCGCATCCTTGAAAATTATCGCTCACCCTTTGATGCGACGGTCGTCGATCGCCTGACGCGCGCGGGAGCAATCGTGATCGGCAAGACCAACCTCGATGAATTCGCGATGGGCTCATCATGCGAAAAATGCGCGTGGGGCGCGGTGCGAAATCCATGGGACACCACCCGCGTCCCCGGCGGAAGTTCCGGTGGAAGCGCTGCCGCAGTCGCCGCAAATCTCTGCGCAGCTGCACTTGGTTCGGACACCGGAGGATCGATTCGACAACCCGCATCGCTGTGCGGAATCGTCGGATTCAAGCCTTCATATGGGCGTGTTTCGCGATATGGCCTTGTGGCATTCGGCAGCAGCCTCGATCAAATTGGACCAATCACCCACAGCGTTCGCGACGCCGCTCTGCTCTATCAATGCATGGCTGGCGACGATCCGCTTGATTCCACAAGCGCACCGCAACTCGTCGAAGATGTCACCAGCACTCTGGAAGAAACTCCGCGCTCATTTCGAGTTGGTCTGCCCAAGCAGTATCGCAGCGGCAACGACGCCGCAGTCGACGCGGCCGTCGCTCGAGCCGTCGATTTCTTCCGTGCGATGGGCGCGACCATCGTCGATGTCGACCTGCCGCTGACTGATGTTGGCATCTCCACTTATTATGTCATCGCTCCCGCAGAAGCTTCGAGCAATCTCGCTCGCTTCGACGGCATTCGTTATGGCCACCGAACAACTTCCAAGACTGCCAGCGATCTCTTCGAGCTCTATGCACAGAGTCGCGCTGAAGGATTCGGACCCGAGGTTCAGCGCCGAATCATGCTGGGGACCTATGTGCTCAGCGCTGGTTACTACGACGCGTATTACCGCCGCGCCCTGCAAATCCGCCGACTCATCAAACAGGAATTCGACAAGGCATTTGAGTCATGCGATGTTATTCTCGGCCCGACATCACCCACCGCCGCATTCAAGATTGGCGGCATGACCGATCCACTGGCGATGTACATGTGCGATGTCTACACAGTGAACACAAATATCGCTGGAATCTGCGGCATTTCTCTGCCAGCTGGATTCGACACAACGACTGGGCGGCCACTGCCCGTTGGCATTCAACTGCAAGCGCAGGCTTTCGCAGAGCCAATTTTGCTGAAAATCGCACGCGCATATGAGCGTGCGCAAGGCGGCCGGGAATATCCCACGCCCTCGACAGACTGAATTGGTTTTCGACAAACGACAATCGACGCGATCACCGTCATCACCACGATCACCGCCACGCCAACCAACGCACCCCTACGACGGCCGCTTCATCGCACCAAAGCGGCGCATTGCCATGCGAAACTCGCGAACAATCCGCTCCGCCTCGTTGTATCGCTCACCGAATGAACCGACCGTCGCCGTTGCGTAATACATCGCTGGCGGTGGCCGACGATCGACCGTCAATTTCGCTGGCTCGCCCCCTTGCGTCTGAATCGAAAATGTCCACGACTCGCCTTCCAATTTCGAAGCGGCAATTCCCATCTCCGCAGCCGTCACCGCCGCAATCGCCGCCGCATTGACATCCGACCAGCGCACCGCATCGGGCGCAGAGGTCAGCGGAATCGTCGGCATTCCCGCAGCCGTCGCCTGCATTGCCGCGACGACTTCATCTCTCTGCTGCTTGTTGAGCAAAACATTGGGCGGATACTTCTCGCTGGGGAACCACTCATTGGACAAAACGGGATTTGGCTTGGGCTGGCAACCAACGCACAGCACACCAACTGCCGCAATCACGGCTATCAACTGAACGACATGGCTCATGGGTCGATTCATCGCTTCACCAAGACTACTCGCTTACCACTGCCCTTCCCATGTGGCGTATCGCACGCCAGAATCTTGGCCATCGCACTTGTCACAGACAACTTCTTCACCTCATGGGCGCGGTGCCATGTCACTTGCGCACCAAAGGCAGCAGGAAATCCCTCAATACCCCTGCGTTTCAAGCCTTTCGCAGCCACATCGTCCAACCGCCAAACTCCAAAGCGCACCGTGCGATGCGTGGTCAGAAATTCGAATCGTCCGCGCGCAATCAGCGCCGTCAGCGGGACAGCGAGCCGCTTGGCGATGACCGCAGCGGAAATCACTCGCGCAGTTTCAATCATCGGTGGAAACATCATGTCGGCCCACAATCCGCTGTGCGCTCGGCGCACCAACGCACTGCGACCACCAACGGTCGCCAAGATCACTTGCGCATGAAGAACCGTTCGACTCGCGCGTCGTCGCGGACGCGGTATGCGATCTTGCGTTCCCGCCGCTCGAGCCGCGCACAAATTCTCCACCGGACAGCGCTCACACTTTGGCGAGAGCACAGTACAAATTGTCGCGCCCAATTCCATCAGCCCTTCGTTGGCCAACGCACAGTCGCGTGCATCACGAACATATTCGCGCGCTCGATTCCAAAGCCACGCCTTGCCACCGTGCGAGAGCGCATCAACATTTTTTCCGTGAATACGCATCATGACTCGCGCCACATTGCCATCGACAATCGCCTCGCGCTGACCGAAGGCAATCGACGCAATCGCACCAGCACAATATGGACCGATCCCTGGCAGCTCCTCCAGTTGCGCACGGTTGTCAGGAATCTCACCCCCGTGACTTGCAACAATCACTCGAGCGGCTGCGTGCAAATGACGAGCGCGTCGGTAGTAACCAAGACCCTGCCATGCCTTGAGAACCTTGTCATCCGATGCCGCGGCCAATGAAAAAATAGTGGGAAAGTGCGCAAGAAAGCCCCGCCAAGCCTCGCAGACGCGTGCAACTTGAGTCTGCTGAAGCATCGCCTCGCTCACCAGCGTGCCATAGGGCGTGCGCGTGCGCCGCCACGGCAGATCCCGGGCCGCCGTCATGAACCACTTTTCGACCCTCGGGGCGAGCAAGTACCGCGGACCAACCCGCCGCCGATTATCTTGTGCATCCACCATAAGAGCCGTAGCGTAGGTATTCTTATCCCCCCGCCATGGCAAAGCTGTTTTACACAATCGATGAAGCCGCAACACGGCTTGGCAAGACCGTCGCTGAGCTCAACCACATGGTTGCCGCTGGGCAACTCGAGGAATTCAAGATGCACGATGAAGTGCACTTCAAGCGAGGAGTCATCGACCAGCTTGTCAACGAGGATATAATTGATTTGGAATTGCCGGCGGATGACGGCCTTGACTTAGGAGGATCGGCAGCCGCCATCCAGTTGAATCTGAATGAAGCCTCCGGAAGTGCGATCGCCGAAGCCATTGACGATTTGAAGTTTGATGATGATGCGCCAACCGGATCCGCGAAGCCAGACGATATGGATCTCGACCTAGGCTTGAAAGGCGAATTATCCCTTGCCGATTCCAGTGCTGGACTGCCCGCGATTCCAACTGCGTCCAAACCTGCCGCCACGCCACCGCGTGCTGCGACTTCCTACGAGCCAATCGGACTCGCCGATTCTGCTGACGCAAGTGGCGTGGCGAACTCGCCGACCAAGAAGCCACAGGCCAACTCGAACGCCACCGAAAATTTAGACTTAGATCTCGATATGGACTTGGGGCTGGACTTAGACCTCGATGATCTCAAGCCAACGACGACTACGACAGCGACGCCAACCAACGCCATGGATGACAGCCGCAGCGGTTCTGGTCACGCAATGATCCTGAATGACGCGAGTGGATCAATGGCGCCGATCACACCTCAGCATGCGCATGAGCATGCGAGTGCTCCTCGTGCGGCAAAGGATGACTTCCTTGACGGGAGTGGTGCTGGCGGATCCGGAAGTCTCTCACTCGAAACGGTCGGATCTGGAAGTGGAATGCTCGAAGACTCTGCCGATTCAGATGACTCGACAATCGGCGCTGCTCTGCTCGATGACGGCGACGACACATTCGGGACAGGCTCATCCTTCACAGGCGCCAGTGAAATATTCGCCGAACCGATCGAAGGCGATTCTTTCGAAGAAGTCTCATCCGCTCCAATTGCAGCGGGTGGTGGCGGCGGCAGACCAACGATGGTCGCTATGCAAATGGAGCAACTCGACAGTCCAGCCAGCGGCATGAGTCTAGGGCTCATGGTCGCTGCGATGGTCGCGATCATCCTGTGCGCGCT
>Ga0335396_10001764_pt1 | contig 27414 bp, 26 predicted proteins | sample FRY02_FD_205743 | JGI IMG/M metagenome (GOLD analysis project Ga0335396, IMG submission 205743) | Freshwater microbial communities from Lake Fryxell liftoff mats and glacier meltwater in Antarctica - FRY-02 (spades assembly) (version 2) | ecosystem: Environmental > Aquatic > Freshwater > Ice >... | reverse complement strand
TTCTTGGTGGTCTTCGAGTTCGTCCGACCCATCAAAGTCACGCCAAGTTCCGTTGAATTCTTCGGCAGTTTCTGCCTTTTCAAAATTGTGCAACAACACGTAATCTTCTTGTTGCTTTTTGTCTACTTCTATGGTGATTACTTCTTCCACGGCTTTAGATTTAAGCGTGGTTAAAGCTTGATTTTCATTGCCTTTTTTTGTCTTATCCGAGAAATTTTCAAGAATTGAATCTGTTTTTTGTTCTTTTACGTTTTGCATCCATTTTCCGTAGATCCAAGAAAAGTCGGCAGCATTTTTAGCATTCGATTTTTGTTCAAAATGCTGTTTTGCTTTGCTATAAAATTCTTTCATCACGGAAAACTCTTCAAACAAAACTTCCAGAACTTGATTAGATGTTTCTTCAGCTTTTTGCTGTGAAAGGGATAATGTTGGTTCTTTTTCGGAGGAATTCCAATTCAAATCCAAACGTTGTTGAATATTTAAATATAAAATCCTGAAAAGGTAAAAAGTTCGATTCTCGTCAATGGTTGAAAATTCGGCAAAGGAAATTGGAAGAAAAAAATTATTGTTTTTATAACCGCCTTCTCGTTCCGCGGGGAAAATTTCAATTGGTTTTCCTGTAAATGCTCTTGCCAAAATGGTCAATCGTGGCTTGATGTCATTTAAAGAAATAGTTCTGGCACTTATTTCGGGATTTACTTTTCTGCTCCTTTTTAAATGCTTGAAAAACTTTCCAACTATATATTCATCTATTTCGAAACCCATTTTTGTTAGTGTTCAGTGTTCGGTTTTTTAGTGTTCAGTGATTTGTGTGCTTGAAAATCATTTGGCAGTCCTAGTATTCGCTTTCTTTATTAACTGAATACTAAAAATCTGACCACTGACCACTCTTTTTATATCATCAAATTGCACAAATCTTTCAATGCTTCCAAGGTTTGCAGATCATCGGTCAAAGGTTCTACGATGGCGACGTGAACGGACAATCTTTTTGGCAATCCGCTGTGAATTATTTTGGCTGCATCGACCAAAAGCCGTGTCGAAACGGTTTCGGTCAACCCTAATTCGGTTAAATTCCTTATTTTATTTCCAATAGCAACCAGCTTTTTGGCCGTATCTTGATCAATATCGGTTTCATTTACTAGAATTTCAATTTCAATTTTCGGTTCTGGATAATCGAAAGAAACCGCAATAAATCGTTGACGCGTGGAGGGTTTTAATTCCTTAAAACCTCTTTGATAACCCGGATTAAAGGAAGCGACTAGCATAAAATCGTCGTGTGCTTTTACCGTTTCTCCCAATTTGTCGATGAAAAGTTCGCGTCTGTGATCCGTCAAGGAGTGAATGGCAACAATTACATCAGGACGAGCTTCGGCAATTTCATCCAAATAAATAATGGCGCCTTCTTTTACCGCGGTTGTCAATGGACCGTCGAGCCAAATTGTTTCGGCTCCTTTGATGATAAATCGCCCAATCAAATCAGTCGAAGACGTTTCTTCATGGCAGCTAATTGTGATGATTTTTTTATCTAATTGGTGCGCCATATATTCAACAAAACGAGATTTTCCAGTTCCTGTTGGTCCTTTTAACAGAAGAGGAATTTTGTTTTTGTAAGCTTGGTTAAAGACTTCAATTTCTTTTCCCACAGCGTGGTAATAAGGTGTGTTTTCTAACATTATATTTTTTATTTAAAAAAACCAGAACCCATTAACCATCTTTTTCTTTGGAAAAATATTTCTAAAAAAGGGTGGTTAATGGGTTCTGGCAGGCAAAAATTGAATTAGTTAGTATTTATTTTCAGTTGCTTTCTTCTAAAGCTTCGTCCGTAGGTCGGCCATATTTGATAAAATCGTAGATGAACAAACCAATTCCCACAGTAAACATCGTACCACAAATAAGAAGCACCACAAAGTGAACAGCGATTTCGTTTTGAACATCTCCAAAATCCATTTTCATTTTTCGTTCCAGATATACTTGGGCAACTCCAGCTACACCAAAGGCTACTGTCATTCCCAGAATCCCAATATTGGACAACCAAAAAGCCAAATGCCCTTGAGTACTATCGTAACGTTTTCGACCAGTCATATTAGGAAGTGCATAACTAATTATGGCAAAAACTATCATCGCATAAGCACCCCAAAATGCGTAGTGACCGTGCATTGCCGTTACTAAGGTTCCGTGTGTGTAAATATTTACCTGTGGCAAAGTGTGTGCAAAACCAAGTAATCCAGCGCCAATAAACGAAACAATGGCTGAACCAATTGTCCAGAATAAAGCGATTTTATTGGGATGACTTTTTTCGCCTTTTCGATACATATTAATGGCAAACAATGCCATTGCCAAGAAAGCCAAAGGTTCCAAAGCGGAGAAAATACCACCTACAATCAACCAAATTTTGTTTACACCTATATAATAATAGTGATGTCCAGTTCCCAAAACTCCCGAAAGGAAAGTCAATCCAACTATTACATACAACCATTTTTCGATAACTTCTCTATCAACTCCTGTTAATTTGATTAACAAGAACGAAAGAATACCTCCCATAATTAATTCCCAAACACCTTCAACCCACAAGTGAACTACCCACCAACGGAAGAATGAATCCATAACCTGACTGTCAAACCAAATCATACCAGGAATGTAAAGTAATGCTGCAAACAACAACCCCATTGACAACACCAAAGCTGTCGTGGTTTGACGTTTTCCTTTGAAAAGAGTTCCCAAAATTAACCCTAGAAAAAGCAATACATTTATAACTACTAAATAGTCTAATTCTCTGGGAATTTCAAGGAATTTTCTTCCTTCCCAATGGTTGAAGTGAAAACCGACAACGGCTACAACACCAACAACTGCTAAAGATATAAGCTGAACATAAGCCCATTTTACGCTAATTAATTCGCGTTGAGCTTCTTCAGGAATGATGTAATAAGCGGCTCCCATAAAACCGGTTAAAAGCCAAACCACCAATAAATTGGTATGAACCGCCCGAGCCACATTAAAGGGAATAATTTCATGCAAACCTTGTATTCCTATTCGGTCAAAGCCCATAATAAAGCCGTAGATAATTTGCAGCGAAAACAAAAGCATGCATAGTGCAAAAAACCAATAGGCTACTTTCTGTGATTTATATTTCATAATATATAATTTTAATTTTTTACTTTAGACAAAGGAGAAACCACTCGGTCAAAACCATTTAAGTCAATTTTACCAATCCATTTGAAGTAAGCAACAACTGCATCTGCGTCAGCTTCACTCATTCCATAAGCTACCATTTTTCGTCCTCGTGGTTGCCAAGGTTCTTTAGACATTAATACAATTTTTACATAAGCATCGCCTCGACGATCGATGACTTTGGTTAATTCAGGAGCATAATAAGCTCCTTCTCCAAGGATGGTGTGACAACCCATACAATTGTTGGATTCCCAAATTTCTTTTCCCCTCACAACATTCCGGTCGATTGAAGCATAATTGGTTTGATCATTTCTGGGCATAAATGAATAAATGGTCAGCCCTATAAAAATTAAAAAGGTGACCAGAGTTCCTCCCAGAAAAAATGCTCTTGCCTGTGATTTTGAAAGCATAATTATCAGTTTTTATTAGTTAATAAATTTATTTGTTTAAATAACGGACAAAATCATCCATTACTAATTTTATGCAAAGTAAGCGTCGAAATATTTTGTGTCTTATGATTCCAATCATATTTAATATAAAATTATTTAAATAAAATTTCGGACCAAAAAAATCAAAAATAAATAGCTATTAGGATTCCCATTTTATCAACTTTTGTTAATAAAAAAATGATAAAAAAATTGAAATATGATTTTAATCATATAAAATAAAATTGATTTTGAGTAAAATTACATTGAGTAAAACAAAGCCAAAAATTATTCTAAAGCATTGGCATATAAATCGCTATTAAAATAAAAATTATGAACATACAAGAAAAGACTACGATTGGAGATTTTGTAGCTCACGATTTTAGAACTGCAGCAATCTTCACAAAATACGGAATTGATTTTTGTTGCAAAGGACAACGAACAATCGATGAAGTGTGCGTCAAGGAAAATATAAATGAAACCAATTTATTGATTGACTTAAATGCTGTTTTGTCAACAAAAAACGAATTGGAAATAGACTTCAACTCCTGGCCTCTAGATTTATTGATTGATTATTTCGAGAAAACGCACCATCATTTTATTGAAGTAAAAACTCCGGTAATTCTTCAGTTTTTAGAAAAATTGTGTGACGTTCACGGAAGCAATCATCCTGAATTATTCGAAATAACCAAACTATTTAAAGCTAGCACCGAAGAATTAGCGCCACACATGAAAAATGAAGAAATGATTTTGTTCCCTTTTGTCAAAGAAATGATGAATGCCACAAAAACTCACGGTTCTATTGGTCAACCGCAGTTTGAAACAGTAAAAAATCCCATTGCGGTAATGATGAACGAACACGAACACGAAGGCGAACGTTTCAGGACCATTGCTTCACTAACCAATAATTATACACCGCCAGAAGACGCTTGCAACACCTATAAAGTGACTTATGCAATGTTGCAGGAATTCGAACAGGATTTGCACAAACACATTCATTTAGAAAGCAATATCCTGTTTCCAAAAGCAAAAGCTTTAGAAAAATTTTTCTCGACCGAAGAATAAAAATAAATACAACATTAAAATCAAAATCATCAATAAATATGGAAAAGTACGTTATCAAGAGGAACGGGGATTATAAACCGTTTGAAAGTTTTAAAATAGAAGATGCTATCTCAAAAAGCTTTAAAAGTGCCACCATAGCATTTGATGAAAGCGTTTTTGAAAACGTCATCAAAGGATTGCAATCCAAAGAAACTTGGGCGGTCGAAGAAATCCAAGATTTAATAGAGAAAAGCCTCTTTGAAAAACAGTATTTTGAAGTGATGCGTTCCTTTATGTTGTACCGCCACACCCGAAAATTGCAGCGAGAACATATTGAAGGCATCAACGATGATACCACTTATGTTGACAGTTCGCAAACTATTGCAGAGTATATTGAACAAACGGATTGGCGCATCAATGCCAATGCGAATACGTCTTATTCTAATGCGGGTTTGGTGAATAATGTTGCCGGAAAAATTATTGCCAACTATTGGTTGGACAAGGTTTACACCAAAGAAGAAGGATATGCTCATAGAAATGGAGACATCCACATTCACGATTTAGATTGTTTGACCGGATATTGCGCGGGTTGGAGTTTGCGCGTTTTACTCAACGAAGGTTTCAACGGAATTCGCGGTCGTGTCGAAAGCAAAGCACCGTCTCATTTCAGGGAAGCTTTGGGTCAAATGGCAAATTTCTTGGGGATTTTGCAAAGCGAATGGGCTGGCGCACAAGCTTTCAGTTCGTTTGATACTTATTTAGCTCCTTATGTTTTCAAAGACGATTTGTCTTTTGACGACGTGTTGAAAGCCGTTCGAAGTTTTGTCTATAATTTGAATGTCCCAGCTCGTTGGGGACAATCGCCTTTCACAAATATCACTTTGGATTGGGTTGTTCCAGAGGATTTGAAAACCCAAATTCCAACGAAAAACGACTTTCATTTTTTCGAAAATAATTTCAATCACGACCTTTTAGTAAGAGCTCAAGAACGTGGCGTTGTTAAAGTAACTGATTTGCGTTACGAGCATTTTCAAAAGGAAATGAACCTCATCAACAAAGCGTATTATACAGTAATGACCGAAGGCGATGCTAACGGACAACCTTTCACTTTCCCGATCCCAACGGTGAATATTACCGAAGAATTTGATTGGGATGGCGAAAATACCGACTTGCTTTTCGAAAATACGGCAAAAATTGGTTCTTCTTATTTCCAAAATTTCATTGGAAGCCAATATAAATTGGACGAAAACGGAAACAAAGTAGAAAACGAAAGTGCTTATAAACCGAATGCCGTTCGCAGCATGTGTTGTCGTTTGCAACTCGATTTGCGCGAATTGTTGAAACGAGGCAACGGACTTTTTGGAAGTGCCGAAATGACGGGAAGCATTGGCGTTGTGACCATAAATATGGCACGTTTGGGTTATTTATACCGAGGAAATGAAACCGAATTATACAAGCAATTAGACAAATTATTATACATTGCCAAGTCAACTTTGGAGAAAAAACGCGTGTTCATCCAAGAAATGTATGACCGAGGTTTGTATCCCTATACCAAGCGTTATTTGCAACATTTCAGAAACCACTTTTCAACAATTGGCGTAAATGGAATCAACGAAATGATTGTAAATTTTACTGGAAAACAAGACACCGTGACTTCATCGACAGGAATTGAATTTGCTTCCGAAATTTTGGAACATATTCGTGGTCGAATGAAAGAATTTCAGGAAGAAACCGGAAATTTATACAATCTGGAAGCCACTCCAGCCGAAGGAACAACGTATCGTTTTGCCAAAGAAGACAAAAAACGCTTTCCAAATATCATTCAAGCTGGACAAGATGACAATATTTATTACACAAATAGTTCTCAAATTCCAGTTGATCATACCGAAGATCCATTTGAAGCCTTGATTTTACAAGACGAATTGCAATGCAAATATACCGGCGGAACCGTTCTGCACTTGTATATGAGCGAAAAAATGAGTACGCCAGAAGCCTGCAAACAGTTTGTCAAAAAAGTATTATCTAGTTTCAGATTACCTTATATCACGGTAACTCCTGTATTTAGTGTTTGTCCCGTTCACGGATATTTGAATGGCGAACACGAATATTGCCCAAAATGTGATGACGCCTTAATTGAAAAAGAAGTAAAAAGCTTAATTAATAGTAACTAATTTGATTGCAGTTCGTTAGAACTTTTACAAATATGCCCACGGTTGAAACCGTAGGCGATGGTTGGAATTTTTAGCTATAATAAAGACACAAAACAACGACCATAGCCTACGGTTTCAGCCGTGGGCGGGAAGTGAGAAAAAGCACAGTTCGAAATAACAAATTATAAACCAATAAATATTTGAATATGAAACAACAAAAAATCAATCCGATTCTAGAAGAAAATCAACATTTGAGAACCAAATGTTTGGTGTACACGCGCGTAATGGGATATCACAGACCCGTAGAAAGTTTTAATATTGGAAAAAAAGGAGAACACAAACAACGAACTCATTTCAGTGAAGGAAAATGTTAGCATGCCTATTCACAGCTTAACACCTTTCACTTTATTAGATTATCCGCATAAATCAGCCTGCATTCTTTGGTTTGCAGGTTGTAATATGCGTTGTTTGTATTGCTACAATCCTGAAATCGTAAATGGAAAAGGGACTCTTTCTTTCGAAGAAATACTTTCGTTTCTGCATTCGCGAAAAAACTTGTTGGATGCTGTAGTTTTCAGCGGTGGCGAATGTCTTGTGCATAAAAATATCATTCAGTTAATTGCCAAAGTCAAAAAAATGGGTTTTTTAGTAAAAATTGATACTAACGGAAGTTCGCCTGAGGTGATGAAGCAGTTGCTGAATCAGAAACTGATTGATTATGTTGCCTTGGATTTTAAGGGACCAAAATCAAAATTTAAAGCCATCACAAAATCAGACTTGTACGAACCTTTTGAAAAAACGTTGGACATAATTCTAAAATCTGAAATTCCTTTTGAGGTTCGAACCACCTATCATTCTGATTTGTTGACAGAAGAAAATTTGATAGAAATGATTCATTTTTTAGAATTAAAGAACTATGCAGGTAATTATTACATTCAATATTTTAAAAATAATGTGGAAACGCTTTCAAAACTGGAACGTTCGAACAATAGAATTGACTGTGAAAAATTAGCAACACCAAAAATAAAAATTGTTTTAAGAGCATAAACTAATTTCAAATACTAGAAAAAATGTTTTCAAAAACGTGTGAATATGCAATTAGGGCTTCCATCTTTATAGCCTCGCAATCCTTCCAAGACAAAAGAGTTACCGTAAAAGATATTGCCGAAAAGATTGATTCTCCGAAGTCTTTTACAGCCAAAATTCTTCAGACTTTGGTCAAAAATAATCTCGTTCATTCCGTTCAGGGAATAAGAGGCGGTTTTGAAATTCCAAAAGGAATTTTGAGTCAAATCAATCTTTCGCAAATTGTAATCGCTATAGATGGTGATTCCATTTTCACTTGCTGTGGTTTAGGACTTGGCAGATGCTCTGAAATCCATCATTGTTCCGTACACGAAAAATTCAAAGAAATAAGAAGCGAAATTGTAATGATGCTTGTGGATACAAATCTTGAAGAGCTCGCTTTGGGCGTTAAATCAGGGAATTCTTTTTTAAATAATAACGACAGAGAAAATAGTACATTATCGGAATGAAAATTATTTTATTTGAACATCAGCAGTTGTCACCTATTAATTAATTACTTAATAAAAAAAATATGTTTTCAAAAACCTGTGAATACGCAATTCGTGCTTCCATTTTTATAGCAACTCAGTCCTACCACGGCAAAAGGGTCACCGTAAAAGACATCGCCGAAAAGATTGATTCTCCAAAGTCTTTTACCGCCAAGATTCTTCAGATTTTGGCCAAAAATAATCTCGTGCATTCCATCCAAGGAATTGGCGGTGGCTTTGAAATTCCAAAAGACACTCTCAGCAAAATTAATTTGGCTCAAATTGTAACCGCAATTGATGGTGATTCCGTTTTTACCAGTTGCGGCTTGGGAATAAATCATTGCTCCGAGGCTCATCCTTGTCCGCTTTATAGCAAGTTCAAGGCAATTAGAGCCGAACTGGCATCTATGCTTACCAATACCAATCTTCAAGAACTCGCTTTGGACATCGAATCTGGGGATTCTTTTTTAAAATAGTAGCGGCGACATCTTAAATTATGCAATCCAACTGGAGTATCAAGCCACACGACTAATTCTACTAAAAAAACAAGCCCACTTAAATAATTAAGCAGGCTTCTTTCTTTAAGCAAATATCGAAAATAAGATCTTAAGCTACTAATTCAGGTATTTTAATTTCAACTATTTTTGCTTTATACGATTCGAGTTGGTTTTGAATTTCGGCAATGCTGTCTTCCAAGAAATGGGAAGTAGAAAACATGGTTTGATAATATCCAATTCCTTCTATCATGTTGTTTTTGAATGCGTTCCATTTTTTAATTTGGCCGGCAGTCAAACTTGCCGTAGTTTCACTGATTTCGTTCATTAGATAATCAATATACATCATTAATTCCTTGAGAAAAAGATTCGGGCGGTTGGCATCCGTCATCACCGTGGCATTTCCATAAATGTGCTGCACCATTTTAGAAAGGGAAACTTCCTTATCAAAATAAGCCATATTTGGTCCAGGACAAATAATTACGCCTTGTGATTGCCCAGAAATTCTGATATCGTTTTGTAGATAAGATGCATTGGCAAGACCAACACAAAGACACGCTTTTTCGGTAATATTGAATTTCATTTTTTCGAATGTAGAAGCCGACAAAGTGTCTTTTATTTCGTTTAATTCTCCCAATTTCACGTCTTGATATTTCTTCGAAGAAGTACAGATTCCTCCTGCTCCAAATTCTTTGCTTAACGCCAAAAATCGTTTTGGGCAAGAACTTCCAGCCTTGTTGTCATCAATACGTTTCTGTTTAAACATTTCGTTAGTTGTTCCTCGTAAGGTGTTGAAAGGAATTCCCAATGGTGAAATATGGCTCAAATACAAATCTTTTTCTTTGGCATTTATCAACAATTGTCGTGTTTCAGCATCAACCGATGTGGCTTCGGGAACTAATAAAAATGGCGTTCCCCAGCCCACAGAATCCACCTTGTAGTAGTCTATTAGAAAATTATGTTCTTCGGCAGTTCCAACGCCACCTTGAACAGTAATTTTTAAATCCAATGGTGTTAAAGGAGCGTGAAGTTCTTTTTGACCCAAGGCTTTCACCATTAAATCGTGTGCCGATTGAACCAATTGGTCTTTCTTCTGTTTGAATTCTTCCAAAATTGGACCCAATAAAAATCCCTCGGTGGCAAATGCATGTCCACCACAATTTAATCCTGATTCAATACGATATTCTGAAACCCAAAGCCCTTTTTTGGCCAAGAAATTTCCTTGTATCATTGCCGAACGGAAATCGCTCACTTTAAGGATAATTTTCTTTTTTAGATTGTCATTGAAATCTGGAAAAAACGCAGAGAAATTTTCGAAATAAGCGAATAATCTTGGATTCATCCCAGCTGAAAGCACCACCGAAGAAGTCAAATCACTTTTGGCAAACCCACGAAGCGCAGCATGTGCGTCATTAAACTCAACCGGCAATTGTTCGTCTTTGATAAAATTATCCTTGTCCAGTTTGGTCATGATATTCACGTCGATTTCTCCGGGAGAAAGATTGTTTTCAAGATACTGCTTGATATTTTGCTTGAAAGCGATTCCGTCTTCCATCAAGTTTTCCAATCCTTTTTTGATCTCGGATTTGTTGGGCAACATAGCGATATAATTTTCCAAAGCTACTTTGCTTTCGGCCAATTCAGTTTTGAAACTTTCGAATTTTTCTTTAACAATTTTGTCTACTAAGTTCAAATAAGAGGTAATTCGTTCCGCACGATAATCATGTATTTTTTGGGTAATTTCGTGATATGGAATGTCGAATTTCTCGCTATAAAAAGCCCTCATTTTTTCAATAAGGTCATCATCAGCAATCGAAACTACTGAGGAAATGCCATACTTTGCCACTCGAATGGGACTATCAATCGTGAACGCCAATCCCATAACGGGAATGTGAAAAGTATGTAAAGGTTTTGTTGTTGTCATTCTAAAAAATAGGTTTTTATATGATATGAGCAACAAAGGTCGGGAATACCATTTGCTTAAAACCTGATAATTATCATACCTTCTTTTCCATATTTAAAATACTTTTACGACATTGGAAAGAGAATGCCCAAAAAAAGGAATTACATAACTTTTTTTCAATTTATTGTTTTTTAAATAAGTGTATCTTTGTAACAATATTATTTCAACGAAGCGAAAAATATTTAATAACAAGACAATAAAATTGATTAAAGATGAAAAGTCTTAAAGAACGAATATTGGAATTAAAAAAAGAGAAAAATGCGGTTATTTTAGCCCATTATTATCAAGAATCTGATATTCAAGATGTTGCGGATTATGTGGGCGATAGCCTGGGATTGTCACAAGAAGCGATGAAAGTCGATGCCGATATTATCCTTTTTGCAGGTGTGCATTTTATGGCCGAAACGGCAAAAATATTGAATCCCACCAAAAAAGTAATTCTTCCTGATTTAAAAGCGGGTTGTTCCCTTGCCGAATCTTGTCCTGCTGAAGATTTCAAAAAATTTACCGAAGCACATCCCGATCACATTGTCATTACTTATGTGAACTGTTCTGCTGAAGTAAAAGCCTTGACAGACATTGTTTGTACTTCGTCCAACGCTGTGAAAATCGTGGAATCCATTCCAAAAGAAACGCCTATTATTTTCGCCCCAGACAAAAACTTGGGGAAATATATCATCGAAAAAACAGGACGCGATATGTTGCTATGGGAGGGTTCTTGTGTGGTGCACGAAGCTTTTTCATTTGATAAACTAATTGCACTTTACAAAGAAAATCCTGATGCCAAAATCATTGCGCATCCAGAATCCGAGACTCATATTCTAAAAACCGCAGCTTACATAGGTTCAACAGCCGGAATGATTGAATTTGTAAAAAAAGATCCGAACCATAAATTTATCGTTGCCACCGAAGCCGGAATTCTTCATAAAATGAAACAGGAAGTTCCTGATAAAATATTAATTCCTGCACCAGCAAAAGACGACAACACCTGTGCTTGCAGCGAATGTGGTTATATGAAAATGAATACTTTGCAAAAAGTGTACGACTGCCTGCTTAATGAAACTCCAGAAATTACGGTTCCGGAAGACATTATGAAGAAAGCACTAATTCCTATTGAACGTATGCTTGAACTATCCAAATAATGATCCAAACAAATTACTTAATCATAGGTTCCGGCGTTGCAGGACTGACTTTTGCCGTAAAAATTGCCGAACGATTTCCAGATAAAAAAATCACGATTGTCACCAAGGCAAACGAAAACGAATCCAATACGCGATATGCCCAAGGCGGAATTGCGATTGTCACGGACAAAGCCGAAGATTCTTATCAAAAACATATTGAGGACACCTTAATTTGCGGTGACGGCTTGTGTGATGAATCCGTGGTGGAAATGGTTATAACCGAAGGCCCAAAACGATTAAAAGAACTCATAGAATGGGGCGCAAAATTTGACAAAAATACCGAAGGAACTTTGGATTTAGGAAAAGAAGGTGGCCATTCTGAAAATAGAGTTGTGCATCACAAAGACCAAACCGGTCAAGAAATACAACGTGCGATTTTATCTCAAGTACATCAAAAAGAAAATATTAGCGTTTTAGATTATCATTTAGCGATTGATTTAATCACGGAAAACAACAGTTGTTTGGGAGCTTATGTTTTAGACCAAAAAACAAAAGAAGTACTCACTTTTCAATCGGAGTTTACTTTGCTGGCAACAGGCGGAATTGGTCATCTTTATGGTCACACCACCAATCCGGTGATTGCTACCGGCGATGGAATTGCTATGGCTTTCCGAGCAAATGCCGTTATCAAAGAAATGGAATTTATCCAATTTCATCCAACTGCATTATACGATGCTTTAACTGGAACTTCCTTTTTGATTTCGGAAGCGGTTCGTGGTTTTGGCGCTTATTTGCGTACTAAAAACGGTCATCGATTTATGTTGGATTATGATTCAAGAGGCGATTTGGCTTCCCGTGATATTGTTTCGCAAAGCATCGATTTGGAACTCAAAAAAACAGGCGACGATTGCGTTTATCTCGATTGCACCCATTTGGATTTAGAAGGTTTTATGAAACATTTTCCAATGATTTATGAACGTTGCAAAAGCGTTGGAATAGATGTTGCAAAAGATTGGATTCCTGTGGTTCCCGCCCAACATTATCTTTGCGGTGGAATTGTCGTGGATAAAAAAGGAAAAACTTCCGTAGAAAATTTATTTGCCTGTGGAGAATGTTCCCGAACTGGATTGCACGGAGCGAATCGTTTGGCATCCAATTCATTATTGGAAGCCTTGGTTTATTCGGATAAAATATACCATTATTTAGCAGACACTTCTTTAGAAAAAGACCAATTCCTTCCCACCGTTTCTGATTGGAAATTGACAGAAAAGCCCGAAATTAATTCGTTTTATGTTACTCAAACAAAATCAGATTTACAGCTTTTGATGCGTCAAAATGCTGGAATTGTTCGCAACGACAGGGACTTGCTTAAAGCAAAAGAAAGACTTTCGCATTGGAAAAATGAAGTGGAAGAAAAGATTAAGGATTATAATGTTAACGCTGACTTGTATGAATTGCAAAATATGATTACCATTGGGTCTTTAATTGTTCAACAATCAATTGACCGGGATGAAAATCGTGGGGGATTTGTGAAAATTAATCCAAAAAACGCAAACTAATACTGATTGTATAATGTATAATGTATATTGTAAAAATGTATATTGTAAAAAATCTTACTTTTTGTAGACAATTTTGCTTTAAATTGGACTAAATACCAAATCTAATTAATAGAAAAACACTATGGATTGAAGTCCATAGTGTTCTTAGTTATTTTAAAATCCGAAAGCAACATTCAAAAAGAAATTCCTTCCTTTTCTAGGAATGTTGTTCCAATCTGAAAAAGTGGAATAATTGCTGTCAAAAATATTTTCGATTCCTGCCTTGACATTGCATTTTACTTTTTCAAAAGCAAATAAATATCCTGAATTAATATTCAAAATCGCAAAATCTGGCGTTCTGTCTTCTCCATAAAATGGGCTGTATTGCGTTTGGGTAGCATTGCCCTGAACGGCAATTTCAGATGAAAATTTTCCTTGTCTATAATCCAAAGAAGAAAAATACCGCAACGGACTTATGAAAGGTAAATTTCTATCTTCGAAATCTTGTCCGTAGCTGTAAACCAATTGTCCTTTCCATCTAAAATCAGTTGAAAACTGGTATTCCAAATTTAAATCGGCATTGAAAATCGTGGCATAATCCAATGCTGTGTAAATTTTTACGCCGCTTGCGCCAATAGTCATTGGAATCAAAATATCGTCTGGTTTTCCCACAATATAATTGGAAATATGAAAATAAGATGACGATATTTTAGCACTCCATTTTTGGGTTTTGTATCCAATGGAAACGCTTCCTTCCAAAGCATTTTCGTTATTTAATTCTGGGTTGCCAATGTAGTCGAATTGGTCAAAACTATTGAACAAATAAAACCCATATCCTTCAGAAACTGATGGAGCACGTTCACCGAAAGCCAAGCCAAAACCATAAGAAAAACCATTTTCATCGAATAGATAATTAGATGAAATACTTTTTAATATTCGGTTTTTGCCGTCTTTCATATTGGGATAAAAAATCTGCAGACTTTCCAAACCCAATTCACTGGCAACTTGATTAAAATGGTTGGCCAAACTCGCCGAGAATTTCAAGTTAGAATGTCTATTCAACGCCACATTATCTTCTAAAAACAAGGCCGAATAAAACGTTTTCACATCTGGCCAAGTGTACATAAACATCAATTTTTCGTTGGAATCAGCTGGATACATTGTCATCTCGGCAACGGAACGATTGTAAAACGAATTCAAGTCGGCAACAAAATGATGGCTTTTGAAAACTCCTTTTACTTTGGAATAAAATCCAAAAGTATCGCTCCAACCTGGCATATCCATGTGAATGGGGACCGAAGGTCGCTTGGTGTCGTCCATTTTGTGCGTGATGGTATTGTAATAAATTTTGGTTTCCCAATTTATCATTGCGAGATTCGAAGCATTCTTTGATGATTTTGGAACATATTCAAACTTCAAGGAAGTAATTAATGCTTGCGCCAAGGAAACATCCATTGGCAAAGCCGGATAACCCACATTTGTTGCTTTGTCATAAATAATGGAACCTTCAAGCAGTTTGTTTTCATCAAATGAAAAACCCGAAGTTGCTGCAATATTGAATTTTCGGAACTGCGAAAACAAAACTTCTTGTCCGTTCCCATCAGTATAATTTTTGGCATCCCGAAACATAAAATCCGTGTCGATGTAAAAAGAATTAGTGGCATAATTTACTGCCGAACCAATAATTTTTTGCTGACCGTTCGTTTCAAAACCCGTATTCAGCGAAGTGTTCCAAGCTGTATTCGAAAATTCGCTACGGTTTCTTTGCAAATCAATCGAGCCGCCAATAGTTGCACCGTGACAACTGCCTTGTTGCCCCGATTTTAGGGTAGCTTCTGATAGATTAGAAACCTCGACATAAGAAGTAATGGGATCCATTTTATCAGTGCAAGCACCAAAAACTCGCATTCCGTCGATGGTTACCAAGGTTCTTTCGGTTGTCATGCTGTTAATCATTGGTTCCCAAGCATAACTGCCTCGCCTGATCATATCCACTTTGGTAGACTGCTGCAAATATTCATCAATGCTTGCCAAAGGTTTGGATTGTTTTTGATACAATTGCGCTTTTTTGCCAATGATAATTACTTCTTTCAAATCTTTTGGAATTATAGTATCAATGGGTTTTTCTTGGGCAATAATCGCTATTGGAACAAGCAAAGACAGGCCTATAAAAATAATAAAGTTTTTCATTTTGAAAATTGTAAAATTATCTTTGCCAAAGTTTAAAACCTTGGCAAAGATTTTATTTATTAAAACTCTATTTCAAAGTAAATACTGCTAGCTGGAACAGCATCAGTAATCGTTTCTCCCTTTAAAACAGTTCCTGAAGCATTGAGCAATTGCAAGTTAATTTTCCAGTAACCCGTCATTGTTAGCGATAGTTTGCCATTGTATAAATTACCAGCTACAGTCTGGGTTAAATCCACATTATTAGGTGAACTATGATTTCCCATACTTGGCATTCTTGGATCTATTTTGACTTTAAAATTGTCAACAACAGGGAACATCATCAAGGATTGCATTTTGAAAACACCAACAGTTATGTCATTTGTTGCCACTTTTGGATTTTTTGGTTCAATAAGAGCCAAAATATATCGTACTCCGTCAGTTCCAGTGAAAGTAGTAACTCTTTGTTTTGCCGAAGCCGGAACAGCTATTCGGCTTTTGGCAGTGTAAGCGGTACCATTTATAGTATAATTAACAGCAAGTTCCCAATATTCAGTTGCATTTTCTGCCATTTGGAAAACGACATAACCATCATATAAGGTCTCTTTTCCTGCAGTTTTTGAAACTGCCGAAAACGGGCAAGCATGGCTCATAGAAGTCATGTGCATCAAAGGAGCCCAGGTTACAACAGCGTTTTTTTCGTATTCGCTGGTCGTTTTGTTTTTAATTCGAAGCGAAATGGCGTTGTATCCTTGTTGTAAAGTTCCTGTCGAAGAATAAATTTCTATTGCGTGGGTGTCATTTGTAATTTCTTGTATTTTACTTAATCCGTCTAATTCGCCTGCGATGATTTCATCATTATTTGAAGTGCACGAAGCGAAAATGGTCACTAAAACCAATGGTATTATTCTTAAAAATTTCATTTTATATTTTTTTAAATTTTGGCATTAAAAAATGTTTCGATAGTAGTTCTATCGAAGAAAATTATTGTAAAAAATTGAAAAATTATGAAATGAAAGTTGGCGGATGGAATACTGATGCACTATTCAAATAGAAGTATAAATTTGAATAGTAGCTATTTGCGTTTTGAGTTTTGCAAAAATAAAGGGGTGCAATTTTGAATGTTTTGATTTCCTCTAAAAACAAGATTTCTAGTTGTTGTGAAGCAATTTTCTTGTCGGATGAAATTGGAGCTTCATTTTCGGAAGATTTGGCAAGCTCTTTCATCAAGTGGCATTTACCATTGCATTGCATTTTTGGCTTTGCTTTATTAACACAAAGCACTGTGGAAATGTACTCATAATTAACGATGTAGTCTATAACCGGAAGTGCCGGTTTTAGCAACATAAACAACGCTAATAGGAATAGAATCTTTTTCACTTTGCAAATATAAACTTTCAATTAAAATTTATCTTATGATTTTGGTCATAATTTTTCTAACTTTATAAAAATTAAATTTGTGGCCATAAGTTGTATTTGCCAAGTAAATTGCAAAAAAATACAAAAAAAACTCGAAATTAGTTATGCAAATAGATTTAGATTTACTTTATTCTTGGGGTGCCGTCGCCAAAAAATACAAGAAAAATGAAATTATTTTTGATGAAGATGAATTAGCTAATTTTTACTATCAAATCCTAGATGGAAGCGTCAGGATGTATAATTCGAATGATGAAGGAAAGGAGTTTACCCAAGGAATTTTTTGCAAAGGAGATGGTTTTGGCGAGCCACCTTTATTCATAAGTGAGACTTATCCTTCAAAAGCTATTGCCGTTCAGGACAGCACTATTTTAAAACTATCTAAGGATAAGTTTTTTAAAATTCTGGATGAATATCCATCCATTCAAAAATATTTTTTGGTTTTATTTGCCCAAAAAATTCATGCAAAATCAATGACATCAAAAGAAATTATCAATCAAAAACCCGAGTTTAGAATCATCGCTTTTTTAAATTCTTTCAAGAAAAAACTGGGATGTGCCAATGAAAAAGTTTTGATTCCTTACACACGTCAAGAAATTGCTAATTATACCGGATTGAGAGTGGAAACCGTCATTCGAGTTTTTACCAAAATGAAAGAAAGTAATAAAGTAGAAATCGTCAATCACAAAATATATTATTAATGGCATTGAACCTAAAATTTTGGCTAAAAATTTCGTTACTAAATCTTTGCATCGTCGCCGCTCTTGGCGTGTTGATGCGCTATAAAATAGGTTTCGAGTTTCCGTATTTAGACCAAAAACATTTGCAACATTCCCATTCCCATTTTGCTTTTGCCGGCTGGTTGGGACATACTTTAATGGTGTTGATGGTGTATTTTCTTCAAACAAAAATTACTGATTTCAAGGGCAATACATACAAACCAATTATTGTCGCCAATTTAATTTGTTCCTATGGAATGCTTGTTTCCTTCATTATTGAAGGCTACGGATTGGTTTCAATAGTATTATCGACCGCTTCCATATTGGTTTCCTATGTTTTTGGGTATCGATTTATAAAGGATTTAAAATTACTTGACGATGATTTGATGGCGAAAAGCTGGTTTAAGGCTGCCATTTTTTTCAATATCATTTCTTCCTTTGGCACCTTTTATTTAGCTTATATGATGGCAAGCAAAAATGTTGTCCAGGATTGGTATCTGTCATCGATTTATTATTACCTACATTTTCAATACAACGGCTGGTTTTTCTTCGCTTGTATGGGCTTGGCTTTTGGTTTTTTGAACCTTCGAAAATCCGAACATTCTTTTTATGAAACGACATTCCAGTTGTTTGCAATTGCTTGTATTCCTGCTTATTTCCTGTCAACACTGTGGTTGGACTTACCACTTTGGATATATATAATTACGGTAATTTCCGCCATAATACAGGTTTTCGCTTGGTTTAAATTTCTTGCTATTTTATTAAAAACAAGAAAAAATTCCTTGGAAAATTATTCCCCTTTATTGCGATACCTTTTGCTTTTTGTGAGTTTTGCTTTGAGTGTAAAATTAGTACTCCAATTGGGGTCTACAATTCCTGTTGTAAGTCAGTTGGCTTTTGGATTTAGACCTATTGTCATCGCCTATTTACACTTGGTCTTGTTGGCAATAATGACCTTGTTTATCTTGTTTTACATCTATGCTAATCATTTGATTTTTATTAATAAAAGAATAAAATACGGAATACTATTGTTTTCTATTGGAGTACTGTTAAACGAAATTATTCTAGCTGTCCAAGGTTTTGCAGCATTCTATTACATTGTAATTCCATACGTGAATCTGATGCTTTTTGTCATTGCAATTATTTTATTCATTGGAATTGGAATTACCTTTTATTTTTCCATAAAAAAAGTTAAAAACAAACCTCTTTTATGATTGCACTCATAAAATAAGTGTTTAAAAATTAAGTGCTTTGCTGAGTAAAACTAAAGATCTTAATTATGAAAAAACCAATTCAATTATTGTTAGTCGCTTGTTTTGTTGCTGTTCTTGGTTGCAAACAAGGTGGCGAAGCCTCAACAGAAGCCTCAACTGAAACTACCGAAGTACAAGGTGCCGGGCAATCTGGCGTGAAAGACGAAACCTCATCACCAAACATTGTTCAAGTTGCCTCTGGAAGCAAAGACCACACTACACTTGTTGCCGCCGTAAAAGCTGCCGGATTAGTAGATGCTTTGAGCAATGCCGGACCATTTACCGTTTTTGCTCCAACCAATGCCGCTTTCGACAAACTTCCTGCAGGAACTGTAGAAGGGTTGTTGGAACCTGACAAAAAAGGCGATTTGGAAAATATTTTGGGCTACCATACTTATGTAGGTACTTTGAAAATAGAATATATGAATGACGGTCAAGAATTTGATATGGTCTATGGTGGTAAAGTAAAAATTACCAAAAAAGGAGACAAAACATTTGTCAACGGGTCAGAAATTGTGGCTTCAATACCCACATCAAACGGAATTATCCACGTGATTGGCGATGTGTTGCTTCCTCCAGCAAAATAAAATTATTAATTCTTTTACATAGGTTAAACTAAAAAGCGTGAGTCAGTAACTCACGCTTTTTTTATAGAATGGATTTGTATATTATCTATGTGTTTTGTGCATCATTGCCTCTGCAATATTGTTGGCTCTTTGTTTGAGTTCTTCCGCTTTTGCACCTATAAATAATTCATCAACTGTTGCATCAAACATTAAATTCCAGTGTTGAAAATGTTCCCGTTTCACTTCGCTTTTTTTATGCAATTCTTCGTGAGCCACCATTGGATTTCCATCGTAATTTCCAGAGGAGAGCAAAATATTTTCGAAAAAATCACACATTTTAGGCAAATGCTTTTCCCAGTTTACTTTGGCAACATCATTAAAAAAATAACTGATTGCTGGATCTACCATTACTCTGCTATAAAAAATTGTGACTAATTTCTCTATATCTTCCCGGTTCTTGATGTCTGTTTTCATTTTTGAAATTTTTACAAATCTTTGTTTTTAAACTTTTTAAGCGAAATATAAAACGGAATTATTACCCACAAACACAACAATGCAAACGAAACGGTCAATCCCATAGTTGTTCCAAAAAAATCCTTGAAAATAGCTCCGGTATAACCCAACATTGCCGAAACATCGAGTTGCAACAAAATTTGGATTCGTGCCAAATCTATTGGACTTAAAGCGGTAACTGCCACCATTGCTTTTTCAATTGGATAATCCGAAAATTGAAATAATAAAAACAGAACCAAGCCGTCAAAAAGCAGGGCGAAAAACAACCACGTCATTATCGCAATTCCAATTCCTTTTGATTTGTCTCTCGTAAGAATCGAACTCAAAAATGCCAAAGCCACAAAAATTATGGAAATCAAGCAACCCACAACCAACATCATTATTCCCACGCTGTCTGGTGCGTTAACCAAAAGTGGAATTCCTGCTCCAATAAAAAAAGCCGAAACCATTGACAGCGATAATCCTAGAAATAAACTCAGCCAAATCTTCTTCCTTTTTACTGGTTGACTCAATAAAAGCTCAATAAACTCGGAACTGTTGTACAAATAAATCGTTGCAAAAAGGATGGAAACTAATGGAACCGTAAATAAAATTACGTTCAAAATCGTGAGCAGTCCTTTGGCAGAATTGTCTTCTAACCCAAACGAACTCCATGAAAGCAGCGCCAGAATCAAGGTGTAAGCCAATACAATCTTGTTTTTTAGAATGTCGAGAAATATGATTTTAATGATTCTGTTCATAATGTAAAAATTAAGTTCTATTTCTTTTTCAAACCATTAAGAAATTAAGAAAATTAAGAAAACACTTGATGAAACTTAATTTCTTAATGGTTCAAATATAGTTTCATTGTTTAGTTTTCAAAATACTGGCAATTGCCTTAGATATTTTTTGTTCTCCAGTTGATTCCAACAAATCAGCGATGGTTTTATGAAAATGTACTTTGCCGTCTTGCATAAAAATAATCTGGCTGATCATGTCGTCTAGTTCGCTCAAAAGATGGGAAGTAATCAAAATGAGTTTTCCTTTTTCTCTTTCCTTGATTATTTTTTCCTTCAATATTTCCGAAGCCAATGGATCTAAACCCGCCGTGGGTTCGTCTAAAATCAACACATCGGGATTGAATAAAAAAGCCAATGTGGCACTCACTTTTTGCGTGGTTCCGCCCGAAAGTGTTCGCATTTGCTTGTCGAATATTTTTTCGAGTTCAAAAGCCTTGATTAAATCTTCGTCTAAATCTTTATTGAAATTTCGAATTTTTTTGATCATTTCGATAATTTGACCTACAGTCATATAGTCTGGATAACGTCCTATTTGCGGCATATACCCTATTTGTTCCCGATATTTATATTTATTGAGTATCGATTTATCATCAAATAAAATATCGCCTTTGGTAGGAATCACCATTCCCAAAATGCTTTTTATCAAAGTTGTTTTTCCACAACCATTTGGGCCAATTAGCGCAATGCATTCTCCTTTGTTGAAAGTGAGATTGACATCGTTCAAAACTTCTAATTTTCCGAATTTTTTATATATGTTTTGTATTGCTATCATAAAGGCAAAGAATGCATTAATGGGGTTTTGTCAATAAAATTATCTGGCGTGATACTGGGCAAAATTTTCTCTGATTTGTCCAAAAGCGTAATCATAAAACTTCTGAAAAGCAACATTGCAGCTGGGTTGTTTTCAGTAATGACAGCGAACAAACTCAAAGGATGATATGGTACGTCGCCTAGACCATTTTTGTCTAAATCGTAGCCTTCGTATTTGTCCCAATAATTGCCGTTGAAGGTATTGAGAACCAAACTTCCGTTTGTACTAATATCAAAAGTATTGCCCACGAAATTATTGCTTTTTATTTCATTGTCCATACAACTGGCTTGGATTTTCATCCCCCAACCATTCGCTTCAAAACTGTTTTTTTCGACCAAAATTCGGGTGGTTCCTTCCATGTGAATTCCCGAAGTGTTTCTGCCAAATTTGTTTCCAATAATATAACTGTCCGAGATTTCTTTTAGGAACAATCCATAAGCCGCATCGCCCCAATTTTCCTCGAAATGATTGTTGAGCATCTTGACTCTTTTGGTAAACATCACGGCAACTCCAGCACCATTATTTTTGAAAACATTCGAAATATAGGCATCATCATTGGAAAACATAAAATGCAATCCGTAGCGAACATTTTTAGATGAAAAATTTCCCTTAATTGTCGAATTGGTAACAAATTCAAAATAAATTCCATCGCGATGACCTACAATGTTGTTGGCAATAATTTGGAGTTTATCACTTTTCCAGCAATGAATTCCGTTGCCAATGCGTTGTTCTTCTTTGCCGTAAGCCTTAATTTTGTTGTTTTTAATTATGCAATTTGAACCGTTTTGAATGTAAATTCCAAAGAAATTATCATCAAGAATATTATTCTGAATGACCACATTTTTTTTGTTGTACACCTTGATTCCGCAAGGATCTTCGAGCGTTGCATAACCGGATTTTATTACTTTGAATCCTTTTACAACAACACCGTCAGCTTTTATGGACAAGACTTCATATTTCTTTTGGCCGTCCAGAATTGGATAATTTTTGCCAATAAAAACTATTCTTTTATTGATAATTATGTTCCCTTCTTTATACCATCCTTTGTGAACCAAAACCGTGTCACCGACTTTGGACAACGCAAGGGCTTTCTTGATTGATTTTATGGGTTTATTAGGTCCAACTTCAATAACACTAGCTTGAAGAAAAGAGGAAAAAAACAGGAATATGTAAAAGAGTTTTTTCATCGTCTGTGAAAATATTTTTGCCAAAATTCAAAACTTTGACAAAGATTATTTTGCTATAATGGTATTCCAAGCAATTGGTTTTGCCTTTAATTTTGTTCCAATTTCTATTGCTTCATTTTCTTTGGAGAAAGCGATAATTCCACCATGCATTGGACTTTGAATGGCTCCGCCAGAGAGAAAAAAAGCAGTTTCGGCTGGAATTAAATTATTGTCTTGTGCAAAATCATTTACATAAAAAGCCTCCATTTTTGTATTGGCATTTTCTTTGCAATAATTTACCATACAGTTTATGTCGTCAAATTTGTACACTCTTCCTTTTTGGGTAATCACTTCTGCTCCATATTTTCCGTCGGCAATGCTCATTTTACAAAAATCGCAGCTGTCTGTATTTAATTTAATTGGCACTACCTTAACTTCGCCACAAGACATAAAAGAAAGAGACAACAGCAAAACCAAAACAGCATCAATTTTAGGCCTTTTAGAGAATCTTTGCAACAAATGAGTTTCTTTCGCCACAATAATAAAAAGCAATAATCCAGCCGAAATTAACATCCAACCACCAACATCAGGAATTGAATAAGCTCCAAAATTAAGCAGTTGTTTGTACCCAATTAATGGTGGCTGATAGGCCATTCCTGGCACTACAATTGCTGCATTTGGATCCAAGTTATGTCCGTATTCATAGTTCCATCTGTAAAAATCTATGCCAGCCAAAACTCCGAAAAGCAAAAAAGACAAAAACAGTATAATCACTCCTTTTCGTTTGGCTACAAAAACCATTGCCAAAGCAAATAAGCCAAAAAAGCCAAAGATATAAGGCAGTATTTGAAATTCAGGAAAATCTTCGGTGTGCAAGGTTTTCATTCCAATATAATGATTCAATCCGTTGATGATATTAACATCGCCACCAATTTTGTTGGCGTGCAATTGCAACACCAAACCTTCGGGATATTGTGGAGCTTCGAGTTCAATTCTCCACATTGGAAACAACAGGGAGGCAAAAAACAATGCACTCACTGCCAAAAGGACTACTTTTGAAAATAAAGTCATTTTTGAAGTGTTCATACTAATTGTTGGTATAAAAAAAGGGAACAAAGAGCCTTTGTTCCCTTTATATTAAAGAAATTATTTATTTAGTAGCTGGAAGATTTGTTCCCAAGCTAAATGTCAATGGTACTTTGCTTCCCGCTGGAGAAACTCTTACGTAACCTTGCATTTCTTGGTGCAAAGCACTACAAAAATCGGTGCAATAGAATGGGAAGATACCCACTTTTTTAGGAACCCATTTTAACGTACTGGTTTCCCCTGGCATTATCAACAACTCTGCATTATCAGCTCCTTTTATAGCAAATCCGTGAGGAACATCCCAGTCTTGCTCCAAGTTGGTTACGTGGAAATAAACCTCGTCACCCAATTTAATCCCCTCGATATTGTCCGATGCAAAGTGAGAACGGATGGAAGTCATATAGACATCAATTCTATTTCCATTTCTTACTACTTTTGCTTCTTTTTCTCCTTTGGCTACAAAAGGATGATGATTGTCTTCTATTTTGTAGAACTTTAACTGACCGTTATTTCGAATCAAATCCGCTGGAGCTGCTTGAGCATAATGGGGTTCTCCAATGGTTGGAAAATCCAAAATCAACTGCATTTTGTCTCCGCTAATATCAAATATCTGTGCGCTTTGAGCTAATTCTGGACCCGTTGGCAAGTACCTGTCTTTGGTGATTTTGTTGTAAGCAATCAGGTATTTTCCAAATGGTTTTTTGCTATCTCCACCAGGAATACACAAGTGACCCACTGAATAATAGGTTGGAACTCTATCCAATACTTTCAAAGATTTGATATCCCATTTCACCACTTCAGAAGAAACGAAGAAAGTAGTATAGGCATTTCCTTTTCCGTCAAATTCGGTATGTAGTGGTCCAAGTCCTGGTTTTTGAACTTCGCCATGTAAAGCTGCTTCATATTTTATAACTGGAATTCCGTCATATTCTCCATCAAATTGTTTGTTTTTGATGGCATTTTGCAATTTGTCAAAACTAAATACAGGAATTAAAGCGGCTAATTTTCCACTTCCTACAATGTATTCTCCTGTTGGATCCACATCACAACCGTGAGGTGATTTTGGACAAGGAATCATATAACAAATGTCTTTCAATTCTTTGGCGCTTAAAACCAATACTTCTGTTTTCATTTCTGATTTGGCGGTATGGGTTTTCTCGTCCCAAGTATTGTGTGCATATTTTGCTGGAATTTTTTTTCCTTTACCCGCTTTGATATATTCTTCAGCTTTTTTCCAGTTTACCGCCATAATAAAATCTTTATCTTTTTGAGAAGCATTTACTTCCAATAGCGTGTTGGCCTGTTCCGTATTGTAACAAGAGAAGAAAAACCATCCGTGCGATTTTCCTTTACCGGCGTGACTTAAATCGAAGTTTACTCCTGGTGCTTCAATTTGGAAAGAAAGATCCATTTGCCCTTCTTTACCCACTTTTACAAAACTTAAATATCCTTTGAAGTTTTCTTTATAGGTATTGATTGGCACATCACCATTAGCATTATCTGGCGGAACACTAAAACGAGTTCCGGCAACCACATATTCCGTGTTTTCAGTAATAAAAGGTGAAGAGTGATTTCCTGCACTGTTTGGCAATTCAATAATTTCGGTTGTTTTAAAAGTTTTCAAATCAACACGAGCAATTCTAGGTGTGTTGTTGGCATTGGCAAAAACCCAACGACCATCAACTTCACCATTCGTTTGTGACATTTCAACATGGTGTTGATCATCCCAAGGAATAAAACCGTGAGACGTGTTCAACATTGGTTTTGTCTCTTCACTGAATCCATAACCACTTTGAGGATCTACTGAAAAAATAGGAACCACTCTCAACAGTCTTCCGCTAGGTAGACCATAAACACTCATTTGTCCACTAAAACCTCCTGAGACGAAATTGTAAAATTCATCGTATTTTCCTGGGGCAACATACGCCTTTTTCGCAGCATCGCCACTCACGACATCTCCAGAATTTTTTGGTTTACAGGAACTAAAAAATGCGGCTACCATAACAATGGCTAAAGTCGCTTTTAAAAATTTATTATTCATATTATTTTAGTTATTAATTGGTTTTCTGATTCCTTATTTTACACCGTCATTTTGACGCATATATTCAAGAATATTTCTTGCGTCAGCATCTGAAAGTGATTGGTTTGGCATGCGCAATAAACAAAGTTCCAATTGGGCTTGAAGTTTAGGGTCTTTGTCAATCATTGGATCTGGATTGGTGATGAAGTTCATAATCCATTCGGGTTTGTTACGTTCTGTAACTCCTTTCCAACCTGGACCAACTAATTTTTCATCTGTTAATTTGTGACAAGCAGAACATTTTACGGCTTGGATTTTTTCGCCTTCGGCAGCCATAGCCACATCAAGTTTGTCTTCTAAATCTACTGAACTATATTTTCCCATACCTCTATTTGGATCATAAGAAGAGGGATCTGCTGCTGTTTCAGTAGTTGCTTCTCCGGCTGAAAAGTCTTCGGTGGCAGTTTCCTTCTTTCCACAAGAAGTAAACATTGCTAATGCGATAATAAATAAAGATAATTTGTACATAAAAGTAAGTTTTTAAATTTCTTTACAAATTTGCGAATTGGTTTGCTTATTGATTATGATTGCAATCATACTTGGGGGAAAATTATTATTGTAAATAAAAATATGATTTTTGTCACATAAGTAATAAGAAAAATTTATTGTCATATTTTGATTTAAGATTCTATTAGTTACAAATTTGAAATATTCGTTCCTTTATTTTGTCATTTCGACGAAGGAGACCCGAGCGATAGCGAACAGACGAAGTAAATCACATTGGTTGCTCTCGTTATGTGATTTACTTCGCCTGTTCGAGCTTTGCTCTCGGGTCTCCTTCGTCGAAATAACAAAAGGGATTGAGTTTAAAAAATACGACATTGTTTTGTTCTCATTACTTACTTAAAAACTTATGTTAATAATTAAACCTTTGTCATACATCTGTGTCCTATGGCAATAACTTAAAAATAATAAAATGAAAAAATTAATGGTATTGGCTTTAGTAATGGTTGGTATGACCATTTTTGCACAAGAAAGAAACAGGAAACAACAAGGAAATGAAATGGAGCAATTTACTCCGGAACAAAGAAGTCAATTGCAGCTCAAACAAATGTCGCTAAATCTGGATTTGAATGATGCGCAACAAAAAGAAATGAAAGTTGTCATTGCTGATATGAATACAAAAAGAGAGGCTCATAGAACCGCGATGAAAGCAATGAGAGAGAAAGCTGTAAAACCAACTACTGATGAACGTTTTACAATGAAAATGAAAATGCTTGATGAACAAATTGTTATAAAAAAAAGAATGGAAAAGATTCTTAATCCTAAACAATTTGAAAAATGGACTGCTTTAAAAGAAGAACACAAAGGAGCCCGTAAAGTAGGCTCACATAAAAAAGTTGGGGAGAAGTTATAAATTTGCCTAAAAAAAGCAAATGGATTTTAGTATATTTTCTTCTTTT
>Ga0335396_10001757_pt1 | contig 27451 bp, 24 predicted proteins | sample FRY02_FD_205743 | JGI IMG/M metagenome (GOLD analysis project Ga0335396, IMG submission 205743) | Freshwater microbial communities from Lake Fryxell liftoff mats and glacier meltwater in Antarctica - FRY-02 (spades assembly) (version 2) | ecosystem: Environmental > Aquatic > Freshwater > Ice >... | reverse complement strand
AATCAAAATCAAAATCAAAATCAAATTCAAAATTAAATAAAACTGAAAAAAAAAATAATAATTTAAGTGAAAAACAATGCTATGAGTTTATAGAATTATACGAACAAGCATACAAAAAAAAAGACTTTAAATATTTTATTAATCCAAAAACTCAAAAAGTTATACCTGACATTGAAAATATTAAATTAATTTATGAAAAATGTTTATCCAAAGTTCATTTTAATCCTGTTGGAAATGTTAATAACTCAAAAGTTTATCAAAAAATGTTATCAAATATAACAATGGATGATTTACTTAATATTATCGAAGACCCTCTATATAATACTAATTTTATATCAACTATAACGACTAAAATATTTGGAAATGATATTAAAAGTAACATTATAAAATTAAAAGAATATTTGAATAAAACAGATAATAAAAATATTAGAAAATATAAAACATGTATATCTGAGATTAAAAAACATATTAAATCGTTTGATCCTTTCATGGGACATGAAAGATTAAAGAAAAATGCAAAAAGAGATTATGATGAAGAATATGATGATGGTGCGACAGATGGTTATTTTTTTATATCAAGAGAATTAAAAATTATTATTAGAGCACCACATGTATTTTTACATGAAGTCTTGGTGTATAATAGTATTTTAAATAAAAACTCTACTGACTTTAAAAATAATTTAGAAGATAACTTCCCTAAATATTATAGTATTCTATATATGCTTGAATTACTAAAAGAATTTTCTATTATAAATGATGTTATGCTAACAGATTCATACAAAAGCTTTATACACGTTTTATTAAATAAAAATATAATTATAAAGTTTGGTGACGACCAGTCTTCTTCTATATCACTAGATAAATCTATTTCATATTCTGCATCACCAAGTGGTTCAACATCTAGAGCTGTATATCATAGAGGAGCTAAAAAAGAAAGTTTATCATATATTATGAATAATGAAGGATATAATGGAGATATAAACGATTATGACTTTTATACAATGGAAAAATGGTCTGAAATGCCTTTGCAAAAACTTAGATATGTTATTAAAATACCATATACCATAGATGGTAAAAAGTTTTGTAATGCTTATTATGCTAAATCTTTATATAAAGCGTGGGAATCATCTCTCAAGCAAAAACTAAACTTTATAAATCCTACTAACAGGATAGAATTTACTAGTGAAGATAAAAATGCTATAATGGTTAAAATGGTTGAAATGTACCCTCATATTAAAAAGCCTAAAGAAATCAGTAATTTAAGAAAAGATTTAAATCTTCACTTTGTCCCCGTAAATAACCATTTTGATAATATGTCTGGTGAAACTTTTAATACAATATGTATAATTATTTTATATAAAGTAAAAAATACAAATCCATTACTTAAAGAATATGCTCATGTAAATTTAATAGAAATATTCATACCTATGAAGTTTATTGATGACACTGAAAATGAAATACCTGAAAATTATTCATTTTTTGCTTTACAATACAAAATTGAAGAAATGGCTTCTTTAAATAAATTACTTGGAAAAACAATTCCATTTAAATTTCATAAGGCAATTGAAAAATATAACTTTAAGACATTGGCTGATAAAGAGGATTACATAGACTTTTTCAGTATGTTATAAATATTCATATAACTTTTTTTTATATATTATTACAAATATAATATAAATAAGTATATCTAATATAAAAAGAATAATATTTAATAAAACTATATAAATATATATAAACTATTACAATATAAATATGTACCAAGCAAGTATTAGAAATAAAAAGAAAGTTTTAAATTTAAATAAATCAAAGAATATTAACTATATTATAAATACTGATTACGAAGACTATGGATTTGTTATAAAACTATTAGGAAATTGTCGTGCATCTGTTTTGTGCAATAACGGCGATATTATAATTGGTATAATAAGAGGTAATATGCGTAGATTTAATAAACGTGTTTTAATAGATAAAGGCGATATTGTAGTAGTTTCGCGAAGAGACTACCAGATTAACAAAGCAGATATTGTTCATAAATATAGCCTCGAACAATGTCAATATATTATTAATAGTAATGAATTAACAGAGACATTAATAAATGAATATTATAAAAATACTCAAAGAAGTACTGGAGGGGCAAATGACACATATATAAGTTTTGAAGATGCTGAAATAGAACCAGACGAAGACATTGTAGACAAGTTTAAGTTTCTCGATATTATAGATGCTGTCGATGAATGTGATATTGACGATATTTAGATTTACAATTATAAATATATTATTAGAAAAAAATAAAAGTTCTATTTATTATCTGTAATACAACTTGATTTGTCGTATGAACCAGGCATATAACTATGAAAAATATTATTATTGTCTTTAAATGATTCTCGTTGTAATCTTTTACTATACTTGAATATAAATTGCGATAAACGAGTATTGTCGTATAATTTCATTATAATAGTTTGTAAAGGTGCATCACCCCATCTACAATAAAATATGTTACCATTTTTATCAATTTCATCAATTATATCTATTACCTCTTTCGTATTCCATATATTAGGTCTCGTTATTGAAAAATTATTATAATACATTATAGGCATTGACATAGAAACCTCTTTGGTTGGATAATCTTTATCTTTTAAAACCTTATAAAATATTTTAAATTTATCAAAATGGTCAGACGAACTATCCATAATATGATCTACGAATAATTCGCAAATTTTATCCTTTTTATCTGGAAATAAATTAATAAAAAAGTCTTTCATTTCATAATTACAAATACTACAATCCATATGAATTATATTTGAAACATAATTCAAATTATTTTTTTCCAATAATTCAAAAACATCTATATCAATATTTTCTTCTATTATACTGTCATCATCTAATCTCATAACATATTCATATTCTTTACAGTATTTGAAAAAATGTTTTATCCAAAAGTAACACATCGACCGATATTTCTCATTTCGCCAATAAGGTACGGGATTTGTATCAATACATTTCTTCATTTTTTCAATATCAATATGTTGAGGAACTTTAAAGTCTCCATCGTCTATTTTTTTAAAAATAATAATATCTCTAAAGTCTGCTCTTATACTTTTAAGTATTTCAGTTTTAGCATTATCGTCATAATCACCTTCGTGTAAAATTATTATTGGATATTTATATTTAGAATTAAAATTTTTAAATAAAAAATAGAGACAAGTTTTAAGATATATTTTCCTTTCAATATTATTTTGTGTTAAAATATAAATGGCTGCTTTTTGCATTATTATATATTAAGTGTAATTAATAAATACTATATATTCTTTTATATAGATTTATTAAAATTAATATTACCATTTAAATGATAATTATTATATAAATGGAAAGAAGATATATCAGCATCACAAACAGAATCTTTAAAAAAAGCAAAACTATATAATATAATATCGCTATTTTTTAGATTGTTAATTATTATAGGATAAGATTGTTGCAAAGGCTCACTATCTTTTTTTTTAAAAACAGATTTAGTATTATTGATATAAACTGTTATATCTTTATTATTTAATATTAATCCTATAAAAGTTTTATCATCATCAAATATATCAGAATCAACATTATAAATATTATATTCGTGCATATTTATTTTTATCTGTAGTGTATATTTTTTCTTATTATACATTTCATTAAAAAACGAAATCTCGTTAGAATTATTTTTTTTAATATTATTACAGTCATTATCTTTACAATTATTATCTAAATATTTTCCATAATCATTTATCTTATCATTTGTTTTTGCATTATATTCATTATAATTATTAATGTTATCATGGAGACTTATCATAAAATTGTTACAAGCTTCGTTATTGCCACATTCATTATTAATATTATTGACAACAACATTAGTTGATTCAATTATATTTATTGAAATTAAATTACCATCGGTTAAGTTTTTGATAAATAATAAATTGTTTTCACTGTTATTATTATCTTTAAATTTAAATGTTATAAAAAATGTAGAAATATCCAATGTTGATGTATTAAATAATATAGGTATGAATATATTATCATTTACTTTAACATAGTTAAAAACTTTTAGACTTTTAATTTTAAATGATACCCAATCATTTTCTGTAAATCTCAATTTTCCATTTCCTAACTCATCCTTTAATTTATTTATTCCGGTACTGTTATTTGTCGATCCATCGATTGTTGGTTTTAATTCAATTAAATCATCAGATATTTTATCTCCAATATTTTTCCACATCAAACCTAACAATTCGTTATTATGATTGTTCGGTATGTTAATATTAATTTCGATATCTTTAATATTGAATCCTACTATATTTGGATTTAATGGATATTTAGAAAGATAAGGTTTTTTTGTAAAATTAACATTAATATTTTTACTATTTTCATCTTTATTATCTAATAATAGTTTAGTATCATTTAAATTATCAGTATAGTAAGAAGATATTAATACTATTAAATATTTTTTTTTCAATAATCTACTAATTTTAAAATTATCTATTATATTTTTATTACATACTATAGTATTATATTCATCAGCATCATCATATTTCATATTTTTATTTTCTTCATCAAACCCTTTTATAATATTATTATTTTCTTTTTTAATATTCTCCATTTTCTCCATATTTTCCATATTCTCCATTTTCTCTATATTATCCATATTATCTATATTATCCATATTCTCTATATTATCAATATTCTCTATATTCTTTGAATTTCCAAAAAATTTAGTTTTTAAAAGATATACATTTTTAGATATATAATTATTATACGATAATAGTGATAATAAAATAAATATCCCTAGTAATAAACCTATTATATACAATAATATACTTGACATTTCAATCTTATCTATTAATATACATAATTATAAAAAGATATAAGAAATATCTATAAGTATAATTTATATAGTAAATGGAAAATAATATTGACTTTATGTCTTTTATCAATAAAATGAATAAAATAGCAAAAAAAAACGTTGTTATTTGTGAGGATGAAGATGATGATGCTGTTGTTACAAATAAAGATGTAAAAAGTAAGAAGAAAGTTTCTAAAGATAAACGTTCAAAAGATAAAGAATGTGATGAAGAATGTGATGAAGAATGCGATAAAGTAGAAGTAAAAGAAGAAAAAGAAGCCGAAGATAAAGAAGCCGAAGATAAAGAAGATGATGATGAAGATGACGATGACGACGAAGATGATGATGATGATGATGATGATGATGATGATGATGATGACGATGATGATGATGATGATGATGATGATGATGACGATGATGATGAAGATGGTAATTTAACTGAAGACAAATTATATAACCTTTTAAATAGTTTTTTTGTAGATGAATACGGCGTAACACTAGCAACGTCTATGTCAAATATATCATATGAATTGCATAAATTAAATGGTAATATTGGTAAATATTTGAAGAAATAAAAAATAAGTATATAATATATAATGTATTCTGATATTGAAGAAACTACATGGTATTGTAAAAAATGCAAAAAAATGATAGCAAATTGCGTTGATATAGATTATCACAATAATGTAATACATCCTAATTACGATGATATTTATGTTAAATCGTGGTATAGTAATGGTAAGAAAGGTATTTCGCCTTATGACTAAATTATATTATTAAATATAAGAACTCCATTTTTTTTTATCTAATTTATGATTATTATTTTTATCGTCTTTTAAATATAAACCATATTTTCCCAAGTGCAAATTATAATCTTCTTTTAAATATATGATTTTCTTTGGTAAGGATTTAATAAAAGATATTTCGATATCAGATAGTGTATCAATAGTTTTTTTTCGCCATTTTAGAAATGATTCAATATTAGTATATGTATTATTGTCTTTATTATAATAACAGTTTCCATATTGTGTTTTAATTAAACCGGACGTATATTCTTTTTTATTTATTTTATTTTTTTCAATAAGTAAAGGGTTTATATGAGAGATACTTGCTATTATTTTTGAATATAGATTATCGAGTATTTCTTTTTTATTAATTTTAGAATTGATAATATCATCAAGGTCATTTTCCATATTTGATGTAAATTTTATATCACATAAATAAGGCATAACCTCGCTTATATAATTTATGATGTTAATTCCTAGTTCTGTTGGTATTAACAAGTCCTTTTTTGTTCCTCCGATATTTATACTATTTTTTTTTACTATTACATTATCGCAGTTATATTGTTTTATAAAACAATCAATTTCGTATGTAGTTTGAGGGTTTTTTCCTAATATAACATATTTTTTATCCAATAACTTTTCTATAATAGATGAATATGTAGATGGACGTCCAATGCCTTCTTTTTCTAACTCTTTTATCAATTGTATTTCATTATACATAGATGGTATATTTTCTATAATTCCATTAGACGAATATTCATAAGAATAGCATTTTGATGTTTCAATTAATTTAATTAAGCTATCATAAGATTCTATATTATGATTGTATATTATATTAAATCCATCAAATGTCATAAATGATTTAGTTGATGAAAAAGTATATTTCGAATATTCGCATATATCTTTTGTATTAAATATTATATTAATATCAGTATATTCACAATCAACCATTAAAGAAGCTAAAGTACGATTACGGATTAGTTCATAAACCTTAATATGTGTTGTCGAACATTTATCAAAAGAGCAAGAGGTTATAGAAGGATTTGTTATCCTAATTGCTTCATGTGCTTCTTGAGCATTTTTAACATTTGTTTTATATGTTCTATATTTAGCATATTTTTCATCATATGTTGATTTGATATAATTTAATATTTTTGTTTTTGCTTCATCGCATATATTTGTAGAATCAGTTCTTAAATAAGTTATTAATCCATTTTCGTATAAATCTTGTGCTATTTTCATAGTATTTTTTGCGTTTAATTTATATTTATTATAACAGTCTTGTTGTAGTGTGGTAGTTGTATATGGTGGTGGTGGTTGTATATTCCTTATTTTTTTATTGTAACTATTTAAATATTCAGTATTTGTTTTAAGTTTATCTAATATTTGTTTTACAATATCAATATCTTTAATTTTTAAAACCTTATTTTCATTTTCTATATTTAATATTCCGACCAAACTGTCTTTTTTAGACTTTTTATCAAATATAAATTTACATTCAATTGTCCAATAAGGATTAATTTCTTTTTCAAAAATGCGTTTTTGTTTATTTACACACATAATTAATGAAGGTATTTGAACTCTACCAGCACTTAAATTATTTAAGCCAAACTTATTCCATAAAATAGGAGATACTTTATATCCTATCAATCTATCTACTATTCTTCTTGTTTCTTGAGCATTTACCGTATTAATATCTATATTACGCGGATTAGATAATGCATTTTTAATAGCGTTTTCAGTAATTTCGTTGAAAGATACGCGATGACATTTTTTATTCGTAATAAGGTCTTTCATACATGTCATTAAATTATTTGCAATTGCTTCTCCTTCTAAATCTGGGTCTGCAGCTAAATAAATTATATCATTCTTTTTTACCAAATCTCTTATATTTTTAATAATCTTTGGATTGCTTTTAATGTATTCAATTTTCCACGTATCTATGTCGAACCCCAATGTTTCTTTTGGTAAATTGAATATATGTCCGCTAGAATATGTTACAGTTGTATCAGGATCTTTTAAATAGTTTTTGATAGTTTTAGTTTTTGTATAACTTTCTACAATAATAAGACGTTTCATTATAATAGATATATGCGATTTATATGTGTCATTTTTTATATATGATATTATTTAAAAAATTGTCATATATATATTATAAATGTTAACATATTTACCGTGGAAACATCAAAAAAATAGAGTATATAGTTGCAATATATCAGATAGTTTAGAATTAAATGATATACATACCATAAGAGAATGGGTTATTTCACAATTTCCAACTAAAGAAACTTCTACACATTGGTGGTATAATGAATTACCTGTTAATATAAGTGATAGTTTTTCTAATATAACAAAATGTGATATTATTACAAATATGTTTAAAACTGAAACCGGAGATAATTATAATATAGATATATTGAATGATATGAATGAAATATATATATCAGCCCCCACAAGTGAAAATAAATTGAATGATACATCTGATAATATTTTTTACACAAGACATATCGATGGTCCTTTTTATTATATTCCATTTGCATCTTGTTATCGATTAATAATCGGGTTAGATGATAATAAAGAGATTTCGACTAACTTTAATTTAATTCCAGAGGTTCATACATTAAAAAAGGGAGATGTTGTAGCATTTGATTTTCATAGAGAATGTCATTATATTACTAAAAATGATTTACAACAAATAAACGAAGACTTTCGCGTAATTTTAAAAATACATTATTGTATATATCCTCGTTGGGCATTTTATATAGGAAAGTTATTAGGACTTGTAACAATATTATACAATAAAAACTTTCGCAATTTATTCTTATACACAATTACAACAAATACAGTATATGATAAAATAGTTGTCAAGACTATGATACTAACTACAAAAATAGTTCATGATATTGAATATTATATTGGCTATAATAATATTAGTTATTTATGTTTTTTAATGTTATTTTCTTTAAAAACTAACTATTATATTTTTTTATTCGGTAGTTCATTTGTTCATTATTTTAGAATGATTGATTCAATTTCTAATAATTGTTATAATTTAGTTTTAAAACGAGATTATAGATTGTATAATTTTATTCACATTATACAATTAATATATATGTCTTATTCATATAATAAGTTTTCGCATATAAGCTATTATTTAATATTATTATTATATACGGTTCCTATAAATCATTTATTGAGTTTTATAAGAGTTGGATTATTGATATCATTGCACGATAATTTATATTTTCTTTCATTCAATAATCTGTATGTATATTCTCATTTTTTATTATCTTTAAAGGAGTGTTATTATAAAATTAGTACATAAATTATATATCATTCATAACAATATTTTGCAAAACCTTAAGAATACATTTTGAGTACATAATTATTTATTTTTATAACTTTTAACATTTTCTATAATTTCTTGAAATTAATTAATTATGTACTCATTTTATTAATTATTATGATTATTTTACAAAACCTTTAAGAATAGATTTGAGTACATAATTATATTTTTCTATAACTTTTAACATTTTCTATAATTTCTTGAAAATAATTAATTATGTACTCATTTTATTTATTATCATTATTATAACAAATTTGCAATTCTTTAAGATTACATTTGAGTACATAATTATTTATTTCTATAACTTTTAACATTTTCTATAATTTCTTGAAAATAATTAATTATGTACTCATTTTATTTATTATCATTATTATGAATATTTTGCAAAACCTTAAGAATACATTTTGAGTACATAATTATTTATTTCTATAACTTTTAACATTTTCTATAATTTCTTGAAAATAATTAATTATGTACTCATTTTATTTAAGACCATTATTATAACAAATTTGCAATTCTTTAAGATTACATTTGAGTACATAATTATTTATTTCTATAACTTTTAACATTTTCTATAATTTCTTAAAATAAAAAGATTATGTACTCAAAATATAGAAATATAAAGAATGTTATCTTCAATACCTAAAGATATTAAGTTATATGATAAAATTAAAAAAAAACTATTTATCGAAAATCCTGTAAATTCAGCATATAGATCAGGTAATTTAGTTAAAAAATATATCAAAGCATATGATGAAAAATATAAAAATAGCGATGCATATCATGGATATAAAAATGAAGAAGTTGGATTAACAAGATGGTATAAAGAAAAATGGGTTAATCAACGAGGAGAAATTGGATATAAATATGAAGGTGATATATATAGACCTTCTAAAAGAATTACACCAAATACTCCAAAAACACACAGCGAATTAACTAAAACACAAATCGTAAAAGCTATAACTGAAAAAAAAAATAATGGTCGTGTTAAAAAATTTTAAAATATAAAAATAAATAACAGATAATATTATATAAACTATGTTGTATGGTATAAACTATGTTGCATGTTGTGTGTTATGTAGTATGTTATAAACTGTGTTGTATGTTATGATTACTTAATATATTCTGCGATAATTTCAGTTATTTTATCGCCATATTCTACAAAACTGAATTGATTACGCATTGGGCACTTGAATGAGAAGTCAGCGCCGCTATTGTCGAGATTATAGCGATTGTTGATAATTTCTTCAACCAATTGGTTCTTCAAGTATTTAAAGAAACATTCGTTATGCATTTTTGCTCCATTAATGATGCTCTTTTTTTCCGAGCAAGAAATAGGGACTGAAATATTTCCATTTGACTTCTTAAAGCCAGACATACAGATGCAACACACAGCATCTTTATTTTTTTCACAAGACTTCGCAACTGTTCCTTCAATATTTATCGGCAAGTTTCCAATAGTCCAAGATGGAACTTTAGCCGACATTTTATCTAAACGGTCGCATACAGCATTGTTATAGTTGCCAATATTGTCAAACTTTTTGATATTAAGGCAAAACTCAGTCTTATACTCTATCATATCTTTCATCACGCGAAGTTCTACCTTTTTCTTATCAATAATACTCATATTATCAATCTTAGTTCCGGTGTTGCCGGATACGCTAATACCGTTCCTCGTCAATATGAACATATTGCACAACATATCAAGATTGCCGAATGGAGGCTGGATGCGGTAATTATGACGCACAACAATATCAAAATTAATCTTGATAATATGACCGGAGGAAATATACGGGATTTTTCCAACAGTTATATCGAAAGATACTTTTGTTATGTTCGCGACAGCCAATCTAAAATACTTATTATCAGATTGTGTCGTATACTCAGACGATAGCTCAACGTTTCCGCGGTCAAAATCGTCATAAATCATCTTTTTAATATCATCAATAAGACTTTTCGCAGATAAGTTATCGGATACGCAAATATCTAAATCACTGGGATTAAGCATACGTCCAATAGTTTCTTGGTGATACTGTTTGTTCCAGAACTTTTTGTTTTCCCATACATTCGAATGAGCCTTATTGTACTCGTGAGTGTAATGATTTGAAATAATCTTGTCACGGACATAACCCCCGAAAACAATACCGTCGTAATCAAAAACCTTATTAACGACGCGGGAATATAATATGCTCTTGATATTATCGGGATTGAAATCAACTTTAACAAAAGATGACATTCTGTTTAAGATGAGAAGAAAAGTTGAAAGTCTGTAATCTACTAACAGATACTTAAATCTTGTTGTAAATAACTTGCGAAGAATATGTTTAAGTGTTTTTTATCAACACGAACAACTATATTCTTTTTATTGGCTGTAAATATATTTTGTATTTACCTTATCAATTTTTATAATATTTAAAAAAATATAGAACATATTTATCCAATATCATTTTCTATTTTTGCCTTGGCATAAGCATGTAATACATTTTCAGCAGTAGCTATTGGTAATAAATAATCTTTGGCAGCATAAAACTCCGGTCCTGTGCGAGAACCTCTGTTTACTAATGTTCTCAATGCGTTAATATCGTGAAGTTCGTATTTTAAACGAATTGTATTATTATTAATAGTAAAGTCAATAAATATTGAAGATATTATTTTTGTAGTTCCATTTGGCATATAAAAACTATTAGGATATTTAAAAACAGTGTTAAAAACTTTTAAATTACTAATATTTTTAATATTTGGGGTATTCTCAAAAGCTATAACATGATTTGGAAAAGGCAATCCAGAACCCGAATAATTAGACATTCTATCTATCGGGTTGGGTGCTATTAAAATAACAGAATCATATTTTTCATCTTTTTTCACAACACCGGCAATATTTACTTTAGAATAATCAGTGCTAAATGTAATATTTAATTTTACATATTCATCTTCTAAAATCATTATTAATACTTCTATATTTTATATATAGAATTATTTTTATTATATGATTAGTATAAAAATTATTGCACCCTTGTACTTGTTCCAAGTCCTTGTTTATTAACCTCTACCTTTTCACACGTTGTTGCAGTACATTTTACTATATAGCGTTCGGGATACATTGTTCCATTTTCGCTAAAAGGTCTATTACAAGGAGCACAAGGAGCTAATGTATCTAAAACATTTAATCTATTTCGCTCAATAAGTTTTTCAGCATTTTCTTGTAAAAACATTCTACTTTCATAACTACTTTTAACCATATTATTGGTATATAAATCAGTCATTAGTTCGGCATTTACCATACATCTAGGTCTATAATCGGTAAATGAACGTCCATCAGACATTTTTAACGGACATTCGGGTTTAGTTTCAGTTGACGAAAAAAAACTCATTATGGTTATTATCTTATACAATTACAATATTTTTTATTTTTGTTTTTTAATATGTTCTATTATACGTGTTATTAATTGTGCTTTTGTACCTTCGACACTTAGCATTTTATCAACACATTCTTCGCGTAATTTATCTAAATTCATATTTTTATATCTTTTTATTGATGATTTATCACCCTCATTGTTAAATGTAATATCAGAAGATACTGACATATTATCAGCGATATCTACATGTTCAACAACAATAGGAGAAGCAGTTTCTTCATTATAATCTCCAACATCATAATAAGATTTGTTATCAGATAATGTTATATGTGTAACTGTATTATCATCTTCGAGATTAATATAATCTTTAACCTCTACCGGTATTTCAACAGTAGTTTTTGTATTAATAACAATATCTTTTTTAAATGGGATAGTATTGCAAATATCACCTTTATAAGTTTTATCGTATGTATCATTTTCATCATTATGTAAATTATTAGTATCATTTCCGCCTTTATAACATTTATCCGAAACATTATTATCAATATCGCAACATTTTGCTGAAATATTACTGTCGTTCTTTACAACACTATCTTTGAATATTTCATTCATAGTTTTGTCATAATTGTTCCAATTTTTTGCTAACAATTCTGTTCGTTCCCCTTTTTTTATTATATTAACTCTTTTTTCAAGTAGAAAGAAATTACCCTCTAATATTGTAAGTTTTCTCCATAGAAACATAATTAAAAATAACAAAATTGAAAATATAACAAGATTAATATTTACATATGGTTGATTAAATAAAAAGTCAAACATTATTTATTAAAATCAGAACATATTTTGTTTTTCATTTTAATCGCATTATCTATTATTGTTTTAGGAAATTCTTTAATATTCAATAACTCTATAGCAATACATAAATATGAATGTCCTTTATTTATTTTATACGGGAAATAGTATTTATTATCTCGCGGTATAGCATCAACGGACAAGTTTATAAATCTTTCGGGATATAATTCTTCTAACTTTATCAATTTATGAAAATGTGTTGTAATTATTAATGTTATTCCATTTAAATTACTTAGATATTCAATAACAGAATATGCAGTCGACATACCTTCTATGGGAGGTGTTGAATGCATCGGTTCATCCATTAAAAATAACCCTTTTTTACCTTCATTGTTTATTTTTACGGCTTTTTTAATCATATTTAGACAATATTCAGCCTCTGCTTCAAAATACGATTTATCACCGAGAACATCTGATACGCGCATAAAAGAGTTTATTGTATCGTATAAAATCATTTGTGATTTATAACTATATGTTATACCGATTGTTTGCCCCAATATTATATTAGACAATATAGTTTTTACATATGTTGTTTTACCACCAGCATTTGGACCCGTTACAATAATGTTTTTATTTAAGTTAATTGGATTAGATACTTGTTCATTATTTAGGATAGGATTTTTTGCATTCCATAATAATGTCTCTTTATCATTATAATATACAATTGACCAATCTTCCGTCAATGCTAAATTATTTATTGAATATATAACATCGATCGCATATATAGTTTTCAATAAAGACGACAATTTTTCTTTTAATGCATCGTCTTTCCATATTTTATAAATATCTGTCATACTATTATTGATATCAATATTATGAAAAGATTTATCGATATTAAAATATGAATCAACTATATCTATTGGTAAATTATTTGTTATATTTAATGAATGTTTAACAAAACAAACTAATCCCTTCATTTTTGTATGAAGTTTTTGCTTTGTATTATATAAAAATAGTGCTACTTCGAATGTTTGATACATATTATAAACATAAACAGCCACATATAAAAATATAGATATTAGTTTTGTAATATCCACTCGTATATTTCCTGTTGGTCTTAATAAGAATAATAATATATTATATATTATTTCCAGATAAGATGCTATACTCATATTCATATTTAAATATTTATTAATATACATATATGGTGCGACAAATGCACTACAAGGATATAAAAATGATGTTATTGGTATAAAATATATTTTATAAGTATGATAAATGTCAAGCAATATTTCAATATAGTTCATGTAATTTAATATAAATGTAGATGGGAATAATATTTCAATAGATGTGTTACTCTCAATTTCTTCCGATATTTTATAAATCCATAGAATATCATTTTCATATTCTTTTAAAATTTCAATATCAATATCATAATCAATAAAAGTTTTCTGTCGTTTCTCTAAAATAACCTTATCTTTTATTGGATGCTGAACAAGTTTTTTAATCAATATTTTACTACCATCTAATAATGGCAAACATGAAACCCAATTATCTATTGTAGTATCTTTAAATACATCATCGGAAATGTCTATTTTTTCACCTGTGATAATATTATCATTTGATAATATTTTATCCAATATAACATCCTTTTTTGCTTTATCAAAATCAAAAAGTTCGCGAAAGTCTTCTAAAGTTTCGTCGTCCATTATTTATTATATATTATTAAAAAATGATATATAATTTCGCAGTATTATTATAGCTATAATGAGCAAAGATTACGATTTAATACACCCACATGATCGCTTTTCATTATTAGAATTTATAAAAAATGAAGAATGTAATTTAAAGTCTTCTTCGGCAAGAATTAAAAAACTTAGAACAGTTTATGAACTTAAACCACTACCACAAATTGTTCAAATAGTAAATCCAGAAGAGTCTATTAAATTATCATATAATCCCACATATCAAACAACGGTTGATATAACAAATGATGTAATAGATAAGAAGGATAATATTCTTATTCCAATAAAAAAAAATAATATTTTTAAAAGGTTATATACTTCATTTAAAAAATATTCAATCAAAAAAAAAAATCAAAAATATGATGAATATGACGAAGAATACCTCTTTTACGACGATGAGTTTGAAGATTACGAAAATATTGATTATAATTATGGTAAAAAAAAGTGGTATAATTCTCTTTTTAAATAAAAATAATTTTTATGTATATTATTATATTATTATAGTATAATAATATTATGAGAGAAAGCGAGGTTATACCTTTTGACGAAAAAATATATAAAAAATCTAAAACATCAAATGTCAATATAAAAAGTTTTGCTTTGGATAATAGAATTTCCTATTATTATTATATAACAAAACTACTTACAAGAATTAATATTGATAGATGTTTGGAAAAAATAAAGAGTAAAAATTTTAAGATACGTAGTTATACGATAGACGATGTATTAATATTAGAAAATAGAATAGGTTCAAATAGTGAATATGGAGTTATATACTTATCCAGTATTGCAAATAGTAAATGCGACCAGTGTATTGCTTCGAAGGTTATGCCTTATATAGATGAAAACATTAACGAAATTGAAATTATGGAATATATTACAAATGAGGTTTTATTAAAAAAAAAATCTAAACATTTCGCTATGATGTATAAATATACAATATGTGAAAATCCAAAAGTTAAAAGAAAAAATAGAGTTGTTTGTATTAATGAATTAGCACACGGGGACATTAAAATGCTTGTAAAAAGTGGCGATTTATTCAAAGATTATGAAGAATTGATAAACATTTTATTTCAAACATTTATATCGATAGGTACATTTCAAAATTTGGTAGGATATATACACGGAGATACTCATTATGGCAATTTTTTATATCAAAAAAATGATGAGATAGGATATTATGATTATTTATTTGAAGGAAAACATTATTATCTTAAATCTTGCAATTATAATATTATGATTTATGACTTTGGATTTGCAGAGAAGAAAAACGAATTTAATATGAAAAGTTATAAAATACCACAAGATTATACAATAATATGTAGATTATTCATGTATGAAGGTAAAACAAATAATTCAAAAGATAAACTGATAAATAATAATATTTACAACATTTTACTAAAAATTTCTAAATTTGCAGAAAACTTAAGTTCTAATGAATTTTTTAACAGTTTAATAAAATATATATTTATCCCATATTCTATTAACGACTTATTTTTGACATCACCACCACCCAATTCAAAAATAATAAACAAAACTCCTTTTCTAATAAACTAAAAAATGATATAAAATATTCTACATACTAATATTAATAATGAATCAAAATGACAATATAGTTATATATAATAAAGGGTACATTCATTTAATAGATAAAGAACCATATGAAACAAATGAAGATGTTTTTAAAAGAGGTTGGTTTATTGTTATCAATAAAGATAATGAAGAAAATATGAATAAGTTAATATCTATGTCTATCATTACAAATAATATCGATAAAGGTATGGAATATTAATTATTATATCATACCTTTATTTTATTATAATAACATAATGTATTATCAATATAAACATGTGTATTTATATTTTTATAATAACATTCCTCAAAATATATTCCATCTGCTTCGTATTTATCTAATACCCATCTTATATCTTTACATAAATTATAAGGAATAATTAACATAGCTGTATCAATTGAACCAACATTTATTCTATTGCCGTTAATTCTATTGTGTTGATTAAAAGAATATATCTTATTATTATCTATAATATTTAATAAATTATATAGATTTGGATGAATAATATTATCATCGTCTAAATAATATAATAATGTATTTTTATTTGTAACCTTTGATAAAGCATAATTTCTTTGTGGATTTCCTGATATTCCATTTGATTTATATAAATACTCTTTTATTTTATTATTTTCTTGATTTTCAAATAATTTTGGATTATTCATGACTTTATTACCATCATACACAATAATCCATTCATCAATGTATTGAAAATTAATACTCTTTTTTATTTCTAATAGATTACCAAGTCTATGTGAAGGTGTAATTATTGTTATTTTATTTGTATTTTTAAATATAGGAACATCACCTCCTTTTATTAAAACAAATAATTTATCATTATTCCAACCAGATGAGTTTTTATTATTATGGTCTAATTCAACAAAATAATAATCTTGAAAATATTTTAATATAGGTGATAATCTATTAATATAATCTTTTTCGTCGTAATATTTAAAAATATCTTCTATTATCAATATTCCTCCCGGTTTTAGATATTGATAACTATTTTCAATAAATCTAACTTGATCATCAAATTGATGTGTGCTATCGTCAATAATAATATCATATTGTATGTTTAATTTACTAAAAGACATTTTAATACTTTCCTTATCGCGTATATCCATATCAATTAGTGTTATTCTATCATTGTTATATTTATTTGTAAAATTATCTATGAAGTCTCTATCATATTCAAATCCGTATATTTCAGCATTTACAAAGTATTCTTTCAACATAAGGAGAGAAGCACCTTGAAGAATACCTATTTCTGCAATTTTTAATTTTTCATATCTTTTATTTTTAAAAAGTCCATCATAAAATAATGTATATGGATGACAATGTCTAATATTTGATACATTATTTCTTTGCGAAGACTTATCTGTATCGTATTTTTTTCCAATTTCACATAATTCTGATGAATTATTTTTGTAATTAATTTTCAAAGTTTCCATTTTATATTATAATAATACAATTTATTTATATACAATTATAGCATGTATTTGAATACGATACATACAGCAAATATAGTAGTTATAAAGTTCAAAAATATTATAAATATTATGAATGGTATTAAATAATATAATGCATACATAAGTATCGGTTTTACGATTTCGTATCTAATATTAGATTTAAGTATTTCGTCTTTGATAATATCAATAAAAATATTTAATATATTATAATCTGACTCATAATCTTCGTTTTTTTCTTTAGAGTTCATTTTATACTTTATAAAAAACCTCTTTTACTATATTAAATATATTAAGAATTATAATTAAAATCTATATAAATTATAATATTTTTATATTTCGCATAAATTAGAATGAGTAAATATTCAGAACCGTTAAAAGAATATAATAAGGGAAAGGATAAATTGTGTATTCCAAAAAAAGGGTCAGATGATTATAAACTTATCTTAAAAATTATGGAAAAAAATGAGAATAAAATATCATCATCTCCAAAGTCTCAAAAAGTTCTTGTTGAGACTAAAGTAAAAGTTCCTAAAATATGTCCTGAAGGAACTGTTTTAAATCCAAAGACAAACAGATGTAATAAGATAAAAGTTCATAAAGAACCTAAAGTAAAAGTTCCTAAAGAACCTAAAGTAAAAGTTCCTAAAATATGTCCTGAAGGAACTGTTTTAAATCCAAAGACAAACAGATGTAATAAGATAAAAGTTCATAAAGAACCTAAAGTAAAAGTTCCTAAAGAACCTAACGTAAAAGTTCCTAAAATATGTCCTGAAGGAACTGTTTTAAATCCAAAGACAAACAGATGTAATAAGATAAAAGTTCATAAAGAACCTAAAGAACCTATTGTAAAACTATCAAGTGTTTCAAAAAAATCAAAGAATGAAAATATTATTAATTTTCCCATTTCTATGAAACTTTTATCAGATAAAAAATATAGTAAATCTTCAGTAAAAAGTAGTAAAAAAACGTCTAGGGTTTTTATAAAACAAGTTAATTCAAAACAAAATGTAAATATAATTGCTAATTTTTTGAGAAATAAACTTATTAAAGATAAATATACATTAGATAATCGCGTTTCATTTTATAAATACATTAACAATCTTCTTGTTGATATTAATGGAGATGAATGTTTGGAAAGTAAAGTTTTTAAAAGTCGAAAAGGTTATACAATAAATAATAAGATTAATCTGTATAAAAAAATAGGAACAGAAAGTGTTAATGGGGCTATATATTTAACAAGTATAATGAATAGTTTTGGAGGATTTACAATTGCTTCAAAGGTTATGAATGACGATTTAAATAATACTAACGAAATTAAAATTATGAAATTTATAACAGATGAACTTATATTGACAAAAAAATCAAGGCATTTTGCTTTAATGTATAAACATGCAATATGTAATAAGGTTCCATTTGTCGATAAACATAGAATTGTATGTGTTAATGAACTTGCACACGGTGATATTAAAACCTTGCTTGAAAATGTAGAAATATTAAAAGATGACGAACTTATGATGAATTTATTTTTTCAAACATTTATATCACTTGGAACATTTCATAATATGACAGGGTATGTTCATAAAGATGCTCATTATGGAAACTTTTTATATCAAAGGAATAACGAAAAAGGATATTATGAATATTCTTTTAATGGTAAAAGTTATTATTTAAAGTCTTGTGGTTATAACGTTATGATATATGACTTTGGATTATCAACAGGAATTGAATATTTAAGAGCTAATCACAAATACCATTATGTATTAATGGATTATGCTAGAATTATTCATGCTTTTTTTAATAAAAAATATGGTGGATGGATAGAATATAATAATTTACCAAGTGATTATGTAAATGATGCACTTACAAAAATAAAAAAAATTGCATTTGAAACAGACACTAAAATAGATATAAAAGTAAATGATAAAAGCATTGAAGATAAAGTTTTTGAATACATTATTGAAAAAATATTTATCCCATTTTCACCAAAAGGATTATGGCTAACACAACGCCCTGATAATGTTATTAACAAAATTGCGTTTGTTATTAGATAAATATCTTTTTTCTCTTTTTTTAATTATATATATTTATAATTATTAGAATGACTAAATATTCGGAAGCATTAAAAGAATATAATAAAGGAAAAGATAAATGGTGTATTCCACGAAAAGGTAGTCCTGATTATAAAATTATTGAAAAAATTATGGAAAAAAATAAAGGTTCAAAACTTTCTTATAAAGATCTCAAAGTTCCTAATATAAAGGTTTCAAAAGTTTCAAATGTTCATAAAGTTCCTAAAGAACCTAAAATAAAAGTTCCTAAAGAAGATAAAGTAAAAGTTCCTAAAATATGTCCCGAAGGAACTGTTTTAAATCCAAAGACAAACAGATGTAATAAGATAAAAGTTCTTAAAGTTCCTAAAGAACCTAAAGAACCTAAAGAATCTAAAGTTCATAAAGAACCTATTGTAAAACTATCAAATGTTTCAAAAAAGTCAAAGAATGAAAATATTATTAATTTTCCCATTTCTATGAAACTTTTATCAGATAAAAAATATAGTAAATCTTCAGTAAAAAGTAGTCAAAAAACGTCTAGAGTTTTTATTAAACAAGTTAATTCAAAACAAAATGTAAATATAATTGCTAACTTTTTGAGAAATAAACTTGTTAAAGATAAATATACATTGGATAATCGCGTTTCATTTTATAAATACATTAACAATCTTCTTGTTGATATGAATGGAGAAGAATGTTTAGAAAGTAAGGTTTTTAAAAGTCGAAAAGGTTATACAATAAATAATAAGATTAATCTGTATAAACAAATAGGAACAGAAAGTGTTAATGGGGCTATATATTTAACAAGTATAATGAATAGTTTTGGAGGATTTACAATTGCTTCAAAGGTTATGACTGACGATTTAAATAATACCAATGAAATTAAAATTATGAAATTTATAACAGATGAAATTATATTGAAAAAGAGATCAAGGCATTTTATTTTAATGTATAAACATGCAATATGCAATAAGTTTCCATTTGTCGATAAACATAGAATTGTATGTGTTAATGAACTTGCACACGGTGATATTAAAACCTTGCTTGAAAATGTAGAAATATTAAAAGACGATGAATTGATGATTAATTTATTATTTCAAACATTTATATCGATTGGAACATTTCATAATAGTACAGGGTATGTTCATAGAGATACTCATTATGGAAACTTTTTATATCAAAGGAATAACGAAAAAGGATATTATGAATATTCTTTTAATGGTAAAAGTTATTATTTAAAGTCGTGTGGTTATAACATTATGATATATGACTTTGGATTATCAAAAAGTATCGATTTTATGAAAAATGACGACAAATTCAATAGTATATTAATGGATTATGGTAGAATTTCTAATGCTTTTTTCAATGAAAAAAGTGGAGGATGGATAGAACAAAAAAAATTACCAAGTGCTTATGTAAATGATACACTTGTAAAAGTAAAAAATATTATTGTTGAAACAAAAACTAAAATAGATAGAAATGATATTAAAATTGATAATATATTTTTTGAATACATTATTGAAAAAATATTTTTTCCACTTTCTCCAAAAGGATTATGGCTAACTGACCGCCCTAATAATGTTATTAACGAAAAACCTTTTTATATTATATAAATATATATAATATTCTAAAAATAAATATATATTTATAATTATTAGAATGACTAAATATTCGGAAGCATTAAAAGAATATAATAAAGGAAAAGATAAATGGTGTATGCCACGAAAAGGTACTCCTGATTATAAAATAATAAAAGACATTATTGAAAAAAATAAAAGTCCAAAGTTTTCTTCAAAAGTTCCTAAAGTTCTAAAGGTTTCAAAAGATCCAAAAAGTAGTTCATCTAGAAAAAGGTCAAGTGTATTTATAAAACAAGTTGATAATAAACAAAACGCTAATATAATTGCTAATTTTTTAAGAAATAAACTTATTAAAGACAAATACACATTAGATAACCGCGTATCATTTTATAAATATATTAACAATCTTCTTGTAGATATTAACGAAGATGAATGTTTGGAAAGTAAGGTTTTTAAAAGTAAAAAAGGTTATACGATAAACAATAAGATTAATCTGTATAAAAAAATAGGAACAGAAAGTGCTTTCGGTGTTATATATTTAACAAGTATAGTTAATAGTTTTGGTGGATTTACAATAGCTTCAAAGGTTATGCCGAATAATGAAGATAATACTAACGAAATTAAAATTATGAAATTTATAACTGATAAAATTATATTAAAGAAGAAATCAAAACATTTTGCATTAATGTATAAAAATGCAATATGTAATAAGATACCATTTGTGGATAAACATAGAATTGTCTGTGTTAATGAGTTAGCACACGGAGATCTTAAAACATTAATGGAAACTGAAGAAATATTAAAAGATGACGAAGTGATGATGAATTTATTATTTCAAACATTTATATCAATTGGAACACTTCATAATATTGCTGGGTATGTTCATAAAGATACTCATTATGGTAATTTTTTGTATCAAAAGAATAATGATGAAGGATATTATGAATATTCTTTTAATGGTAAAAGTTATTATTTAAAGTCTTGTGGTTATAACATTATGATATATGACTTTGGATTATCAAAAGAAATTCAATATTTAACAGATTATAGTAAATACGATAATATTAAAACGGATTATGCTAGAATTACTCGTGCTTTTTTTAATGTAAAATTAGGAGGTTGGATAGAAACAAAAAATTTACCAAGTGATTATGTAAATGATAATCTCATTAAAGTAAAAAAAGTTATAGTTAATACAACTTTTGATATAATAAATAAAATTATCAAAATTAAGAGTCAAACTATTGGTAATAAATTTATTGAAATCATTATTGAAAATATATTTATCCCACTTTCTCCAAAAGGATTATGGCTAACAGAACGTCCTAAAAATGTTATTAACAAAAAAGCTTTTGATATTAGCTAATTTCTATTTTTTATTTTTATAATAATATATATTGTAATTAGAATGACCAAATATTCCGAAGCATTAAAAGAATATAATAAAGGAAAAGATAAATGGTGTATTCCTCGAAAAGGCACTCCTGACTATAAAATAATAAAAGACATTATTGGAAAAAATAAAATTATAAAGTCTTCTTCTAAAGAACCTAAAATAAAAGTTCCTAAAGTTCCTAAAGAACCTAAAATAAAAGTTCCTAAAGAACCTAAAGTAAAAGTTTCAAAAGTTCCAAAGGTTTCAATACGACCATATAGTCCAATGCGAACAAATAGGTCAAGAAGTAGTTCAACAAGAAAAAGGTCAAGTGTTTTTATAAAACAAGTTGATAATAAACAAAATGCTAATATTATTGCTAACTTTTTGAAAAATAAACTTATCAAAGATAAATATACATTAACTAACCGCATAGCATTTTATAAATATATCAACAATCTTCTTGTAGATATTAATGGGGATGAATGTTTGGAAAGTAAGGTTTTTAAAAGTAAAAAAGGTTATACTATAAATAATAAGATTAATCTGTATAAAAAAATAGGATCAGAAAGTGCTTATGGTGTTATATATTTAACAAGTATAGTTAATAGTTTTGGTGGATTTACAATAGCTTCAAAGGTTATGCCGAATAATGAAGATAATATTAATGAAATTAAGATTATGGCATTTTTACGAGATAAAGTTCTATTAAAAAATAGATCAAAACATTTTGTATTTATGTATAAACATGCTATATGTAATAAAATGCCTTTTGATGATAATCATAGGATTGTGTGCGTTAATGAATTAGCTCACGGAGATATTCGAACATTAATGGAAAATGAAAAAATATTAGAAGACGATGAATTAATGTTAAATTTATTATTTCAAACATTTATATCAATTGGAACATTTCATAATATTACAGGGTATGTACATAATGATTGTCATAATGGAAATTTTTTGTATCAAAAGAATAATGAAAAAGGATATTATGAATATTCTTTTAATGGTAAAAGTTATTATTTAAAGTCTTGTGGTTATAACATTATGATATATGACTTTGGATTATCTGAAGAAATTAATTTAAATGGTGCTATAGTTGCTTCGAACTATATTCCCGATGATTATAAAAGAATATCATGTGCTTTTATAAATGAAGGCGATAGAGGTTGGATAAAACACAAAGATTTACCTAGTCGATATGTCAGCAAAACTGTTAGTGTGATCATTTCAGATTTGACAGATATTGCCATTAACTATATAGATAAAAATGATTTTTTCAAACAAATTATTGAAAAAATATTTAATCCATCATCACCAAAAGGGATGTGGATTACTGAACGTCCGCAAAATGTTATTAATAAAATTGCTTTTAAAATTTCTTAATAACATTAAAATAATATAAATAATAGTTAGATGACTAAATATAACGAAGCATTGAAAGAGTATAATAAAGGAAAAGATAATTGGTGTATGCCGAGGAAAGGCACTCCTGATTATAAAATAATAAAAGACATTATTGAAAAATATAAGGTTATAAAGTCTTCTTCAAAAGTTCCTAAAATAAAAGAAACTAAAATAAAAGTACCTAAAATATGTCCCGAAGGAACTGTTTTAAATCCAAAGACAAACAGATGCAATAAAATAAAAGAAACTAAAATAAAAGTTCCTAAAATAAAAGATACTAAAATAAAAGTTCCTAAAATATGTCCCGAAGGAACTGTTTTAAATCCAAAGACAAACAGATGCAATAAAATAAAAGAAACTAAAATAAAAGTTCCTAAAATAAAAGATACTAAAATAAAAGTTCCTAAAATATGTCCCGAAGGAACTGTTTTAAATCCAAAGACAAACAGATGCAATAAAATAAAAGTTCCTGAAATAATAGAACCTATAGAATCAAAAAGTAGTCAAAAAAGGTCAAGTGTTTTTATTAAACAAATTGATAGTAAAAAAAATGCTAATATAATTGCTAATTTTTTGAAAAATAAACTTATCAAAGACAAATATACATTAGATAATCGCGTTTCATTTTATAAATACATTAACAATCTTCTTGTTGATATTAATGGAGATGAATGTTTAGAACGTAAAGTTTATAATAGTCGAAAAGGTTATACAATAAAAAATAAGATTAATCTTTATAAACAAATAGGAACAGAAAGTGTATATGGAGTTATATATTTAACAAGTATTGTTAATAGTTTTGGTGGATTTACTATAGCTACTAAGGTTATGCCTAACAATAAAGAAAATGTAAAAGAAATTAAAATTATGAAATATATAGCAGACGAAGTTCTATTAAAAAATAGATCAAAACATTTTGTATTTATGTATAAACATGCTATATGTAATAAAAAATATTTTGACAATAACCATAGGATTGTGTGTATTAATGAATTAGCCCACGGAGATCTAAAAATGTTAATGACAAAAAAAGAATTATTAAAAGACAATGAATTAATTATGAATTTATTATTTCAAGTATTTATATCTATTGGAACATTGCATAATATAGTTGGGTATGTACATAATGATAGTCATCATGGAAACTTTTTATATCAAAAGAATAATGATGAAGGTTATTATGAATATACTTTAGATGGCGTAAGTTATTATTTAAAGTCTTGTGGTTATAACATTATGATATATGACTTTGGATTATCGACTAAAATAAATACCAATAAAGATTATAAATTAGGTTATAAAGGGTTTTCAAAAGACTATAAAAGAATATGTAGTGCTTTTTTGAGTAAAATCAATGGTTGGGGGCAATATGTGGATTTACCAAATATGGAAAATAACGTTAAAATAGTAAGGTTAAGAATATTATTAGAAAATATACAAAGTATAAATTATAAAGACTTTTTCAAAAAAATTATTAAAAAAGTCTTCATTCCATCATCACCAAAAGATATGTGGATTACCGAACGTCCCAAAAATGTTATTAATAAAATCGCTTTTAATATTTGTTAATTAAATTTAAAATAATATAAATATCTGTTAGATGAATAAATATTCACACACATTAAACGAGTATAATAAAGATAAAACTATTAAATCTACCTTATTTTTTCCAAGAGTTCCAGTTATATATAATGAAGAAAAAAACAAACCTGTTCGTAAAACTAAAAGAATTATTAATTTTCTTTCTAATATGAATATAAAAAGGTCTAGTGTTTTTATTAAACAAATAATTAATAAAAATAAACCAATTAAAGAAAGTTATACATTAGAAAATCGTATAGAATCTTATAAATATATAAATAATATTCTTTCTGATATTAATGGTAAAGAATGTTTAGAATATAAGGAGTTTGATGGTTTCGCAGGTTATACATTAAATAATACTATTAATTTAGTAAAACAAATAGGATCAGAAAGTAAATTTGGTGTTATATTTTTAACAAATATAGTTAAAAGCGTTGAAGGATTTACAATAGCTTCGAAGGTTATGCCAAATAATGCAGATAATATTAATGAAATTAAACTAATGAAATATATTACAAACGAAGTTCTATTAAAAAATAGATCAAGACATTTTGCATTTATGTATAAATATGCTATATGTAATGAATTATCTATGCATAATAGTCGCAGAATAGTTTGCGTTAATGAACTTGCACACGGAGATCTTAAAATGTTGATGAAAGATAGAAAAATATTAACAGATAATGAATTAATAATAAATTTATTATTTCAAACATTTATATCAATTGGAACATTTCAAAATATAACAAAACATATTCATAAAGATTGTCATAATGGTAATTTTTTATATCAAAAAAATGAAGAACAAGGATATTACCAATATTCTTTTAATGGAGAAAATTATTATTTAAAGTCGTGTGATTATAACATTATGATTTACGACTTTGGTTTATCGCGAGAAATAAAATATGATAAAAATAATGGAAATGCGACTGAAAAAATTACAAGAGATTATAGTAGAATAAGTAGTGCTTTTATGTCTAATGAGTTTGGTTGGGGGGACTATGATGATTTACCCAATATTGAAAATGACAATAAAATTATGGATATTAAATCTTTATTAAACCATATTGTAAGTATAAATGAAAATAAATATTTTGAAAATATTATAAAAAATGTTTTCATTCCATTTTCTCCACCAGAAATGTGGCTTACTGTTCGTCCTAAAAATGTAATTAATAATATTGCATTTCATATCAACTAATATTTTTTATTAGAATGACTAAATATGAATGATGTGAATATATTAATGAAATGATAATAATATAAAACATATTATTAGAACATGAAATATTCAGAAGCTTTAAAATTATATAATGAAGCAAAAGATAAATGGTGCATGTCAAAAAAGGGAAGTAAAGATTATGAAATAATTAGAAATATTATGAAAATGGATACAATAATATTACAGCCATCTATGAAAATATTAAAAAAAAACGATGAATATAAAAATTCTGTTCCTAAGGTATCAAAAGAACCTAAATTATCAAAAGAAGCTAAAGTATCAAAAGAACCTAA
>Ga0335396_10001750_pt1 | contig 27516 bp, 17 predicted proteins | sample FRY02_FD_205743 | JGI IMG/M metagenome (GOLD analysis project Ga0335396, IMG submission 205743) | Freshwater microbial communities from Lake Fryxell liftoff mats and glacier meltwater in Antarctica - FRY-02 (spades assembly) (version 2) | ecosystem: Environmental > Aquatic > Freshwater > Ice >... | reverse complement strand
CAACCCTGCTATCATGTGGCTTGCGGTTTCGGGAGAGTACGCGGATCTGGTGACCGTCGCGGGCTTCAAACCCGTTGTGGCGTCTGAGAGGTCGCCAGGAGGGTTCGATTCCCTTCCTCTCCCGTTAGAGGTATCGTTCGCCTCCCTGGAAATGACGCGAAGTCATGCGAAACACTTGGAATTGACTCACTTTTCAACCAGTGAAGCTCAGTTTCCGGTTTTGCTGATTTCGCGTCATTTTGCATCGCCTTTTGCGTTTATCATGAAGAAGAGTAGCCCTGTTCAGATTCAGCTCAAACTTGGGCATTACCGTCCTCATCAATCTGAAGGGTCACTGGGGACACTGCGTCCCCTTTTCGTTTCTGGTTTTTTTTTCTTCCCTTTTCTCTTCCCTGGTGCATGGCTTGGTTCCATGTACGAGGGACGCTGGATCGTGGAACCGGATTTTGGGTCGATTAAATGCACGCTGGGCTTAGAGCATTTGCGTGGGCAGAGCCCTGAGAGTCTTCATCGCGAGCTATGGATCGGAGTGCTGACTTACAATCTAATGCGACTGAAGATGTTGCAAAGTGGATACGCTGCTGATCGTGAGATTCGCAGCATGAGCTTCACAGAAACTCATCAGTTGCTGGCGACGAACTGGTTGCTGTGCGCATTCGTCGGGGTGAGCGAAGCGATGGCAGTCTCAGCGCAACAGCAGGGCACGTGCGCCGTCATAGGTCAGCGTCCGGATCGCGTTGAACCTCGAGAAAACAAACGGCGTCCCAAGGTTCTCAAACTGATGACGGTGGCCAGGCGGATGTTTCATGCGGCGCTGGCTGCGATCACAAAAATCCCGTAAATTCCCGTGGACAACGCCATTCGTTCCTGCCACCTTTATGCGTCCTTCTGGTCGTAAGCTCTGGGCCGAAATGGAACATGCCGGTCAGGCCCTCGAAAAAACGAGGCAACCCCGAAGTCCATTTTCGAACTCAGGAGTTCCCATTTCCCGACATCGCTTTGATACCATCAACGTCTTACTGGCGGCAGCACGCCGCCTTAACTGAGCAGCAATACGCATCCTTCAGGCAGCAGATTTGCAATAAATCATTTGAATCAAGAGTTGGCGGTATCAATTGCGCTATCAAAGCAACGACCAATAAAAGATTGACGAATGTGCGGATTACTCGGCCCATGCAAATTGTTGGGAAGTTTCCAGTTGTAGGTTCCGAAGATCTCTAGTGACGGTGTACTAGCTAAATCGGAATGCCGTCACATGTTTATGGCCCAACTTGTCGCTTTGGGCAAGAGTGAAAGTTTACGTTAGCTACGGAGCGGCTTCGCGATGGCATCAGACACTTCAGAAAAGCAGTTCCCCGGCACAACGAAACGGTTCGTTCTCCTTGTAGCGGTGTTGGCAATGTGCGCTGGCGGATGTGCCACTTCACACGACAGCAAACGGCTGGACAACTAGATTCATTCTCAGATCCCCGGAAAAAGTCCCGCCAAACTGACATTCTTTCGCAGCGATTCACAAGAAGTCGATTCTCCCAATCCAGATTCCAAAATCCAGATGGTTGTTTACAACCCCAGTTTGGCCATTGCCTCTCCTGATGTTCTTGCACTGGATGAAGACGATAAGCAGCAGTCAGTGAAGAATGATGACTCCGGCAAGAATGATGACTCCCGCAAGGACGAAAAAGACGCTGCAAGCAAAGACGAATCCACCCAGACGGAGCAATCCACGAGCGATCTGCTGATGCCGCCTGCTCTACAATCAGGTGCAGCGACGGGCTCTCAGCAATCAGTCGATTACTTCGTGCAAATCGCGCTCGGAAACCATCCGAAGATTCAAGCGGCACGTCAGTGAGTTGGTGCAGCCAACAACGTAATTCCGCAGGCAACCGCCTTGCCAGACCCGACGTTCAACAACACCTTCTGGCCCATTCAGGATCAGGCGTTGCAAACCGCTGGCGGACGCATGGCGCATCAATTTGGCCTTCAGCAAGGCGTGCCGTGGCCAGAGAAACTCAGTACAAAAGGATCGATTGCCGGTCAGGAAGTCCAAATGGCTCAGGCTGAAGCCGAACGTGTCGAACACGAAATCACCGAAGCCGTGCGTTTGGCTTACTTCGAGGTATGGTATGCGACGCGTGCAATTACCATTATCAAAGAAACACGAGACGTGGTCGATCAATTAACGCAAGTCGCTGAAGCCCGCTACAAGAGCGGCGGAACTCAGCAGGATGTCTTGCGAGCGCAATTAGAAGCCGGTCGACTTGACGATCAACTTGTCACGCTGACCAAACAAAAAGAGGTTGCTCAAGCCGACCTTGCGGTACTCGTACAACAGCCAGTGGCATTGATGCCGGAAACGACTGAAAATTTAGGACTCGTCAACGTCCCTGAACAACTTGATGGACTACTGTCCTTGACTGAGCAATGCAGTCCGGAGCTACGCATGATTGCGAGTGAGATTCAGCGAGACCGACAGAAGCAACGACTCGCCTGTCTGCAAAAGTATCCCGATCTCAACCTCGGTTTGAATTACGGAATCATCAGCGACAACGGAAATGTCGTCAGTCCCGTAGCAAATGGACATGACAACATCAGTTTCACCGTCGGCGTGACGCTTCCAATCTGGCAGGACAAAATCAACGGCGGCATCAACGAAGCGGCTTACCGAACCGGCAGTTCAACGAAACGTCTGCAGGCCGAACGCGACGTGCTGTATGGAAAACTACGTCGGCTGATGGCGCAGGCGGATGCTATGACTGAGCAACGCGATATCTATGAAATCGCATCATCCCCCGCACCGAAGATACTTTGGAGCTTTCCCTTGCCGACTACCGTGGCAAGCGAACGGATTTCTTCGCGTTGATCGAAACGTATCGCGAACTGCTGATGTACGAAACACAACTGGCAAGAATCGACGCCAATCTGGCCGGCACGGTTGCCCAGATCGAACGGGCCGTGGGTTGCCCAACGCAATGAATTGGGAGTGAGGAGTCAGGCCCAATCTTTCCAATTCGAAGCTCTCTTCTTGCGCGGTTGTTGACGTCCGGGATGCGACCGAATACACTCGACAGCGTTGAGGGACACGCAAACTTTTGTGCATTCCCTAAACTTTTTCGGAAGACATGATAAATCGCAACCCGATTTCGGTCGGAAAGCGCGTTACTCAGTAAGCCGACGTCGTGGAACATCTCCAAGTGTTCCGCGACGTCGGCTTTTTTTATTGCCTGTGGTTCGGTCCGGGAACTCTCCAGCCCACTTTCAGAAAGGAATACCGACGATGAAGACAATCTTAATCGAGGCTGATTGATTTAGAAAAAGCGTCGGACAAACAGAAATTCGGATTCACAAAACAGTAGCAACAACCATCAACTAAGGAACCATGACCATGAATGAATCGACATCCGTGACCAAAGACCCCAACTGCGGCATGACCGTGGACGAAGCCACCGCGATCCACGCCGAACGAGATGGAAAGACGTTCTACTTTTGCAGTGACCACTGCCGACAAAAGTTTCTTTCCACGCCCGCCGGTGCCAAGCCGGAAGGCACGTCTGGGTCCTGCTGTGGATGACAAACGCCAGAGTCGATCCGCTCCGGAAGAAGCCGCTGAAACTGGGGCGAATGAAGTCGCGCCCAGACACCGGGCGAATGGCCCGAATCAGCCAGCCAGCAGTGAAGAGATGTTGGACTCGCTACAGCGGGATGCCTTCAGCTACTTCCTGCACCAGACCAATCCGGCGAACGGCCTGGTAGCCGACAAGACTCAACGAGATGCGCCCGCTAGCATCGCCGCCGTTGGATTTGCACTGGCAGCTTATCCAGTTGGCGTCGAGCGCGCATGGATGACGCGTACGGAAGCGATCGAGCGAACACTGGCGGTGTTACGGTTCTTCTGGACGAGTGTCCAGGGGACGGCCCCGGATGCCACGGGTTACAAGGGATTCTACTACCACTTTCTCGACATGCAGACCGGTCGGCGGGCCGGGCGGTGTGAGCTTTCCACAATCGATACGGCGTTTCTGCTGGCCGGCATGCTCACCGCCGCCAGCTATTTTGATCAGGATGATAAGGCTGAGCTGGAGATCCGCACGTTGGCCGATGCGCTCTACCGCCGAGCCGATTGGCAGTGGGCCCAAAACCGGGGCGCGGCAGTCACCCACGGGTGGAAGCCTGGACGCGGCTTTTTGAAGTACCGCTGGACAGGCTACGACGAGGCGCTAATACTGTACGCTCTGGGCCTGGGTTCGCCCACATACCCGCTCCCAGAGGCCAGCTATGCGGCATGGGCCTCCACTTACCAGTGGCGGGAACTCTACGGCCATGAGTTCCTGTATGGCGGCTCGCTCTTCATGCATCAATACTCGCACCTGTGGATCGACTTCCGGGGGGTCCAGGATGTCTTCATGCGCGGCAAGGGCAGCGACTACTTTGAGAACAGCCGGCGCGCGACTCACGTGCAGCAGCAGTACGCGATTCATAACCCGCACGCCTTTGTTGGCTACGGCCCCTTCTTCTGGGGGTTGAGCGCGAGTGATGGACCCGGTCGGACGGTGCGCCAGGTCGCGGACGTCAAGCGCCGTTTCTTCGATTACATGGCCCGAGGTGTGCCGGACGGCCCGGACGATGGAACCGTCGCCCCGTGGGCGGTGGTCGCCTCGCTGCCGTTTGCCCCCGAGATCGTGCTGCCGACGATTCGACATTTCAAAGAGGTCTACCCGGATATTACAGGTAAGTATTGCTTGAAGTGTAGCTTCAATTTGACCTTTCCGCAGCAGTCGGAGGGCAAGCCCGGCTGGACCTCGGCAGTCCACTACGGAATCAACCTGGGGCCGGTCGTATTGATGTGCGAGAACTACCGCTCAGGCTTGCTCTGGCGATTGACGCGGCGTTGCCCCTACCTCGTCACGGGGTTACGTCGCGCGGGATTTACGAATGGCTGGCTATGAGGAGACCAAACGATGTCTGATCGGCTGATGCGCGATGGAGAGACGTTCTACTTTTGCAGCGACCACTGTCGGGAAAAGTTTCTGGCCACACCCAGCGGCGTTAAGCCGGTTCAGAAGACGGGAGACTGCTGTGGATAATGCAATGAAGTCATCTCATGCTCAGGAAAAAGAGTCGGTGCTGCAAACGCTGTCGAGCAGCGAGCAGACCGGGCTGTCAGAGTCACAGGTGACTGCAGCCCGTGATCAATTTGGCTCGAACGAACTCGCGACTGTCGCACCTGAGCCGGCGTGGAAGAAGTTTCTCGCTCAATTCAGCGACATCGTAGTGTGGATTCTTATTGCAGCGGCGTTCATCTCGGGTGCCATGGGCGAGTGGACCGACACGGCAGCCATCGTCACGATCGTGCTGCTCAATGCCTTGTTGGGGTTCTACCAGGAAGGAAAAGCGAAAAAGTCACTCGCGGCGTTGCAGAGCCTGGCCGCACCGAAGGCCAAAGTCGTTCGCGATGGGAAACTCGCCTCGATTGCCGCACGCGAACTCGTACCGGGAGATCTCATCGAAATCGAAGCGGGGGACAATGTCCCGGCGGACATACGGTTGCTGACAGCGTTTGCGATGCGAGTCGAGGAAGCCGCGCTCACCGGTGAGAGTTTGCCGGTCGAGAAAGATGCGGAACTCGTATTGCCAGAGTCCACTGCGCTCGCAGACCGGCGAAACATGGCCTACACCAGCACGGTGTTGGCAAACGGCCAGGGCCGTGGCGTCGTCGTGGCGACGGGCATGCAAACAGAAATCGGTCGAATTGCCGGCATGTTGCAGACGTATGAGCGTGAGCCGACGCCGCTGCAACGCCAGCTTGCCAAACTCGGCCGCGTGCTGGTTGTCATCTGTTTGGTTCTGGTCGGTGTCATCTTTCTGCTGGGACTGCTGCACGGCAATTCGTGGTTTGACGCATTATTGTCGTCGGTCAGTCTGGCGGTCGCGGCGGTGCCCGAAGGATTGCCCGCCGTGGTAACGACTGCCTTAGCGCTGGGTCTGCAGCGCATGGCGAAGCGTCACGCGCTGGTCCGGAAGCTGCCGAGCGTCGAAACGCTGGGGTGCGTGTCCGTCATCTGCTCGGACAAGACGGGAACGCTGACTCACAACGAAATGACCGTCCGCGAGTTGTGGGCGGGTGGCGTTCCATACCGAGTCACCGGTTCTGGCTACGCCCCGGAAGGAGAATTTTTCAAGGCCGCATCCGAGGATGAGCAGCCCGTCACACTGACCGACGAAGATGGGCAAGCCGCACTGCGAGTTGCGGCTTATTGCAATCACGCTCAAGTCCAGCCGGGTAAGACCGAAGGTGATTGGGATGTGATCGGCGATCCGACCGAAGGAGCATTGGTCGTGCTGGCGACGAAGGGGGGCCTGAGTTCGAGCGACAAGAAACCGGAGGTCGTGCAGCAACTTCCATTCGACCCCGATCGCAAGGCGATGTCGGTTTTACTCAAAGACGACTCCGGTCACCGAGTGCAATACACCAAGGGTGCTCCGGCGGGCATCCTCGACAAGTGCGTCTCGGAACGCCGCGACAACCAGGTGATCCCGCTGACTGCTGACCGACGGCGAGAGATCATTGAGGCCAACGACGAGATGGCGTCGCGCGCTTTGCGCGTCTTGGCTTTGGCCTATCGAGACGACGACGGCGCTGAACCCAAAATTGACGAGAATAAACTGACGTTCGCCGGCCTGGTCGGGATGATCGACCCACCGCGCGAAGAGGTGAAACAGGCTGTTGAACGCTGCCGCGAGGCGGGCATCCGTCCGGTGATGATTACAGGAGATCACCCTGCCACGGCGATGGCCATTGCGAAAGAACTTGGAATTGCTTCTGATTCCGACCGCGTCGTCACCGGCCAGGAACTGGATGCGATGTCCGACGATGAGCTGGCGACGAACGTCGAACACATTGCCGTGTATGCGCGCGTCGCACCCGAACACAAGCTGCGCGTCGTGCGGGCGTGGAAGAGTCGCGGGGAAATCGTCGCGATGACCGGTGATGGAGTGAATGACGCGCCCGCCGTGAAGGCGGCCGACATTGGCATCGCGATGGGGATCACCGGAACTGATGTCACGCGTGAGGCGGCGGCAATGGTGCTGATGGACGACAATTTCGCCTCCATCGTCAACGCGGTCGAAGAGGGACGCGCGATTTACGACAACATCCGCAAGTTCCTGATCTTTCTGTTGTCGTGCAACGCCGGTGAATTGATGCTGATGCTGGTCGCCTCGATGCTGGGGTGGCCGATTCCATTGATACCACTGCAACTGTTGTGGATCAACCTTGTGACCGACGGACTGCCTGCATTGGCACTTGCGATGGAACCGCCAGAACCCGGACTGATGCGCCGCCGTCCGCGGCCATCGACGGAGGCGATGTTATCCTGGTCGTTGGCCGGCGTGGTGCTGGGTCAAGGGACGTTGCTGGCGGCCGTCGGGCTGGTGGCGTTTTGGCTGAACTACGATCAGGAGAGTGATCTCGATCGGGCTCGAACAATGACCTTCTGCGTCGTCGTCTATGCCGAACTGTTTCGCGCGCTCGCAGCTCGCAGCCGACTCTTAACGTTCTGGCAAGTCGGGCCTGCGACGAACCTGTATGTCTTCGGGGCGGTCGCGGTGTCGGCACTGCTGCAGGTCGGAGTCATCGCCTTGCCCTTCACACGGACACTCTTCGATGCCACTTCCCACACCGTGATGGAATGGGCCGTGGTCTTCGCGTTAGCGCTCTTCCCGGTCACCGTGATTGAATTGGTGAAGCTCGGCCGTCAGTTCTTCGGACGGAGCCATCAACCAGACTCTGCGGGAGAACCTTCATGAGCGTCTTCAAAAGCATTGTGACAAACGTGAAACGGCATCTTATCACGCTGGTGTTGTCGCAGCCGTCATCGTCGGAATTGTATTGGCGATCGTCTGGTGGCCGAAAGCATCTGGCGAGGCGGCAAGTGGAAGCGAGGTCTGGACCTGTTCCATGCATCCGCAGGTACGACTGCCGCGGCCGGGATCGTGTCCGATCTGTGGGATGAAGTTGATACCAACTTCAAAGCTCACGTCGAAAAAGGGCGACGGAAATCAATACGCCGGCCTGGAAACGCAAACCATTCTTCGCCGGGAACTTTTCAAGGAGATCCAGACCGTTGGCAAGATTGACTACAACGAGTCCCGCGTCGAGTTTATCTCCGCACGCATTGCCGGGCGCGTGAATCGTTTATATGTCGACGTCACCGGGATCGAAGTCAAAGAGAACGACCATCTCGTCGATCTTTATAGCCCCGAACTGTATTCGGATCAGGCGGAACTGATCGCGGCGCTGGAGGCGTCTGAAACGCACAAGAACAAGCCCGAAGGGCGGTTCGATCATTTTACGGAAGCGAACTTGCTGGCGTCTCGCGAGAAACTGCGGCTGCTGGGGTTGCTCCCGGAGCAAATCACCGAGATCGAAAAGACTCGAAAGCTGCGAACGCACGTCACGATCTACTCCCCGCTGGCTGGTACGGTGATCGAGAAGAACGTTCGGCTGGGCCAATATATCAAGGAAGGCGATCAGCTCTATCGCATCGCAGAACTCGATCCGATCTGGCTGTACCTTGAATTGTACGAGTACGACATTGCGGCGGTTCGCTACGGGCAGCCGGTTGATGTTGCGTTGGAAGCTTTTCCCGGCGAGATCTTCCGTGGGATCGTGACGTTCATCGATCCTTTTCTCGACGAGCAGACGCGGACCATCAAAGTCCGCGTCAATCTCAAGAACCCGGATCGCAAACTGAAGGCCGGCATGTACGCCTCGGCAACCATTCGCGTCCGGCTGCTGGGCAACGGCGCGGCGGCTCCCACCGGACTGGAAGGAAAATTCTCCTGTTCGATGCACCCGGAAGTGATTCAGGACGAGTCGGGCAAGTGCCCGGTTTGCAAGAAGGATCTGATCCAAATCCCTGCGGGCAGTCCTTTCGCACATCCGGGCGGTCAGTCGCATGAGGCACTCGCTGACGGAGAAAAATCGCCGGAGAATGCGGAACACGCGACAGACACGCCGATGACAGAAAAAACGATGACGGATGCAGCAATGAAAGAGACGGCTGCAGATGTGACGGCTGCAGAGACCGGGGAACTATCGCCGGAGCATGCAGAACACGCGGCCCCAGCCACCACGGAGGCGGCGGCTAATCCGCTCGCTATTCCATTATCGGCTGTGTTGGACACGGGTCGACGGCAAATCGCTTACCGTGCGACAAAGAACGGCAATTATGAATTGGTCGAACTGCAAGTCGGCTTGCTCGCGACATCGACGGATGAGTCTGGCAGCACAACGCTCTATTACCCCGTGCTGAGTGGACTCAACGAAGGAGATTCCGTCGTCATTCGCGGCGGGTTTCTGCTCGACAGTCAGACTCAGATTGAAGGCCGACCGAGTTTGTTGTTTCCGAAAGGCCAAACCGGATCAAGCGGATCTGCGATGTCCATGCCGATGCCGGCTGGCGGGGAGCACAAACATTGAACCTTGTCGCCGAATCTCAACCGCTGGTCGCTAGACTGCGGTTCGCGAAGAAACCGGACGCTAGCGTAGCGAAACTCGTCAAGAGTTTCGGCCCGTCACGCAAGTCGCCGAAACTCTTGACGAGTTTCGCTACGGAGGATTCCTCATGGTGAGCTTCATTATTAATTGGTGTCTCAACAACCGCTTTATGGTCATGTTGTTGACGGCGGTGTTAGGCATCGCCGGGTATTATTGCATGATCAACACGCCCGTTGATGCGATCCCTGATATCGGTGAGAAGCAGGTCGTTGTCTTTGTCGATTGGCCGGGGCGTTCGCTGCAGGATGTCGAGGACCAGATCACGTACCCGCTAACGATCAGCCTGCAGGGGACGCCTCTGGTAAAATCCATTCGTTCGGCATCGCGGTCTCGGAAGTGGCCAGCGTCGGAGGGTTTGTTAAGCAATATCAGATCGACGTTGATCCAGAGAAGTTGCGAGCGCATCGCATCACGTTGCCAGAGGTCCACAACGCGGTCCGCATGAGTAACATCGACGTGGGGGCCAAGGTCGTCGAGAACAACGGCTTTGAGTTCTTCGTGCGCGGCGTGGGCTTCGTCAAAACCGTGCAGGATGTCGAGAACATCGTCATTCGCGAGGTCGATGGCACACCACTGCTTGTCAAGAATGTGGCGACGGTGCAGCTCGGCCCGGATTTCCGCCGTGGGATGCTGGACAATGCGGGGCGTGAAGCGGTCGGCGGCGTGGTCGTCATGAGGTACGGCGAGAACCCGCTCCGAGTCCTGGAGAGAGTGAAGGCAAAGATTGCCGAAATCGAACCGGGGTTGCGCGTCAACCGCGCGGACGGAACGCAGGTGCCCGTAAAAGTCGTGCCGTTCTATGACCGCACCGACATCGTCAACGAATCAGTCGAAACGCTCCGCGAAGCGCTGCTGGAAGAGATTCTCGTCGTCGGCGCAATCGTGGTGATCTTCCTTCTGCACCTGCGCAGTTCGCTGGCGATCCTGCCAACGCTGCCGCTGTCGCTCGGAATCGCTTTTATTGCGATGTACATGCTGGGCGTCGACAGCAACATCATGTCGATGGCCGGCATCGCCATCGCGATCGGCGACGTGGCTGACATGGGCGTCATCATGACCGAGAACATCTATCGGCGACTGGCCGACGAACCCGATCGTCCCTACGACGAGGTAATTCACGAGGCGGCCACCGAAGTCGGCGGACCGATCCTCACTGCTGTGTCGAACACGATCATCTCCTTCATTCCGGTGTTCGCACTGACCGGTCAGGAAGGTAAGCTTTTCCAGCCACTGGCTTATACCAAAACATTCGCGATCGAAGGATCAGTGTTGCTGGCACTGACTGTCGTTCCTGTGTTGTGTTACTACCTGTTCAAGCGGACTCGCTGGTCACAACGAAAGTCACTGGTCATTGGCGGTGTGCTCGGTCTGATCGCCGTTGTTCCGGTCTATGCTGCCTTACATGCAGCTCTGGGGACCAACAGCAGGTGGAGCGGTTGGCCCACAGCAATCGGCATCAGTTTGATGATCGCTGCCGCCGTCTATCGCATGGGCCGCGAACAATTGGTTCCGGCGGAAAAGAACGCCGTATCGCGTGGCGTTCAGCGTCTGTTCCATCCGCTACTTGTCTGGACGCTGGATCACAAGCGAACCTTTATGGTGATCCCGCTTTCAATCATCCTCCTGGGTGCGCTGGTTTGGCTTGGGTTTTCACGCGTCGCATACCCGGTCTCCGCATCACTGAAGCTGGCGAACGTGGATTTCACCGACAATGCCGTGTGGAGCCGACTGGACCAGGTCTTTCCGGCAATCGGACGCGAGTTCATGCCGCCGCTCGATGAAGGCTCGTTGCTATTTATGCCTTCGTTGCTGCCGTCGGCCTCGTTGACGGAGGCGAAGGAAGTGATCGCCCGACAGGACATCGCGATTCAATCCGTCCCGGAGGTCAAGAGCGTCGTAGGCAAAATCGGTCGTGTCGAGTCGGCGCTGGACCCCGCGCCGATCGGGATGTTCGAGACCATCGTGATACTGAAGCCTGAAGCAGAGTGGCGTCGAGTTCCTCAGGAACGCTGGCACACCGAAGTTAGCTGGTTGAACTGGGGCCGCCCAGTGCTCACCTATTTCTGGCCGGAAGAGCGGGCAATCACGAAGCAAGAGATTCTTCAGGAACTTGAAACCAGGACCGCAATCCCTGGCGTCCTGCCGACGTGGCTGCAGCCGATCCAGACTCGACTGGTGATGCTGCAATCCGGCTTTCGGGCCATGATGGGCGTGAAAATCTTCGGTGCGGACCCGCGCGAAATCGAACGCATCGGCCTGCAGATGGAAACGCTGTTGCAAAAGGTACCGGGAGCAGTCGATGTCGTTTCCGACCGAATCGTAGGCAAGCCGTACATCGAATACGAGATCGACCGCGCCAAGATCGCGCGTTACGGCGTCCATATCCGCGATGTCCAGGATGTGATCGAGGTCGCAATCGGCGGAATGAACATCACGACCACGGTCGAAGGTCGCGAGCGTTATCCGATGCGAGTCCGCTATCTGCGCGAGCTGCGGGAACGCTTCGACGACCTGGAACACATTCTGGTCCCGACCTCCAGCGGAGCGCACATTCCGATCGGCCAGGTCGCCACAATTCGCTACACCACAGGCCCACAGGCACTCAAGAGCGAGAATGGCTTGCTGGTGGGCTACGTCACGTTGAACACGCGTGACCGCGACGAAGTCAGCGTGGTTGAAGATGCCGAAAGACTACTTCAATCCGAGCGACGCCTCAGTGACGAACTGATCGCGGCCGGGAAACCCGAAGAAGCGACGCTCGTTCTGCCACCCGTTTACTACTGGAAATGGGGCGGCCAGTTCGAGAATCAACAGCGGGCGACGAAACGGTTGTCGCTGCTCGTTCCGGTCGTGCTGTTTGCCATGTTCGTGATGATCTACCTGGGATTAGGCAAGTGGTGGCTGGCCTTCGTCGTGTTCTTTGGGATTCTGGTCTCCGCGTCGGGCGGCTTCGTCCTGCTGCTGTTTTATGGCGCAAATTTGAGTGTTGCCGTGTGGGTGGGATTCATCGTGCTGTTCGGCGTGGCCGACGACGCCAGCGTCGTCATCCTCAGCTTTCTGGAGAACACGTTCCGAGGCCAGCATCCAAACAGCGTCCCGGAAATCCGCACGCTGGTGAGCGAGGCCACACTGAAACGAGTCCGGCCGATGCTGATGTCCACCGCGACGACTGTCATCGGTCTGATGCCCATCTTCCTCTCCCATGGCTGCGGCTCTGACGTCATGCAACCAATGGCCGTTCCGAGTGTCGGCGGCATGGGCGTGCAACTCATCACATTCCTCGTCGCGCCGTGCCTTTACTGCATGGTCAAGGAATGGCAATTTCGCCGTGCCGGTACTTCCGAACCTCAAACCGGTTCAGGGAACTAAAGGCCGTAAGCGCTGAAATGCTGTAGCGGAACGCGCGTAGAGTTTCGGTATTGATGGGCAAACGCCGAAAGTCTTGGCGACTTCAGTTACGTTGCATGACATTGCCGTGGAGCGATGAAACTTCTGCCCAGGAGACTAAAGGCAGTATGATAAAAGATGTTGCCGTGTCACAGCATCCTGCCGCCGATACTTCAATTGCGTAACTTATTTCCGAACGAGTCCCAACAAAACGGTTTCTGACACTTTTTTTGATGCACGACTTGCTGAAAACAAGACCGTACTTTCTCGGCACGCTTCACGCTGAAATCACGTGCCCGTTTGTTTGGATCTCATCAATGAGTGCGGAAAGTTCTTCACGAGGGAAGAGACGTACCTGATGCTTTTCCAGGATTCGCCGGGCGGTCCCAACGCCGTCAAAGGCAGCTGTTTCAAATTGATTAACAACCAGCCTCGCTCTGGCTTTTGATACGTCAAACCTGCGTCGCGGAGACGTCGCCAAATCGTATTCTTCGAAAGTTGAATCTGAAACTCGTCCTGAATGACTCGACGCAGGCGATTCACCGTCCAAAGGTCCGTCTCGAAGCTGGAGTTAACATTGAACACAAGTTGGATTCGCAACAAGGAGTTCAGGCACAGTGGTCGAATTGAGATTGCAAGCGCCGGGATTTTCGGAGCGTCAGGAACGCCGGTAATAGTATGGCCTGCCTGTTGATCATGAATGCTTTCGCTGGAGATAATCGAGTGCTGGTGGGAATGTCGGCTGCAGTCAGGTTCAGGGTGCTGGCCGCAGGTTCAGCGTGCCAGTCTATATTCGCTCACGATGGCTTTCGATGTACGTTCGCAACTCCTGCTCAGCTTGCTGGACACGACCGGCTTTCAGAGTGTCGATGATCCTTTGATGACTCTCGATGCCGCCCAATCGTTCGGTCTTCTTGACACTCTCGCGGAAACGACGACAATCGGACATTCTGACCTTGTCAAGAGCTTGCCGCCTGATCCCGGCTGAGTTCGCAATTGGAATTCCCACATGAAAATTGCCATCACTGACTACTCGTTTCCGAGTCTCGAAATCGAAGAGAATATTCTCCTGCCGCCAGGACACGAAATCGTCGCCTGGAAAGAGCGCAAATCCGCCGTTGAGTTGCCGACACTGGTGGCCGATGCTGATGCCGTCATTACTCAGTTTGCGCCGGTCAATGCCGACGTGATTGCGAGCATGCAGCGGGCGAAAGTGATTGTCCGTTATGGCATCGGAGTGGACAATGTGGATCTTGAAGCAGCACGGGCTCGCGGCATTCCAGTCTGCAACGTTCCCGACTACTGCATTGACGAAGTGGCCGACCAAACGCTCGCCTTTCTGCTGGCGACAACGCGGCAAGTGGTCCCAAACGCCGTGCGGAATCGAGAGGGCCGATGGGGCTTGGCAACACCGCTTGATCAGATGCGGGCACTGCGTGATATGACCGTCGGGATCGTTGGCTTTGGTCGGATCGGTCGCGAAGTCGTGGCGCGACTGCGAGCGTTTAAGTGTCAAGTACTGGTCCATGATCCGGTCGTTGCCGCTGCAGAAATCGAACTGGCGTGTGCGAAGTCGGTTGCATTGAATGAGCTGCTGTCACAGTCAGACGCGATCTCGTTGCATTGTCCGTCGATGGCGAAGACGCGAGGGATGATCAACCGCGATTCGCTGGCGATGATGAAGCGCGGTGTGATACTGATCAATGTTGCGCGCGGAGACCTTGTCGATCCCGCTGCACTGACCGAGGCTCTGCGAAGCGGTCACGTTTCGGCTGCCGCGCTGGATGTGTTCGCGCCGGAGCCGATCCCTTCCGACCACCCCATTCTGAAGATGGACAATGTAATTGTGGCTTCGCACATTGCCTCATGCAGCGTTCCCGCCGTACGAAAACTGCGTGAAACAGCCGCCAATCTGGCCGCAATGGCGCTGCGCGGCGAAAAGCTGCCCAATGTCGTGAATTGACTCGGGGCGAGCTAAATAAAAAGCTCCGCAAGTCCTCTCACGTGTCCAACCCTCTGAATTTGTATCGCGAAGGCGCGGCAACTTGACGTCAATATCACTCGCTGATCTCACACGTTTTACGGAAGCTTGTTTTCGCAAGGTCGGCATGAGCGATGCCGACGCCTGCGCAGCAGCACAGGCACTTGTTACGACCGACGCCATGGGAGTCTTCACGCATGGCACCAAGTCGCTTGTCGGATACTTGAAGAAGCTGAAGGGCGGCGGATACGGAGCCACCGCCTCGCCGGTGATTGAACGCGAGGGCCCCGGCTGGGCCGTCATCGACGGAGCCTCAACGCTTGGGCAGGTCGGAAGTATTTACGCAATGCAGACCGCGATGCAGAAAGCCCGCGAAGTGGGTATTGCTTACGTTGGTCTGCGAAATACCGGACACATTGGCGCGGCCGGTTACTACGCAGTGATGGCAGCGAAGGAAGGTTTCATTGCGACGGTGACGGGCAACGATATGCCCAGTGTCGCTGCACCCGGTTCACGTGGAGCAGTGCTGGGAAGTAACCCGATCGCTTTCGGAATTCCCGTGGAAGACGGCGACCCGATCTTTCTGGATATCGCCACGGCGGCTGTCGCGGGCGGAAAAGTGTATGCGGCTCACCAGCGAGGCGAACCGATTCCGCCGACATGGATCATTGATGCCGAAGGCCAACCCACGACAGATGGAAGTCTTTATCCGTTCAAGGCATCGCTGGCACCGATGGCGGGACACAAAGGATACGGATTTGGTCTCTGGTGTGAGGTGTTGTCGGCCCTGTTGCCCGGCGGAAATATGACATGGCAGGTGGGCAGCTGGCTCTTTGATGAACCAGCGCGACCGTCGTGGCATAACGCGTCGTTTGTGGCGATCAGTGTGGATGTGATTGCGTCGCGTGTGGAGTTCGGTCGGCGCATAAGAACGTTAATCGACGAGCTGCACGCGGCACCAACTGCGGATGGAATCGAAAGCGTGCTGCTGCCCGGTGAACGAGAATGGCGGAACTATCATCTGGCAGAGGACGACGGAATTCCACTGCCGCAGGATGTGATGAATAAGCTGCAGGAGGCGGCGGAATTGATGGCGATTCCATTTCCGCAGGATGGCCTTTCCCGGTCATCTGCAAAAATAACGACGGCGTGAAAATGGCTGACCAGGTAGTCATGTGAATTCAGAAAGACGTGTTTTGCGAGTCTCTTTTCCTCTTGGGCGAGCGGCAGAAAAAGAATTACCAACTCTAAGTCTAAAATTTGGCAACCTCTTGCTATCAACAACGCTGAAGGCTGCAGATCTGGGACAGATCTGCCTACGTAGTCCGACCTGTCTCAGGTCGGGTTCCTTCGGCGTGGAGTTATCTTTGGTGTCCCCACTCACCCAACGCCGTTACGGATCTTGAATCGTATAACCCGACTCGAAGAGGAGGAACTGACAGCGTTGCCTCCTCTTCGAGTCGGGTTAAACGGGGTTAGACAAGTTGTCATTTCTCCCTCAAAGCTCAAAGAATAAGCGACGAAACTTCTGCATGGATGTTTACAGCGAGATAGCGAGAATTAAGATGAAAAAAATGTCGGTCATATTGGCAATCAGTATCGCCCTCTTCCTGCTGCCTTGCGTCTTTGACTTTCAGCCGTTGACTGCTGCCGACGAACCGCAGTTCATCGACTGCTCGCTTCTTGTCGCGCCGGAATATCCGGCGACATGGCCGTCAGCGCCATTCCCGCGATTTCAGATCACGCATCAGCGAACTATCGGACCGAACAGTGCCTACAACATTGATGTGCTGTTGATCGACGGGAATACCGGGACTCAGTTGGACGTTCCGCCGCATTCGGTCGCGCGTCCGGATCTGGAACGCGAGAAATCCAGACCGCTGGGACTGGCATACACCGACAAAATTGAACCGTGGCAATTCGGGGGCGAGGCTTGCGTTGTTGATGTTCGAGACCTTCTCGACAAAGAGTCGAAGGGAGTCAGCCCGCTGGTGAAGCGTGAACACATCGAACGCTTCGAATCGAAACATCGAAAGCTGCGATTCGGCGATGTCGTGCTGTTTCGCAGTGACTATTCGGACAAGTATTACCAGCCGTTTCCCGAAGGCAGTCGGTACATCGCGGATGCATTGGATCGAAAATCGCCCGGTTTTCCTGATCCTGATCCAGACTGCATGGAGTTTCTGGCAACTCGAGGTGTGATGACGCTCGGCACCGACAGCGCCAGCATGGGCCCACTGCCGGACCTGGCTGAACCGACGCACTATGCCGGTCTGAAGCACGGCATGATCTGGACTGAAGGTGCAACGAATCTGGGAACATTGCCGCCGACCGGAAGCTTCTACTGCATGATGGGGCCAAAGCACGAAGGCGGACCGTACAGCGAAGGCCGAGCCTTCGCTGTGACCGGTGGTGAGTTGCCGCAACGTTTGATTGATTCGTGCAAAAACAAACGGGTAGTTGATCTATCGCCCACGTTGTCACCAAAGTATCCGCTGACATCGCCTGGCATCGGCACGGGCAATCATCGTCAGGTGTATCTGAAAGTCGACTTCCTGTATTCGGAATATCTCGACATGTGGCATCACACTCACCTGATGGATTCCATGGCAGGCTCGCATCTGGTGCCACCTTCCTTCGCACTTCCGACGAATGAACAGCAACCTGCCTACGCGCCGGAAGTTCGCGGCTGGCTGCAGGAATACGAACAGAAGTATGGCCCGCGCGGCACCAGCGCAATGACAACAGAAAAAGTGCTTTTGGATTGGACTGCGGGACGACTTCGAATTATCGACGTTCGCTCTCTTGTGGGCACAACAGCAGCGAAGACGTGGCCCGCGTCGCCGGAGATCACGCCCGCTCATATTGAAGCGGCGGAAAAAAAGGATGGCGAGTTAAAACCGGGTGACGTGGTGCTGTTACAAACTGGGCATTTGGACAAAAATCTGCGACCTCAACCGAATGATACCGGTTTGTGGTCCGATCCATTGCAGGGCAAAAGCGAAGGTTGGCCGGCGATCGGTGCTGATGCCGTCATCTATCTGAAGAGCAAAGGCATTCGCTGCGTGGCCACGGACGCTCCGGATCTCGGCGGCGTGGATGCTCGCAGCGCGCTGATGACGTACTGGGCGCTTGGCAGCCACGAGATGGTTGGCGTTGAGTTTCTGCATAACGTGGGAAGCATCCCCCTGAATAAAGAGGCGTACTTTCTGTTTGCAGCGGTGAAGATCCGCGATTGTCACGGCGGACCAGGCCGGGCGATTGTACTGTGGTGAAAAACGTCTGCAGAAGTTCTTGAGCACAATTCCACCGAAACGGTAGCCGATCAATGAACAAACTTACATTTGAGCAACAGACGCTTCGAAAGATCGCCTGGCGTATCGTGCCTTTCATCTGCATTCTGTATGTGTTCAACATTCTGGACCGGTCGAACCTGGGTTTCGCGAGACTGCGAATGCAGGACGACCTTGGCCTGACGGAAGCGATGTTCGACCTGGGTTACGGCATTTTTTATCTCGGCTATATCATCTTTGAAGTGCCGAGCAACCTGCTGCTGCATCGATTTGGGGCGCGGAAATGGATTGCTCGCATCATGATCAGTTGGGGAATAGTATCCTCTTGCACGATGTTTGTGACGGATCAATGGACGTTCTATACACTTCGCATTCTGCTGGGAGTTGCGGAAGCGGGCTTCTTTCCCGGCATTATTCTGTACCTGAGTTATTGGTTTCCTGCTCAGCAGCGAGCAAAAATGACGGCCTTTTTTATGGTGGCCATTGGGCTGTCGAGCGTATTCGGAAATCCGGTCTCCGGTGCGATCATGCAGTACCTTGACATGGTCCGCGGAATGCATGGATGGCAGTGGTTGTTCTTGTTGGAAGGTATCCCGTCAGTTGTGCTGGGATTTATCACGCTGGCTTACCTGACAGACTATCCCAAAGACGCGGCGTGGCTTTCGACCGAAGAACGCGAATGGCTGATTGATCGTATGCACCGCGAAGAACAACAACGACAACAACGTCACAACGCTGACCGTTTAGGGGCAATGCTTCAATGGCGAGTCTGGCTGCTGATCGCGATATACTTCACCGTTGCAGTCGGTTCGAACGCCGGTGGAGCCTATTTTCCGAAACTCATCGAAGCTCAATTCACGACGGCCAGTACGTTTCAGATCGGGCTGCTCAGCGCTCTGCCTCCGCTGTGTTCCGTGCTCGGGATGACTCTGCTTGGCATCAGTTCGGATCGAATGAATGAGCGTAAAGGTCACCTTGCAATCGCGGCGTTGATGGCGTCGATTGGCTGGAGCTTGACGGCGTGGGCACCGTCGCCGGTGGTCGCGTTTTTGGGACTCTGCATCGCTCAAACCGGCATGATGAGCATGTTGCCGGTGTTTTGGACGTTACCAACCGCTTTCCTGACCGGTGCCGCTGCGGCAGGTGGTATCGCAATGATCAACTCGGTCGGGAACATCGGCGGATTTCTGGGTGCCAATATTCTGGGAAGTTTCGGGCTGTGGTCGATGGCCGGAATTCTGTTTGCAGGAGCAGTCCTGGTGATTGGAGTTCCAAATGATTCTGCAGAAAAGGAAGTGTGAGATGACAAAATCAATGTTCGATCTTTCCGGCAAAGTCGCTGTCGTTTCCGGAGCCGCTCAGGGCATGGGACAGGCGACTGCCATCGCCCTTGCCGAAAACGGCGCCGATGTTGTGCTGATCGATCGGAATCTGCAAGGCGCTGAAGCCACCGGAGTAGCGATCAAAGCTCTTGGACGGAGGGTTCTGGTTACGGACACCAACGTCTCCGACCCTGATGCCATTGCCGAGTTGTTTCAGCAGGTTGACGCCGAATTCGGCAGAGTCGATTTTCTGGGCAACATTGCGGGCGACGGCTGCCTTGCGAAGCCTGAAGACCTGTCGATGGAGGATCTGCATCGCGTGCTGCAGAACCTGGTTGTCGGCCGATTTGCCATGTGCCAGCAGGCGGGGCGTCGCATGTTGAAACAGAACTGCGGCTCGATCATGAACATCGGTTCGCTCGCCAGCAGCACGGCTCTGGGTCGAGGACATATTGCCTACAGTATGGCGATGGGAGCAGTTCTGCAGATGACGCGAGAACTCAGCACCGAATGGAGTCACCGTGGTGTGCGCGTTAACTGTGTCACGCCGGCTCAGGTGACGAATCCCTCGCTGCTTGCCCGCATGCAGGATGACCCAACTTTGGAGGAACGTTTCCTGAAAGGCATTCCGGCCGGACGCCTGGGTATGCCCGACGACATCAAGGGACTGGCTGTGTTACTGGCATCCGATGCGTCACAGTGGATCACCGGAGCCATCATCCCGATGGACGGCGGCAACATGGCTATGAACGCGGGCGGCAGTCCGGGGCACCTGGCTCACAAGGTTCAGACATTCACAAAGATTCAAATATGATGGGCGACAAATAAGTCATGACAAATACAAACGTTTTGGAACGTAAGCTGGACAAATCCACTCTCCTGTCCCTCTACCGGACGATGCAAATCATCCGACAGACGGAAGAGGAACTCGCGCGCTGTCATCAGCGCGGGCTGATATTCGGCGCGTGTCACACCTATGTTGGCCAGGAAGCCATTTCGACGGGCGTCTGCTCGCATCTCACGAACGACGATCCGATCTTCAGCACGCATCGCGGACATGGGCATGCGTTGGCCAAGGGAATGCCGCCACGAGAATTGATGGCGGAATTGTTCGGTCGAGCGACAGGGTGTTCGCGCGGGCGCGGTGGTTCGATGCACCTGTTCTCGCCGGAGATCGGTATGATGGGAACAAGCGGCATCGTCGGGCCGTGCATTTTGCAGGCGTGCGGCGGCGGATACAGTTCGAAGCTGATGAAATCCGGCCGTGTAGCCGTGGCATTCTTTGGCGACGGCGCTGTCAACAACGGCGCATTTCACGAAGGCCTGAATATGGCCGCCATCTGGAAGTTGCCGGTGCTGTTTATCTGTGAGAACAACCAGTTCGCCACCGAGGTCCCGTTCGCTTACTCCAGTGGTATTCCGGACGTGGGACGGCGAGCGGCCAACTACGGCCTGCCAGGCTTTGAAGTTGATGGCAACGATGTTCTCGCTGTGACCGAAGTCGCCCGCGAGGCGGTGGAACGAGCGCGATCCGGCGGTGGAGCTACGCTCATCGAATGCAAGACGTATCGCACGCGAGCTCACGCTGAAGGGATGGGCGACTTCACTTATCGCACGCGTGAACAGGTCGACCAGTGGAAGCAGCGTTGCCCACTGGCATCTCTTCGGCACCGCATGCTGAGCGAGTTCGATATCGCCGAAACAACGGTTCAGGAAATTGAGTCTGAAGTCACGGCGATTGTCGCAGCAGCGCGGCAGTTTTCGGAGACAAGCCCGTTGCCGGATGCATCGACGGCCGCAGAGCACATTTACTCACCAGTTCGCAAAGTCATTCGGCACGCGGAACCGCAGCGGGATCAGGCGACGGAATCGCGTGAGATCAGCTTCACACAGGCGACTCACGAGGCGCTGGCTGAGGAGATGGCCGTCAACCCGCGAATCTTCGTCATGGGTGAAGGAATTGGGATTCGCGGCGGTAACTTCAATACTACTGCCGGACTGTACAAGCTCTACGGACCTGAGCGACTGTGTGACACGCCGATTTCCGAACGCGGTTTCGTGGGGCTTGCAGGTGGCGCGGCCATGACAGGGACTCGGCCCGTGGTGGACTTCATGTTTGCCGACTTCATCCTGGACTCCATCGGCGAGATCTTTAATCAGATTGCCAAGATGCAGTACATGTCGAGCGGACGATTGAAGATGCCGGTTTTGTTGCGAGGATGCATCGGTATCGGCCACTCAGCGGCTACACATCATTCCGGCAGCTACTACGCGATGTACGCGCAGGTGCCGGGGCTGCGCGTTGTGGTGCCGTCGAATGCTTACGACGCCAAGGGCCTGATGAAACACGCTCTGCGATCGGATGACCCGGTGATGTTCCTTGAACATCGCGAAATCCTGACGATGAAACGGCATGTTCCGACGGAAGACTACGAAATTGAGTTCGGTCGCGCGGCCATCGCCCGCGAAGGGAAGAACGTCACGGTCGTGGCTCTGGCCCGCATGGTGCATCTCACGCTGTCGGTCTGCGAGGAACTCGAACGCGAGGGGATTTCAGTTGAAGTGATCGACCCTCGCACAATCTCGCCGCTAGACACTGAGACGATTCTGCAATCAGTCGCCAAGACCGGCCGACTGCTCATTGTTGATGAACCGCCAGCACCCTGTGGGTTCGCGGCCGAGATCGCAGCAAAGGTGACGGATGCGGGATTCAATGACCTCGACGCTCCGATTCGCCGTCTGACCGGAGTCTTCACGCCGACGCCCTACAGCCCGCCGCTCGAAACCGCCGTGGTACCGTCGGCCGCCGATATCGCCGCCGCCATCCGCCTGTTGATGAAGGAGTAATCATGGCCCACGAAATCACGATTCCACGTTTAGGTTGGTCGATGGAGGAAGGCGTTTTCTCCGGCTGGTTGAAGAAGGATGGCGACGCGATTCGACAAGGTGATCCGCTGTTCGAACTGGAGGGAGAAAAGGCGATTCAGGAGATCGAAGCCGTCGATGCAGGGATCTTGAGATTCTCTGCGAACGGTCCTCAACCGGGCAGCATGGTCAAAGTCGGAGCCGTTGTCGGATATCTCGTCGCGGATGGTGAGTCGCTGCCTGTCGACGCAACACCGGACGCATCGGCGATCAAACTGCAGCCGCAGATGGTTTCGGAAGTAACTGCTTCTGTTGCAACTGCTTCTGTTGCAACTGCTTCTGTTGCAACTGCTTCTGTTGCAACTGCTTCTGTTGCAACTGCTTCTGTTGCAACATTGCCAAAGGTTGCGAATACCGCGTTGTCTCCGGCGGCAGGTCCTGCTGTGCGACGCCTGGCGCGAGAATCCGGTATCGCGCTCGATCAGATCGAAGGCACAGGTCGCGGCGGACGTATCCTCGCGGAAGATATCCAGTTCGCAAGTTCACAAGTGCCGCCGAGTAGGCTGACGCAGAGTGCGCTGACGCCGGTCGCCAGCCCTCGAGCACGACGAGTCGCTACTGAACTGGAGATCGACTGGACGCAACTCACAGGCACCGGCGCGGGAGGGCGAATTCGCGAACAGGATGTGCGGGCCGCCTGCGCTGCGCGAAGTTCCGAGGAGTCGCCTAGCACGACCGCCGGTGGACAACGCCTGCCGTTAACCAGTCGTCGTCGAGTGATTGCGCAGCGTATGGTGGCCAGTCGACAGCAAACGGTGCCCGTCACGCTGACGACGAAAGCAGACGCCACAAATCTTGTCAACCTGCGAGAACAATTCAAAACCACCAGCGGTAAATCGCCGATCCCCAGCTATCAGGACATCATCACGAAGCTCGTTGCGCGAACGCTCCTGCGACATCCTCTGCTGGCCGGTCGTTGGGACGAAGATGCGATCGTGTGGCCTTCCGAGAACCAAATTCACATCGGTATGGCAGTCGATACGGACGACGGCCTGCTCGTCCCCGTCCTGCGCAACGCGGCACAATTGTCACTGATTGAACTGGCCGGAAGGGCACGCCAGCTCGTTGGTCTGGCTCGCGCTGGAAAGCTGGCGGTCGCCGACATGCAGGGATCCGTCTTCACCATCACAAATCTAGGCGCTTTCGGGATCGATGCCTTCACGCCGGTCATTAATGTTCCTGAAACCGCCATCCTGGGACTCGGGGCGATTCGTCGCGAACCGGTGGTGCTCGACGACGGCAGCATTGTCGCGAGGCATCAAATCACTCTCAGCCTGACCTTCGACCACCGCATTCTCGATGGTGCCCCGGCCGCTCGCTTCCTGCAGGAAATCGCCCTTGCGATCGCCAATCCATCGGCAATATTGTTAAGCTGAGGCTGTTGAATTATGCACGAGACGTTGTCAAAGCCTCACCGACCGACCACTCACGACCAGTTCGAATCACTTTGCGGTACAGCGTATCACGTTCAATCGGGATGCGGCCTGCTTCTTTAATCAAGCGATGCAGTTGTTCGACAGTCATCCCCTCCGGTGTTGTTGCACCGGCATCGTGGTAGATCAATTCATGCACGACGGTGCCGTCGATGTCGTCGGCGCCGTAGCCAAGTGCCAACTGAGCTGTCTGTGCGCCGAGCATGATCCAGTACGCCTTGATGTGATCGAAATTATCAAGCATCAATCGGGACAAAGCGACCATTCGCAAATCAAATACGCCGTCAGCTTTCTGGATCGATGACAGTTCGGTGTTTTCAGGATGAAACGCCAATGGGATGAACGTCTGAAATCCGGACGTTTCATCCTGCAGCGTTCGCAAGCGGATCAAGTGATCAACGCGATGTTGTGCTTTTTCGATATGACCGTAAAGCATCGTGGCGTTTGAACGCAGCCCGAGCTGATGAGCCGTGCGATGCACGTCAAACCAGACATCGCTGTCGGCTTTGTGCTCACAGATTTGCTGGCGGACTCCTTCGTCAAAAATCTCTGCCCCACCCCCCGGCATGCTGCCCAGGCCAGCTTCCACCAGTTGCTCCAGAATCCATTGAATCGGCTTTTTGGTAATGAAGCTAAACCAACTGATTTCAACGGGAGTCCATGCTTTGACGTGAATTTCCGGGCACGTTTCATGAATCACTCGCACAACGTTGAGATACCAGTCAAAACTTTTCTTGTGATGCAGTCCGCCGACGACATGGATTTCAGTGGCCCCTGCGGCGCGGCCTTCGAGAACTCGTTCGCGCAACATGTCGTCGGTGAACGTGTAGGCTTTTTCGTCCTTTAAGTCGGCTCGAAATGCGCAAAAGCGGCAGCGATAGACGCAGACGTTTGTCGGGTTCAGATGGATGTTCGTATTGTAGTAGGCATAGTTTCCGTTCTTGCGTTCGCGAACATGATTGGCAAGTTGCCCCAGAAGATGCAGGTCGGCTTCCGTGTCCAGAAGAACGCCGTCATCGAACGTGAGACGTTCGCCGGCGAAGACTTTGTCTGCCACGGAACGAATCGCTGGATTTTTGATTTGAATTGTCATGGTTGTGACTTTGTGACGAAATGAATTTCAGAAGACCCAGACATCAAGACAGCCGAGCACAAGGATGCCGAAACTGATGATGGCGTTGACGTTGAAAAAAGCCATGTTGATTCGATTGAGGTCATTCGGGCGGACAAGCCAGTGTTCATAAAGCAATAAAGCGGCGATCGCAATGACCCCGCCGAGAAAAATCAGCCCCAGGCCCGCCATTTTCCAAAGCAGCACGAGCATGGCAATCGTGAGCAGATGGCTCACAAACGCGATTCGCAAAGCTGAGCGAACTCCAAACCGTGCCGGGATGCTGTTGAGCTTCCGTTCACGGTCGAAGTCCGCGTCCTGACAGGCATAGATGATGTCAAATCCGCCGACCCAGAAAAAAATCACACCGGCGAGAAGTGTTGGAATCAGTGCAAACTCATCTCGAACGGCGATCCATGCGGCAATCGGCGACATCATGAGTGCCGCAGACAGCCAGTAGTGGCACAGGCTCGTCCAGCGTTTAGCCAGCGAATATCCCAACAAGAAAAGCAAGACCGGTACTGACAGAATTATCGGCAGTTGTTTGGGCAGAAAGATTGCTGTGGCGGCGATGAATGCCGCGCTCATGGCAATTGTGAAAACAATCACCGCTTTTACGGACAGCAATCCCGCGGGAATGTGTCGCTTTGCAGTGCGAGGATTGTCGGCATCGACATCGCGATCGACCAGCCTATTAAATGCCATTGCAGCCGATCGTGCTGTCACCATGCAGATGAGGATTCCAACGAGATCCTGCCAGCGAAATACAGTTCCAGGTGTCCCCCATGCGATCACTGCGGACAGCATCGCAAACGGCAACGCGAAGATCGTGTGGCTGAAGCGGATGAGTTCAAGGAAATGTCGTATTTGCTGGAGCATGGATTCATCGTGCCAAGTGATCGGCAGGGAGTGAGCGATTTTTTAGTTGCAATCGTGAGCCGCAAGGCGCTAGCCGCGGGTTTCTACCTTATTTTTATTTTCACACTCACCCGCGGCTAGCGCCTTGCGGCTCAATTTGTGATTCACCCAACCGCTCGCCTTGATTCGGTAGACCGCATATCAGGTGCCAATGTAACGGGAATAAAGCGTTCTTGCCAAAGCCGGATCTTCTGTCCCGCGAATGATAGCTCGGCCATCCGGAAAGATCGTCATTTCGATCGGATGATTCCCATACGCGTCCAAAATCGTCACTCGGACCAAAAACGGATTTGCGGTAACTTCGCCTGAGGACCGTAGTCGGCTGGCCACATCAGGCAATGAAAGAGCTAATTTTTCCGGCGGCGTGACCTGGACGGCATTTCGACCGCAAAGAATAGTGGAAGACGATTTTTGACTTCCGTGCAGCCAAAGACGTTCTCCCTGATGGCAGGCTGGACACTGCAAGTTTTCTCGCAATTTGCTGACGTCCATTTGTCGAAAAGACCCACTCCACGCGTCAATGATCGTTAGCTTTCGATCCACCTTGTCGGCATGCCCGGTGAGAATCTTCAAAGCCAGGGCCGCCTGGAACGACGCGATAATGTTGACCGCAGGACCAAGGACACCTGCTGTATCGCAGGTCTCGGTCGTTCCTGGCGGCGGTGGACTTGGCATCAGACAGCGCAGACATCCGGAATCATGCGGAAACACAGGCATGACCTGACCAATGCTGCCGGTGCAACCGGTGAAGATCCATGGGATTCCGAGTTGCAGCGATACGTCATTGATCAGATAACGAATCTCAAAGTTATCGGTGCCATCCAGAATCAATGTGACTCCGTCTGCAAATTCCGAGATATTCGACCAGTCCACGTCGGCAACAATTGGTTCAATTGTGATCTCTGAGTTGACTCGTTGCAGTCGGCGTTCAGCAGCAATCACTTTCGGCAGGTGTTCGGCAACGTCCTGCTCGTCGTACAGTATCTGTCGTTGCAGGTTGCTGAGTTCCACAAAGTCGCGATCAACGATGCGAACATGCCCGACACCAGCTCGCACCATGGTATCCGCCAGCACGCATCCCAATGCACCGCAACCGACAAGTAGAATACGGCTATCCGCCAGACGTTGTTGTCCCTCACGACCAATTCCGGCGAACAGCATTTGTTTGTGATAGCGAGAAAGTGACATGAACAGTACAAAGTTCCAATAAGAGATTCCGGGCTTCTTTTCTCTGCCGGAGAGTGGAGAAGGGCCACGACCAGAAAAATGCTGCGACCAGCATGATGTGGTCGATGACGAAACAGACAACATCCTGAAGTCTCGTTCCGGCATTCTGGCGAATTCAACGGCAACGATCTACCGAGAGGAAGCTCAGCCGTGTCGATCGGGAATCGTGGATCCCCACAACGAGTCCAGATGCCGAGTTCAGGGGGTGCTGGCTGAGTTCAGCGGTGCTATGCACGCATGAGTTCATTTCAATCGCCGAATCGCCTGAAACTCAGGCAACAGTCTCGCGATTTCCTGACGACTCAAAACAACCGGCAGACGCTCGGGCTTATCGGCCGACACGATATCCAGAAAACCCACCTC
>Ga0335396_10001748_pt1 | contig 27523 bp, 29 predicted proteins | sample FRY02_FD_205743 | JGI IMG/M metagenome (GOLD analysis project Ga0335396, IMG submission 205743) | Freshwater microbial communities from Lake Fryxell liftoff mats and glacier meltwater in Antarctica - FRY-02 (spades assembly) (version 2) | ecosystem: Environmental > Aquatic > Freshwater > Ice >... | reverse complement strand
ATCGTGAGCAAGTACTATTCTTCCACGAGGCATATAGAGTACTCAACTATGAGTGATCACTCATCATGACGAACTGGTCGCTATCTCACCGATTTATCAAGCGTTACTGGAAACAGCTCATGATCAGTATTGGTAAATCTATTATTACACTAGGATGGTCTGACTGGCGTAATGTCATGGTGCCGTTTACTGATAATGATATTACAAGTTATAGATTTTATCATCTATTTAGAAGGAGAAGGTTGTCAAGTTTACTAAGGATGGCAGGTTTTGCAGTCATTAAGGCATGCTTTATCTCGTCATCAGGAGTACAAAGCCAGGATCGGAAGACTAGCAGAAATCACTATCATATTGCTCGCAAACAAGTCAGACTTGCTTAATTATTATAGATTAGTATAGTAATCATATGAATATTAATCGATCAGCTGCAGTAGATCTATTTAAACAACATGGAAGGTTCCGATACTATGGAGCTCAGAAATTACCAATCGATGCATATAAAGATATTATCTTGCTACATGAGTTTGCTCATCATGTCATGGTACTGAGTCATCAGTGAGCTCATGGACAAAAACAGATCACTCACATTACCCAAACCCGATATCAAGCATATCATGACAAAAATACTGAACATCCACAATATGGATGACTGATCGAGATGATGTATCGTCGTAAAATCACCCCAGAGCAGATCAAGAATTTCCTCCAGTCAGCCTTACTCAATACAACAAACATTACTTATCAGACTTATGATGAGCTCAAGGTATATATTAATGGTGTAGCAGAATGAATAGGTATGATTGTTGCAGATATTATCGGTTGTGCTCCCCCATGTCATCCTCATGCTCAAGCGCTAGGTGAATGAATATGGCTTATGCATTTACTTCTGGATCTTGATAAAAATCACGATATGCACCTGTATCTGCCGCAAGCCGACATGCATAAATTTGGAATCAGTCGTGAGGATATCACTTATGCAAGATATAGTGGAGTTCCTTGTCAGTGAATACGCGATATGGTCAAACATTATATCGACGAACATGAAGAACTCTCCACTTATGCAGTATGATGAATCTGATATCTCAACAAAACATGACATCTGGGAGTCGCAGAGCTCGTTAAATTTTACGAGAACTATGTAGTAATTATCCAAAGTTATGATTATAATGTGTTTCATCCTCGTTTTTCAGTAGGAGTTATCTCTAAGATTATGTGATATTGTACTTATCGATTATATTCTCTCATATGACCAAAGCACTAAGCCTCATCATCACTATGATTATCGGGACAATGATTCTGACTAATTTTGTGTTTGCTACTGGCGAAATCGTGCCGACTGCAGATCCTGAATGTGCAGCATGTAGTAGTGGATCTCCTGAGATAGAATTATATATGAAATGGTTCAATGAGATGCTCGATATTGTTGATAGGGTAGAAAGTATTGATCCTGGAGCAATCAACTGACAATGAATCAATTTCCAAAGAAAAAAGCAACAAAGTAATAGCTGGGCAACATACACATCTCAGCGTGGCGTACTCTCGATCAGTAAGCAGGCTCGTGGAGTCAAATCTGATATGATTGCTCTCAACAATACTCACGAACATATCACTGCGGTTGCAAGCTCACTGATTAATAAAAAATCTCAACGAGAAACAGCAGTAGACTCATCTATCATCTCTGCACTTCAAGCCAAGACCCTCACACAAGTATGAACAAGCAAACTACTAAATGGAGCATGAAATCGGTCAGATATCAACACTCATCAAGATCTGATGAAAAGTCTTGCGTCACTGCATGCACAAGTAGTAAACCTCACACAGTGAACTAGTGGTGCAACTATCAGCTGGCAATGATACACTAGTAACAAAGCCATGATCGGTAAAATCGAATCATATTATGCTTGTGCCCAAAATATACCTGCGTGTAGCGCTCAAACAGCATTACTTGCGGACAATACTGCGAGTGTTAGATGATACTGGGCTGATATTGTGCGTGCATGACAGCAAGTTGCGTCAGTGTTTAGTGCTCAGTACTGGAAAACTCCTAAGAGAAATGGTAAACTATTTCAGTTTGGAGACGGAGTTAATCAAGAAGTAGATAATATTAAAGCAGGAATCAGCAATACAAAACAGACTATTGGATCATGGAAAGAATGGGCAGAAGACATCACTAATAAGCGTGCTCAGAAAGAAGCACAAGAAGCTGCTCAGCAAAAAAAAGCGCAAACTCTTCAGCAAAATCAACAAGCAATTAAAACATCTACATCCAGTGCGAGTGCGTGACAGACTCAGACAACATCACTGTGATCTCCTGATCAAGCAGCATATAAGCAGCAAGATATGACTTATCTACAGACAATGCTCAATGCTTCCAATGATGAGGCACTCACTAACCATCTCAATATGCAGGAGGCAATCGTTGCTGCAGATGCTACGCTCATCCACTATCAGATCCCCAAACTCACAAAACAAATTTACGAAGCATGAGAAGAAGCTACTATTGCTGCCAACAAAATATACGATGCTTGTGAAGCTCACTGTAGCAATGATCCTAGGAAAAACTGCGGAAAACCACTATCTACTTAATTAGTACTTATGAAACCTATCAAGACAAAACTACAATACACTATCGAAGCGCAATCATGACATGCTAGAGCTGGGACGATCACACTCAACGGCATCTCTCTACAGACTCCAGTATTTATGCCCGTAGGAACCAAAGGCACGATCAAGTGAATGAGCACTGACCGACTCGATACCCAACATCTAGGAAGTCAGCAACCGATCAATATGATCCTCAATAATACCTTCCATATGTACCTCAGACCATGAGACCAAAAGATCAAAGAATATGGCGGACTCCATCAATTTCAAGATTGGGATAGGCTTATTCTGACTGATAGTGGTGGTTTCCAAGTATTTTCGTTGGGTCTATCTAAGACTGGTAAATCACTGGTCAAGATTACTGAAGAGTGAGTATGGTTCCGTAGTCCATATGACGGTAGTAAGCACTTCTTCTCACCTACTGGTGTAGTAGATATCCAGTGCAATTTGGGTTCAGATATTATGATGGTTCTGGATGTATGTGCTCCTACCGCCAATATCTCTGCACGTAAGACTGCAAATTATATGAAACTTACCCATCAGTGGGCAGATCAGCAGTTTGAGTATTTTCTCAGTAAATATAATGAGGTAAAGTGAGTACTATTCCCCATCATCCAGTGATGACTCGATCTAGATCTAAGAACGCAAAGTGCAGAATACCTAAGTAAATGGGCAATCGATGGTATAGCAATCTGATGACTAAGTGTGGGAGAAACCAGAGAAGAGCTCAATATGGTACTGGATCATTTGGTTGATAAGTTGCCACAAGATAAGCCAAGATATCTCATGTGAGTAGGGACGCCGGAAGATCTGATTAACTCTGTTGCTAGATGAATTGATATGTTTGACTGCGTGATGCCAACGAGAATTGCTCGTCATGGAACCGCGATGGTATTATGAGGCAATATGAAGATGAGTAACGCTACCTATCGTGATGATCAATGACCACTAGTAGTGTGATGTAGTTGTATGACTTGTACTCGCTACACAAGAGCATATATCCATCATCTTGTCAAAGAAAAAGAAATCCTGTGAGGAACTCTACTCTCTCTACATAATATTGCATATCTCCATAATTTATGTGCTGAGATGAGAGAACACATCATAGCGGGAGATTTTGACCAATGGGCAGCACAAGCATTATCAGGTAAAAACTTGCAAAATTAGTCAGGTCTCACTATAATATTAGTAGTATCTCTGTGAATATCATGAAGCATCTACTACAATATACTCTTATTGCTTGAGTGACGCTCATATGTGCGTTAAGTTTTGGGTATGATGTTGCATATGCTAAACCAATCGAGGGCATTACAATAACACAAAGAATTAACACTCTGACACAAGATTCAAAAAAAGTTATCGATACATCAGGTATTAAATGAAATCCTATTTCTGCTGGTAGTAATGCAGCCATAGGTCGTCCACTAAGAGGTAATGCAAAAGTCAGTGGAATTATCACCATTGCTAACGATAGTTATAGTGCGGTACTCAGTGCTACAATGCAAAAAATACAAGCAGTAGTTAATCGATCATTATGATTGCTTGCAATATTATGTGTCATCTATCTTATTTATGAATGAGTATTACTGTTAGTTAAATTTGATGATGAAAAGGTCCAAACCGATGCCCTTGAAGCAATCAAGAAAGTAGCTCGGGTAATTGGATGAATCTGACTTTCGTGGTTTATCGTATCCGTTATCTTTTATATTGTGAGTAGGTTTGCTTAGTATCGCTTTGGCAGCTGTACTGTTTCTTCTTCTCCAGTTGAGAGTTTTTTGATTTTATAAATATTTTTCTGATATTCTTGCTCACCAAATATAATAATATATTTAAAACCTTGTTTATTAGCAAATTCCATTGATTTATTGATCTTTTTGATGTCAAATGATGTTGTCAAAGAAATTATTGGATCTTGTTTTCTTATTTGTTGAGCAATTTTTTGCATCTGTATTAATCATTCATTTTTTTCTAATAAAAGAGGAAAATAGTAACTAGATTTAGAATTGTAACGCTCAATTAATTGATCTACCAATCATCGGCTTTCGATAAAAAGCTTAGCAGGCTCATCTCAAGGAGCTGCACCAACCGCAGGAAACGAATCTACACCAAATATATTTGCTAAACCGTTATAACGTCATCATCAAAACATTGCACGACGGTTATCTGGATGATTATCAAAAAACTCAAATACTGTACCATCATAATAATCAAATCACCTCATTAATGATGGTTTAAATTGTACATACTCCCCATATCATAAATCCGATAGTTGCTGAATTACTTTAGTTAGATCGTCAAATCATTTATTAGTTCATTCCATATTTAGCTCGTCAGCACTCAAGAAGTCTTTAATTTGTTTAGTTTGTTTTTCTGTACATCATTTTGATATCATAGTTTCGGTAAATTCGTCTCATGTTAATTTATCTCGCTTATCCATAGTTCTTACTGCTTCTTTTTTTACTATCGCATCTAGTCATACTATATTCTCAAGAAATGCATCAATCATATAACGATTATTGAGATATACTACAAATGATCACTTAGGGGCACCATATGCCTTCATAATTTCAATACCTATTTGGATGATTTCTACATCAGACATTAATGATTCTGATCAAAAGCAATCAAAATTTACTTGCCAAAATTCACGATTTCTTCATCTCTGAGGTCTTTCGTTACGAAAAAAATTGGCAATAGAAAAATATCTAATTGGTTTAGGTAATTGAGAATAATGAGAAGCTATCATACGTGTTATTGTGGGTGTCATTTCTGGCCTTAAAGCAAGCTCACGACCAGCTCTATCAACAATAATTGTGAGTTCTGATCATCATACATCTTCACCTGACTTTGCACGATATACATCAGCGTACTCTACAATAGGTCATAAGTATTCTTCGTATCAAAACGAAATACAAACTTGCCTCCAAGCACTGAAGATACTATTTCTAAGCGTAAATTCTTGAGGAAACCAATCAGCTGTTCATTTTGGTGGCATTAAGGATAGTGACATAAATTACAGGTTATAAATAATAAACTATCATAACCATATGTTTTTAGAGTTGATTTTCAATGACAAGTCGATACAACCGTAGATATCTTTACTCTCTATCTTGATATATGAAACGCACTATCTCGCTTACCATTACCTCACTACTCATAGGACTGCTTGTTGTATATACGGTTTATCTGATGATACAGTGAGCTATCTACCCTACTCCAGACCTCAGTGATAAGGGTATGATTATTGGAGTCTGACTCATTCTTTTATTGCTTGCTGTTTGGTGGTATGCGACACTTGGTGCTCATCGTCTCAGTAAACCCAAGATCACTCTTAGTCTTCTATGATTGATTGTTTTACTGTATGGGGCCTACTTAGTGACTGATCCTGCCAATAGCAATACCTTCCTAAGTGACTTTAGTAGAATTATGGGAGTATATATATTTATTGCCGCATTGGCATGATTTATCTGACCGATAGAGTGATGACCTCGTGTATGATGAGCTCCTCATCGTATCAAAGATGCAGAAATTATTGAGATCTAATTTAAAAAACACCTCACGGTGTTTTTATTTTTTGTATTGATAGATAACAAATGATACTGCAACTGTCTGAGGTTCTTCAAATTTTACAATATCATAGTTTAGTGAGCTAATCTTGATAAGTAATGGATTACTCGGATTGAGTCAGGTTTCCACTTTTGCTACCATTTCCATCATTGCGTCTTTACTTGGGAAGGTCATGGTGGTATCGACTCCGATCTGATAAATTTGCTTGTCTTGGTCAATAAGAGATGGACTGGTAAAAGTTATATTAAGGAGTTGACCGATTGTTAATCCATTTTCTCCAATTAGTAAGTACTCATTAAAATATTTAAGAAGTGATTTCTGATCAATTTCCATCTTATCTTCGCTTAGTTGAGTTAGCAATAGATATGATCTTGTTACCTGAAGATTCTTCTTTACTCAAGCAAGTACTTTATCACACAGATTGCTATTATTGATACAGTTTACCAGATTATTCATATCACTTTCTCTTGTTACCATTTTAAGATTTTCTTCGTTTGTTTTAAAAGACTGAATCTCAGTATCTACAGCAGTAATCTTTCATTGTACCTCGGCTAATTCTGCATCGTTACCATTATATTTTGTAAATGCAGTATTTGCATATGTATAGAGAAAGTATGCGATAATTGCGAGAATAAATACATATACTTTTTGCTTTACATCATCTACTTTTTTCTTTGTTTCAAATGATGTCAAATCATCAGTCTCTCCATTGAGAGAGTTAGCTTTTATCTTCTCTGCAATTTGAGCTGCAAGAGTTGCGTTGAGTCATACAGTCTCTGATGATGTAGAAGTTTTAGTAGTCTGCTGTGTCGCATTAAGACTTGCGATTGTAGGAGTCGCTACTAACTCATTTGATGATGTGGGAGTTATGGATTCTGCCATCAATAATAAATCAAACAATTAAAATATACTTCAATTATACCCCTCTATTGCTTGTTTGTCAAATCGATAATAGTTTCTACAATAAACATAACTACCTACATCATCATATAATGATCCTTATTAAATTGATTATACAAATGTCATGGATTTGATGACCAATGTAGGATGTATTATCTACTAATACTTACATAAAACCACACTAGCAATTGTAAATTGAGGTGAAATATACATATATAATCGTATCCTTAATTTGTAAGAATATTCTCATAGAGGATCAATCATTTATAATAAAGCTTTCATTTTTGTCCGTTATTTATTACTATTGAAAGCATCATGTTCATACGTCTATATCAATTACTTATAAAATATATCCAGATAATTATAATGCTTATTCTTATAATTGCCGTTATTTGATTATGACATATCGGTATCTATCATGCGAGCACATCACTCCTAACTCTCAATGACAGTCAGCTTATCGCATTTACATGGATACTGTGCATGGCATCGCTGAGTTTTGTAATCATGTCGATAATAGTTAATCTCGTATATACCAAGATTTGATCACGACTCTATACTGCAAGTGCAGTATGGATGGGGACACGGTATTGGTTATGTATCGCAAGTGCAATCACCTTAGTACTGATATCTATCAACACACGATTAGGATGAAATATTCCAGTCATGATTGTAGGTAGGTTTTTGATGTTGCTGGCATTGTGCATTAGTGCGTATGGAATATGGAATGGCAACCAGACTAAGATCGTACACTATACGGTACCTATGCGTAATCTACCAGATCAGCGGGAAGGTCGTAAAATTGCTATGATTGCAGATACACATGTATGAGTAGTACGTAATGTCTGACTACTACATAGGATACGCCCACAGATCGAGGCTGAGTGAGTAGAGATGTTGTTGGTGGCTGGTGACTACTGGGATGGACCCAAAGCCAATGATGTAGAACTAGCTCAAGCACTCGCAGAGATCAAGACTCCACATGGGACGTATTTTGCTCCTGGTAATCATGAATCATATGGAGGCACCAATAGATATCTCAAGACGCTTGAACAAGCATGAATACACACACTCAATGACAAGGTAGTCGATATTGATGGATTGCAGATTATTGGTGTGGATTATAGCTATACGATTACACAAGACGTGTTTGCTACTACACTGGACACACTCACACGAGATCGTAGTCAGCCTAGTATCTTGATCAAGCATATCCCAAGTCATGTGGATGTTGTAAATGAGTTTGGGATTGATTTGCAAGTTGCGTGACATGTGCATCAGTGACAAGTACGACCATGAAGCATCCCTGCTCGCTGGGTGTATGGACCATTCGCATATGGACTCAATCAGATTGGTCGTAGCTGGATAATTACCACCAGTGGTGTAGGTACTCGATGACCCCCACAAAGAGTTGGAACTCAAAGCGAAATTGTTATTATTACACTAGTTAAAAAATAATTCTTATACTTCTTATACTTTATCCTTGTCCTCTATTATGCGTCTCAGTAAAACACTCATTATCATCTTTGTTATGTCGCTTGCTGGTACACTGTGATCACTGTATTTCTGATATTTTGGTGATCCGATTACCAATATTATGACAGGTGATCTATGGAACACAGCCAACGCTCTCCTACCTTGCCCCTTGTGTCGATATGCGAGAATAGCATTGTATCCGATGGTGATTATTAGTGGGATCTGACTATATAATCATGATCATCGTAGTGTGGTGTATTGTGGAGTGTTATCATTGTTGGGTGCACTAATTACCGGTTATCAGATATTGCTACAAGCAGGTGTGTTTGCAGTAAGTAGTGTATGTGAGATCGGTAGTGTATCATGTGCGGTGATTGACTGGCAATACCTGTGAGTGACGATCCCTATGTTGGCATGTGCAGCATTTATTATGATTGCATGAGTGAGCAACTGGTATTTGGTAAAACATAAGCGTTAGATAATTGATCAATATGTTCAATGAGAAATATGTAATCCAAGCTCTATTAAACTTGCTCCAACAAACATCTCCAATTCTTATTAACTTTAAGTATAATTTAAATATATTGAATTTGATGAAGTTATGGACAATAGGTTTTTAACCTACAAAATTCATATTTCCTTCATCTCCCACGGAATAGTGGATCAGAGCTTAGGCTTGTAAGCAGCCAATAGTTTAAAGAGTGCGTAACAGCTCACTGATTCAAAAAACTATTTCGTGGTTTTTTTGTGTTCTGAAAATACAAAAAGGACGAGCCACGAGCTCGTCCGATCAACAGTGAAACAACAGTAAATCCCTTTGAGGGGGAATGCCCGAGAGGGCGCTACATCAATTTTATTTTATCTGATTTTTCAGGTTTTTATCTGATTTTTCTGGAAAATCTTCCGATATCTTCCACTCTAAAATCTCGTGCTTTCTGGAAACACTCTATATAATACCTTACCAATGATGTAATTGTCTGGTGCAACAAAATTAGATTCTGCTGTACAGATCAAACCAAAACAACACATACTATCCGTGGTATGACCTCTGTTATCACCCATTACAAAATATCATCCCTCAACTTCAAATACATCCTTGTTACACGATGCTATAGTTTGCGTTCCTTGCAAAAGATATGGTTCATCAAGCTGGTTACAATCATCGCCACTACCATCACAAATATAGACTCCACCATCACGGACTTTGACCACCTCTCATGGAAGTCAGATGATCCTCTTGATAAATGGAAGATCCTTACCCGGAGGGACAAATACAACAATATCTCCACGCTTAAGTCATGGTAATGAGCGAGATACAGCCGCTGACCATGATCATGGTAGCACCTTATCACCAATACTCACTAGAGCATCATGTTGTGGTGTAATCTTGTCAATAATGATAAAGTCGTTTTCACTAAAGGTGGGCTTCATACTCTGCCCTACTACAGTAAGCGGATTAAATAAGAAAAACCTAATACACAGTAATAGTCATACAATAAAGATGAAAAATGATACGATATCAAATAGTTCTACAAGAATATACTGGATGGTGTTCGATCGTTGTTTATTATTTTCAGACATCAATATAAAGAGAAGTTAGAAGATTTGGAGAAGTTAGTTCTAAAGTACCTTTTCAGGTATTCGTTGTTACTTGATTTCCGCGAAGGATTAGCTAAAGCGTCAGCTAGCCCATGGCTGAGCGTCAAGATTTAGTATTTCAGGCAAAAAGCTTACTAATTAGTAGTAGCTAAGTTATGTATATTATCAAGTGAGATATGGGATAATTATCAGAATAATACTAAGCTCCAATACCTGCTTCATCATGAAGTGGTGCTCCAATATCATCGTCTCAACCAACATCATCTGAGTCAGAATCTTTGTTATCCAAGAAGATAAAATTATCAACAATAATCTCGGTACCAGATCTCTCGACACCAGCTCCATCGGTCCACTTTCTTGTTTTGAGTCTTCACTCAACATAGACTTTTTTGCCTTTGGTGAGGTACTTTCCGAGGATATCAGCACTATTACCATAGGCAGTACACTTGTGATATTCGCTGTCAGACATTAGTACTCATTGTGCGTTTTTGTACTTGCGGTTAGTCACAACGGTAAAGTTTACTACTGCAATGTTGCTCGGCTCGATCAGCTTGGTAGTTACAGTTGCTGTACTACGTCCAATAAGTTGTACTTTGTTTAGGTCTAAGCTCATACTATCAGATACATGATAAAGACTAGTCATCAGGATTATTGAATAATTCTGACCTAGTTCATGTATTACTACTTCTGGACAAAAATCAATTGAATTTGCGTGATACATCGCTATGATGGTGCCACTCAGATTGACATCCGCCCGGATGATGGAATGGTAGACATGCTCGACTCAAAATCGAGTGCAGCGATGCATGGGGGTTCGAGTCCCCCTCCGGGTAAGTCATAATAATCACAATCGATGTGGTTTTTTTTGTACCATAAAATCAAGAATCTCTTGCAATACTAAGCCATTTGCCTATATATTTGTATATTATTAGTATCATCCTCGTGCACCATGATGATAGTCAGACTTAGATCGATGACAACCGCAATCAAATACTTCTTGGGAGTAGTTGTTTTTTTGGGGTTTTTATTATTATTTTATAACGGTAGTCGTACATTTGCTGTTTGTGCACCGTGAGAAATTGATGTTACGGGAGATTGAAAAAATTGTGTTACTTCAGTCACTCCGATATCCTGTTGAGCAAATGAAACGCCAATTTATGACTGAGCTAATAATTTAGTAAGTTGTCTAAAGCAAGAAGTAGTTACATTTGCAATGTCTAAATGTATAAAAACATACTGAGAAAAATATTGCGACTGTAAATACAATAAAAAATGAATCTATCTTAATACTGAAGTACCATTTGTTTGACATCCAAATAATAAAAGATGTCTCGTTATGAGTGATGCTGCGAGTGCTCCCACTACCGTATTACAGATGCTGACGAGGATATTGATGACCTTTGTGATGATCGGTGGATTTGGGATGATAGTATGGTGAGGTACGCTGATAGCATCTTCAGGATGAAGTGACGAAAGACAAAAAAAGGGCATATGAATAATAAGATGAGTAGTCATAGCATTTGCACTACTGTGATCACTATGAGTAATCCTAAGATTTATCAATCCTAACTTCTTCTCATAATATTTAGAATTCACCTTATACTTTTAACCTTATACTTGTAACCTTATGATGAATTACACTCTTACTAACAACAATATTATCATCAATGACCTGTTTGTCATTAGTAATGATGCAGCACAAGAATCAGACATGCTCGTCTTATCCAAAAAGATCTGACCAGATATGCATTACCAGTCACAAGGCATGAAGCTGGTGGACTATCCTGGTGAATATGAACTCAATGGTTACACTATCGAAGTTATCTCTGATAGTGAATGACTACTCAACTACGTCATCGCCACTGGTGATCAGCATATCTGATATGTACAAAATCCTAAACTTGTCACTAATCGTATCTTTGCAGATGTGAGCGACTGGATCTGTGATCGTGATGATGTGATCATCGCGATAGAAAAGCTGGATGAGACAGGTAAAATCCATGATGTAAGACAGAATGAAGGCTAGAAAGTGATAAAAAACTAAATACCTTAAAAACTTTAACAACCTTAAAAACTTTCTAACCATATGGCAACTACCAAAAAACCAGCAACAAAAAATACCAGCAAAAAGTCAGGATCAAGCTTCAGTAATAAGTCAGCAAATACCACTGACGAAGCAGCAGTATCTCAAAGCGCTCCTATCAAGCAAAGTCTATGGGAGAAGCTTCAAGATGAAATCAACGAACTACCCAAAGGTCTACAGTGACTTCTCCAAAAGTGAGTACAACATGGGACTGTGTCAGAAGATGCGGTAATCTTTGAGATTGATGATTTGGACAAGAAGGAACGTGCAATTGATAGGTTTTATGAATTGTGTGAAAAACTCGGAATTCGTATCCAGACACTGGAAGAAATCCTCGAGATTGAGCGTCAGAAAATGGTAGAAGAAAACAAAGTCAGACTCGGTAAAGTACAGCTCCATGATACTAACTATACAATCAATGATAAGGCGTATTCTGACACGATCAAGTTGTATTTTAACGAGCTGAGTAAGATCAGTCTTCTCACGCCTGACGAAGAAAAAGACCTTACCAATAGAGTCAAAAGGTGAGATGAAAACGCAAAGAAAAAACTCATTGAAGCAAACCTAAGACTGGTCATCTCAGTGGCTAAGAAATATATGAGTTCTCGTCTATCTTTCCTCGATCTTATCCAAGAAGGTAATGTATGACTGATTAAGGCTATAGAAAAATTTGACCCTAGTAAGGATTTTAAATTCTCCACTTATGCTCACCGGTGGATCAAACAATCTATCACTAAGGCAATTGCAGATCTGGGTAAAAATGTACGTATCCCTGTGCATCTCATCGACGAAATGAACAGCTATAATAAGGCATATCAAGAGTTATTTCAGAAATATAGTCGTGAACCAAGTAGCAAAGAAATTGCAGCTAAGCTCAACTTCCCTATCAAAAAGGTTAAGAAGCTGGAAGAGGTAATCTTCGGTAACGTATCACTGGATATGGATGTGGGTGAAGATGGTAAAAATACTCTTGGAGATCTTATCGCAGATACTAACAATCTCCGCCCAGATCAGCAAAGCCAAAAAGATATTATCCGTGAAAACTTGGATAAGATATTAGAAATGTTTGATGATCGTGAGAGCAAGATTATCCGTATGAGATATGGTATCGACTCACCCAAGTACACACTGGAGCAAGTGGGTGCAGAGTTTGAAGTTACTCGTGAAAGAGTCAGACAGATCGAACAAAAGGTTATCTCTAAGCTACAGGAACATATCTGACTACAACGCTTATTGGGTATCGAGGATGAAGTGGAGAAGATGCATGCTCGTGGTGGACCACGCAAAAAGAGAAAAGAAAAAGGTGAATAATCTAAAATTCAAAAAACTCTAATCGTGGTGATTAGAGTTTTTCTATAGGTTAGTTATAACTAATCACTCAAGATATTAAGCAAATACATAAATAAGTTGATAATATCGAGGTAGATATTTACTGACATGTGGATTGCTGTAGACCATGTCTCATCTGATGCAAACTTTTCTAACTGATTAAAATCATAGAGCAGGTATCAGGTAAATACTAACACTCATACATAAGATTTTATCACAGATACTATCTTGGATCTAAAGATAAATGCGTTAAGTAATCATACAATAATCAGCATAATCAGCGCTATCAGTAAGAAATACTGCAAGAACCCAAAATCAATATCGGTAAATCATACAATACCAGCAGTTACGAGCAGTGTCGCAACACAAGCTAAGATGGTTTGTGATATAACTTTGTTCCACTGTGTAGATTCTGGATAATCAATTACATACTGATTAAAATCTATCATTTGTTGATCATCCAAAATGATTCAATCTTTTTTGTTATATGCAATATTACGAGTATTGGCAAACTCTTTGAGCTTAGCAGATTGCTGATATGATGACAGCGCTGGTCCTATCTGCCATCCAATCAACGCCGACAATAATCCAACCAAAATAAGATTAACTGGATATTGGTCAGCAAACGAACCAATCACAAACAATAATCATATTGTCAGTCAAAACGTAATCCAATATTCTCGCTTTGTTTCAAAAGTTTTGTTGAAACGAGTAGTGGCTGCAGTTATCAGTAACATAACCGCAACGATGATCATTGTACGTGAAAATAATATATTCATAGTAGTTATTAAAGTAATAAATTAAATAATAAGATCTAAATCAAAACCTCTCTTGCTTTACTACCCTCTTGAGGTCCTACCACTCATCTATCTTCCAGCATATCCATAATACGCGATGCTCTGGCAAATCAGATCGATAACTTCTTCTGGAGCTGTGTCGTACTCGCACGGCGAGAATCTGCAATCACATCCATTGCCTGACGCATGAGAGCGTCGTCATCGTTATCTCACTCTCACAATAGTTCTGCATATGCACTAGATCATCATTCAGATTTCTCGAGAAGCTCCATGAGCTGAGGATGGTAGATCTCTGACTCCTCGATGTTCTTCATATACTTTTGCTTGAGGTATGTTGCGATAGCTTCGATCTCTGGTGTGTCGACAAACGGTGCTTGCACTCTAATCGGATGCTTGATAGTAGTATCCAAATAGAGCATATCTCACTTACCGACGAGATCCTCTGCCCCCTTCTGATCCAAGATCGTACGAGAATCGATCTGTGACACGGTACCAAATGACACTCTACAGGGTATATTAGCCTTGATCAGACCTGTGATGACATTGACCGATGGTCTTTGTGTCGCAAGGATAAGATGAATACCTACTGCACGAGCTTTCTGAGCAATACGAGCAATCACAAGCTCAACTTCCTTTTTCTTACCAGTCATCATCAAGTCAGCCAACTCATCGATCACTATCACAATACGATACATCATCTCTCCTGTCTTCTCCATGTATTCTGCAAGATTCTTGACTCTGGAGTTCTTGAGGATCGTATAACGCTCATCCATCTCAATTGCGCATCGCTTAAGAGCTTTGAGAGCCTGCTCTGGATCAGTAATAATCGGACAGAGCTGGTATGGAAGTCATGAGTACAACTCCATCTCTACCTGCTTAGGATCCACCATCATAAACTTGATCTGGTCAGGCGTATTTTGGATCATCAGCGAAAGAATAAAGTCGTTGAGTCATACCGACTTACCTTGACCTGTCGCACCAGCAACCAGCAAGTGAGGCATCTTCTCCAGTGATCTGACGATTAACTTACCATCAATACCTTTACCTAGTGAGATATTGGTTGTATTGTCCTTGGTAGCAGCGATAAACTCCTGTGAACCAATGAGCTCATGCAAACGGATCATCTGTGGATGGGGATTGGGGATTTCAATACCCACGCTATCAGTACCAGGAATTGGAGCGATAATTCTCAGTGATTTGGTCTTGAGAGCAAGCATCATATCATCTCTGTGAGATTCAATGCTGGAGATTTTGACACCACTATCAGGAGTCACCATGAGTTGGACAACGCTTGGTCCGATGTTATATCATTGGAGACTGACTTTGATCCCGAACTCTTCGAGTTTCTTGACAATCTGGTCTGCCTTTGCGTCGATAAATGTGGTATCCACCTGCTTAGGATGTGGATCTGGAGCTTTGAGTAAATGTAGTGGATAAGTAGGTACATCTCATCAGAATGTCATTGCTGTCTTGGGTTGTACTGGCTCTGGAGCTATTCATAGTTTTTCAGCAACCTTGGATTTGACAAAAACTTTCAGATCAGGCGTGGAGTTTGATGAATTACTATGTTCTCAGTCATGAACCTGAGTAGAAATCTGGCGAGATGATGTACTACGATCTACCGAATTATCTGTAGATGGTTCTGATTTTTTTGCTCTTTTGAAGATATCCAAGAATCAACCTGATGATTGTACTACTGGCTTGCTTGCTTGTGATCATCTTGATTGAGGAGAAGATTTATCTTGTGCTGATGGTTGTGCTCACTTGTACTGTACATTGATGGATGGGATGATTACTGCTACATTGAGCTGATAGATTAGAATACCCACTACAATCAACATACCCAAGATTGCAATCGTCTGCATCGCCATGGAGTTAGGTCAAAACGCCATCTGCAAAATCTGTATCACGGGCCGTGAGAGATATCATCACTGTTGTAGATATGGCAAGGGCGACTGCTCTACTGCACTACCATTAAGCAAGGTAGAAATCAATAATACAAGCACTCATGATCGCTTGATTGAGTTGATAATGGCTTGGTCTTTCTTGAGATACAACAGTCATAAGACAAACGACAATCACATCACAATCGTGAGCCCAAGCTTACCAATGATCGCCTGTCAGATCTCTTGGAATAATCCAAAAATAGGCGCTTCCGGTACGAAAAAATAACAGAAAAAATACACCATACTCACAATAATATGGGTAAGTGCAATACTAAACTTGGAAACCGTAATAGTGTGTGAAGGACGACGAGTCGTAGCCCTGGATTTTCTTCTTCTAGTAGCCATACTATAACAATAATCAAGTTTGATCAGAGGTCAAGACAAAAGCCAGAAGATAGCTATGGCAGTGATGTAATAATTTGCACTCCAAAAGTAGAGTTGATTGATTGTTGGTCAAAGTCCTTCATATTATTAGTCAATAAATAGATAGATCATGATTGAATACAATCCTGAAGAATCTGAGCATCATTAATATCTTGTACATATTCTATATATGATCTATCGAGCTGCTTGGAGATGATAAAATGAAATCAACACAATCAGATAAAATCATCGACCATTACATCAGAAATATCTAGTCACTCATGATTACAATTTGCAATCAATTCAGCAATCACATATGAAGATATGTAGAGCGTATCGCTACGAGCAAATCTAATCAACAAGCTATGATCTAAGGATAATCCACCAAGATATCTTACAAAAAGTCCAAAAATCTTATTAGTATCTGCAAAGACAAGCTTACGCATATTTTGCTGCTAGTTTAGTAAACAAATCAGATTTTTGCTGCATTGTAGATTGTACTTTGTGATTCCGCCCTGGAGTCTTTCTCATTTGCTCCACAAAATTACTTGCTTGTTGATATTCTGATGTAAGTTCGATAGGTGTTTCTATATTAATCGTAATCGTGATCAATGAACTATCAGGAATACCCGACAACATCTGAGGGATTTTGCTAATATCTTTCTTACTAATAGTAGCGGTAGCAGTCATGTTCTCATAATATAGAATATAAAGATACCTCAACTATATGTGAAACTATCGTCAAAATCAAGACTAAATAATTGTGGCTATCAAATCGGCATCATCTGCGTGGGTATCTGCTGTCACGCAGTCTCACTGAGGATGTGAGCGATGCTCTCATAACTGGTGATCTGAGACTGCGGCATAGACTGCACCGTCTGGATGATTGCGGCGTCGAGGGACATGGAGGAGAGCTAAAGAGACTAAAGAGTCGGAAATCTAATGGCTGAAGACTGATCAAATAATAGTTAAATCACCTTGTAAAACAAATATTTGACAAACTCTCTCTCTCTGGATATAATCATCATACCACCGTTAACCTAAATACTGTGTTATATCACAGCGGGGGCAGAAAAAATGAAATTATTCATTATTTTCTTCATTCTTGTTAATATTATTGCTTTGGTACACCTTTGTATTTTTCTCAAAATGAGAATAAAATCAAAGATGAAAGATCAACAAAAAATGTATTTCTTCGTTTTTTGTATACTACCAACCGTCATTATGACGACCATTAGTACTCACATCCTTTTAAGGATTGATTGGATTCACAATCTAACAAGATTGTGGCCAAACTGGTTACAGTTCTGCTTGATACTAGTATTAATGATTTATATTTTATTAATATTAAGCATTATCACAAGCAAACCCTATCCATACAGAAAATGGGTGCCAACATATTGGCTAATGTTAATGTTTGAAGACATTGAATAGCAAATTACACCACACTGCTTTTTGGCTTTGTGGTGTTTTTTTATTCTTCCTTCGCTTTACGATTAGTCAGCCATGAGCTCGATTTGATGGATAGCTTATCTTGGATAGCTTCTAGATCAATCGTGCCATCTTTGATGAGCTTTTCAAATTTATTACGATCGATATCGACGACTTCGTCCAGTAGCTTGTGCTGCTCAAGATATGACCTGATATCATCTTTATGATCTGACTTGATACTATAGTAATCTCTACTGACCATGCCTACTGATCCGTCGCTGGTGTCTCGTCTGGTGATCTCCTTGGCCTGCATCCGCTCGGTGATGAGCTGTGTGAGGTATTTTTTTTCTGCTTCGAGCTTGCGGACTTGCTCACTCACACGTGCATAATCTCCCACCAGAGACGTGATGGTACTCTCGCCTAAGTCAGAAGTAAGTACCTCATCATTCATAAACTGATGTTTTCGCTTTGGACAAATCTGCTGAAATGGGCAATAGTTACAATGATTACCTGCAATAGGCGGGAACTGATCTACTCCATCGGCAAACAAGTTTTCATGTTTAGCTTTACGAGCTTCGATATCACGCATGATGGTCAGATACTTGTCTACTACTTCAGCAATCTCATCATCATCCACCGTAAAGCGGTACTCCTTGTGCATATGAGGATAAATGAGTACAGCTTGGATCTTGGAAAATTTGCGACCATAGGTCTGACGTATGCCATGTGCGTAGAGCACGAGTTGTTCGCGGTTGTGGTCTTCGGTGTCGGGCATGAGGCGGCGAGAAGTCTTGTAATCGGTAATCACAATCATATCTCAGACAGCGTCCAGTCTATCCACAATTCATCTAAAATTGATCTGCTCGTCAAAGGTGGATCTGACTCGCTCCTCTGTTCACATCACACGAGTATCAAAGGGCTCATACTGGTCATAATACCAAGCTAAATACTCACGACCCCTCGAGCGAAACATGTCTAAGTCAGCAAGTAGTGGCTGCTCCAGATAGTCTCATAGCTCCTTGGTCCACAGCTCATCATAATATGTGATTAAATCTTCCAAAGATAGAGTGATAGTATTGGACTTGAGCTCATACAGATGCTCCAGTGTAGCATGAAACACCGTTCACAAGGTGAGCGTTAGACTGTCTTCTCTCGACTCTTTACCCAGTTTATCAATATATTGATACTGATATTTACGAGGACAAGTCTGGAAGGTAGAGATTTGAGAAAATGAGTAGGTGGACATGAGATTAGCTTATAGGTTATAGGGCAAAGTTTATAATTATCATTTGAAAAGCTGGATAAAATGTAAGAGTTATTTAATACATATCAGTACTCACGATATCAATATTTGCTTGCAACCATAGCTCTCTGGTACCTACATCTCGCATGGGATATGGACTACGGTAGATGAGTGTCTCATATTCTGCAAAGATGATGGATCGTAGTGCTGCTACGTCAAACTCCCCTGTCCTCTCCTCGATACTAGTCTGTGCTACAGCAGAGAAGAAACGTATAGGTAAGATAGCTGCTCATGCCATAATCCAATCGCTCAGCGCCTGACCTGCTGCAGGTTTCTCTATCATATCGATGATGCGATCCCCGTCGAGTGTCATGACTCAGTATTTGGAGAGTTCGTCAGCAGGTTTCTGGATACAACATACTACTGGATTATTGGTTAGCTCGTGTAGTGTCATCATCTCCTGATACATGCGAGGATCGAAGAAATTATCACCAAAGGTCATAAAAAAATATTCTTCTGTGATCCAGGGTTGTCACTGAGCAACTGCATGAGTCCATCATAGTTGAGTCTTCTGTCTCGTAAACACGATATTAGCGAGATCATTGGGAGCATTGATTGCATCCAATAAGTCAGACTTACCCTTTTTCATCAAAATCTGCTCAAGTTCGTAATTTTTGTCAAAATAATCCTCAAGCACTGCTTTGCCCTGAGAGGTAATCATAATGATATCTTTGATACCTGCATCAGCAAGTCACTGAACTATGTACTGGATCACTGGCTTATTACCTACAGGAAGCATCTCCTTAGGGATGGTCTTAGTGATAGGAAGCATACGAGTACCATAACCTGCTGCTGGGATGATTGCTTTCATAATTAGTAAGTTAATAATTAAATTGACTTTTATGTATACTTGTTTACAATATATTTCTTATGCCAAATTTTGAAAAGAATAATACTAGTCACTATCACTCTCTATATAAAGAGACACTTACTTCAATTAAACAAATTCCACTTAAAAAAATAGCCATCAAAACTACTAAATTATCAATTCAGGTATTTGAAGAAAGTTTACCGATGTGAGTATGATTAATCAAGCAAATTATCACTGAAAGATCAATTATATGAACAGACGTCAAGCACTATAGTTTGTGATGGCGATGACGTATCATCACATTACCTGGGGTAATGACTACACATTATATCTTAGGTAAACAAATTATATACTATTATAGTAATAAAGATCGACTTAAACATATGTGAAGTATTACGACAATACAAGATGATATTGCATCCATATGGTCAGGGCTGACGCCTTCGCAAATCATCATTGTATGAATGCTATTGACTACTAATAAGATCACCTATCGATGAATATGAAAATCATGAGATATCTTGCAAGCGTATCAAAAGTACTTACAAAATAAGTAAACTTAAGCATTCTTTTCTACTCTATCAGCAACCATCATCGCACTAATCAGACACATAGGCATACCAATACCTGGTGTGGTGTATCAGCCAGCATAATATAGTCACTTAACTTTTTTGCTGTAGTTTTGTGGGCGTCGTAAAGCAGACTGGAAAAATGTATGAGCAAGTCATAGTGCTGTGCCTTTGTATGCGTTATAATATTGTTCGAATTGTGGTAAAGAGAAAATCTGACTCACTTCGATGCGCTCTTGAAAATTAGGTATATCACAGTTGTGGGCAATATCTGCGAGGATTTTATCTTTATAAACTTCAAGTGACTCTGGTGTACTATCTAATCATGGAGCAATTGGAACCAATACAAACAGATTTTCTTTGCCTTCTGGTGCTACATTGGAGTCAGTTTTGCTAGGGTTACAAATATAATAATTTGGATCACTAGGTCGTTGTGGATCTTTGAATATCTGGTCAAAACCTCATCTCCAATCATCACTAAACACTAGTGTATGGTGCTTAAGTTGTGGTAGCTCTCCATCGACTCATAGATACAAGATAAAACCTGATGGTGAGATCACTTGCTTGTCCCAGTATGATGCAGGATAGGTCTGCTGTGATACCTCCAATAGCTGAGTCTCCGTGTGTCGCATATCTGCATTGGAGATGATGATGTCAGCTTTTACTTCTTTTGCATCAATCAGTACTCAGGTTACTTTTTTATCTTCTACCATAATTTTCTCTACTTCAGCATTGAACTGAAACTGTACTCACTCATCAAGTGCAATCTGATGCAATGCTCTAGGGATCTGATGGATACCTCATTGTGGATAGAATACTCACTGATTAAAATCGACATGTGACATAATATTGAATAATGCAGGAGTCTCATATGGTGATGTACCCAAGAATACTGATGGATACATAAGTAGTTTTTTGAGATTTTCGTTTTTGACGTATTTGGAGACGTAACTGTATAGCTTGGTAAATACGTTGAGCTGCATTCCCTCTATTGCTAGCTGTGGTGTCATAAAATCTCGGATACTGTCAAAGTTTTTGAATACAAACTTCTCCATTGCAATACTATACTGATAGGCAGAAGATTTGAGATATGCACGTAACTTATCGCCACTACCCTTCTCGATTCATTCAAATGTGTCGGCTGCCTTATCAACATCTGCGTAGAGATCAAGATATTTTGCTTGTCATTCTGACGCTGAGTGAAGCGAAGTAGAAGAATCCAGAACCTGATAACCATCTGATCAATTAGTACCTAATGGATCTTTCGTACCTCAAGATGACGAGGATAGCGCATCTTTAAAAAACACTCTATAACTAGGCTCAAGCTTCTGTAGATCAAGATAGTCTTCTACCTTACGACCTATTGCGTTGAAATAACGCTCAAACGCATCAGGCATCAGATACCAACTCGGTCACATATCCCAAGTATATCCGTCACGTTGGAGGAGGTTTGCACGTCCTCATACTTTATCATTCTTTTCTACCACAGTCACATCATATCACGCACGTGCAAGCAATATCGCTGAACCAAGTCAGCCAAATCATGCTCATATTACTACTACTTTTTGCTTATTAGTCATCGAGTATCATCAGATTTAGATTGTAAAAGGAGGCAAGATGTTGAACTCATCATAATGGATCATCTTGTATTAGCTGGTAAGGAGTCACTCATCATAGCTTATCATGCGGTATAAAAAACTCGCAAGGATTATCTTGGAATCAACTAATCAGACTATAGTGCCCATAGGATGAATCTATCCGCATTATTAGCTCAATCATCTGATCTTCAGTTAGTTGGTCTATTTGTGTTGCTATTAGGTCACTTAATTCTTGATTAGAAGTATCCAACTTTAATACTGTGCTATATCGTTTTTGTAATTTATCCATAAATAAAAGTATACAATAAAACTAAAAAGATGATCATCCCTGATACCATATTGATCCATGGGAAGTAGCGATAAATCTGACTAATATCTTGTAACCTCACGAGTGTTCGTATCATCATGACGAGGTAGACTACTCACAAGATGATAGATACGATTCATAATGCAGGATAACTGAGAATAGCGGCCAGTAGGTAAAATATCGCACATGTGGTGATACTATGTCTCGCTCATAATACTGTGGCAGTAGTGGATAGTCATGCATCCGTATCAGCAGTAATATCTGGAACCGCACTATATAGTTGCATCGCAACACACCAACACCAGCCAGCTAGTATATATCATCGATTGAGTGATCATAGGGCCCCTATCATGAGATATCATATCACTCATGGCAATGTATATAGACTAGCAGAGAAGATGCAATCTCGATATGATCTTGCTTTGGCTCTGATCGGTGTAGCCGAATAATAACTGTACAATCATATCGCTAGCACCAATCATACTGTAATATATATCGGAGCAACAATACTCACGATAATCACTACTGGGATGGTAGTCACTAGCATCCATTTCCATAATGATCACTGCTCTGATGGTAGTACTAGCGCTTCGTATTGTTGTTTTTTGGGGTTGAGCTTGTCGGTATCATAGTCGTAGATATCGTTGATACCATAGATCCAGATATTGGCAGGGATAAGAAAATATCGTCATAATAAGATTATCAACCACCAGTCTAGTCAGCCCCACTGATTAGCATATAACAAAGCAGCAATAATACCAATCATATATGGTCCAAGCTCGTAGATCCAGAACCTAGGGCGTGAAATACGCAGCACTCTCATTAATTTCATATACGTATATTTATATAGATAAAATTAGTCTCCAGATACCATATCCAACAAAAAAGCATAAAGTACATATCATGCCTTGAAGATAGAGTTTATTATTTGTTTGTTTTCACAGGAAGAGATCTATGATCATCACACTCACAAAACCACTCAATAATCGTCATCCAAAATTACTCAATGGCACTCCTCGCCAAAAACCTCCTCCATCAAATGACCATAATCCCATCAATACTGCTAGTGGATCAAGTATTAGATCAACCATCACCAAACCGATCGCTCAGACAATTCGTCTCTTATATCACCGATTAATATAATTCTTTACCATTGATCGTATACCTATCACCAATGGAGGCCAGGTAGCGATTAACAACCATGGTACAATATTCAGAATCTTAGGTCATAGCTGATTACTATATGCAAAGCATCAATACGGAAAACAGGTCAACACGCCAATCGACTCAATCACTAATCCAAATGCAGCAATACTGATAATCGCAAGCAATCATCTTGTCTGATAGTTACGAATATACGGTATATAGGTCAATAATGCAAAAACAATTGTTGTCATATATCCTATCCATGCGTACTGATCCATATATCACACATATGCAGGAAAAAACGCCATACACATCACTGCACCATATCCAATTAACTGTATCATTGTATTCTTCATAACATTAACACATAAAATAAATTAATCTTTGAAACAACTGATCACTATTTTACACAACACTTGACGTTTGGCAATGACGAGAAACTTGTCTCGGCGTGTGGTTCTGGCGCTATGAGCAAACTGATTATACTCCACAGACTCGATCTTGCGTAATATCTCTCTATACAGATCACTGGACAATAGGATGGCTGAGCGACATGATGGTGTCAGATACTGAACTGAATCATTGGCTAGGTCGTACATCTCATCACATAGTTTGATCATATGTTTTGTATACGCGATTCGCCTATGATCAATAGCTTTATTCTGACACATCTGCTTGATATCATCATGACTGAGATCATACTCACTAAGGATATCTTGTGGCATATAGATACGATCAAGATCAATGCAGTCTTCATAGACATCTCTGAGAAAATTGGTGAGTTGCATGGCCTCTCATAACTTACATGCTCAGTGGATGGTGGTATCCTTGTGATCATGATCGTATCAGATGATCTGTGTCATCATGAGTCCTACTACCTCCGCACTACCATACATATATCACTGGAGCTGCTCATACGTGAGATAACGAGATACAGTGAGATCATCTCTCATTGCCTGATAAAAACTATCCACCAAGTCAGAGTCAATCTTATACTCATCCATCATCTGTATCCGCTGACCAAAGATCGGATGCTGAACATCGCGATTATGATAAGATTGTTGTCGATCTTGATACAAATCCTCCAATTGAGTAGATTGATCAAACCCCTCCGGTCTGCGACCACCCTCCCAAACCCCTCCGGTCTGCGACCACCTCCCCTTATACCCTCAATGGGCACCGAGGTCAGGGGAGATGCAGGAAGATCAATGAGCTACGTCCACAATCTCATCAGGTATACGGACAAACTTATACAGCTCTACCGTAGCTTTCTGGATATCAGATGGGAGTAATAATGTCGCCCAGAAATAGCTGGTCCCAAAACGCCTCATCAAGTTTCGTCATGACTGAAGCCCTATTTGATCAAGGAAATCACTTGTAAGATATTTTTTTACTAAAATATTTGTGTTATGAATCTTTGAAAAAAGATTTGCATTTTTGATCATCGGTGAGTATAATAAGAATGTGAGTTGAGAAGACAACACAATTGATCTTTAAAAATGTAATAATCTCTCGAGATGTGAGAGTACCTAGTCTATCGAATAATGACAATATCGCTATTGTTGATAGAGGAATCTGATATGATAATAATGATCTATTCACGTTGAATATATTATTGTTATGATGAATGTGAACACTATCGCCAGTATTGATCTTGTACAATAGAAGACCATGACACACATGAAAGCATGATGAGCAATCACTATACAATCATATAAGTCAGAAATCATCTATTATCATTGTTCATAGTATGTCCAATTGATGGATTTATCTTGTAGTTGACAATGCATAGATACTACGATATAAGCTCTTCTGGTGAGCATATGGTTATTGGAAAGTGGAGATTCTATCCCAGATGGAATGGATACCTGATAATAATACTATCGTCCCGTACTTGACTGTACAGATCAATGAATATATACTAGTCTGACTACTGTCAATGATTTCTATTGAATCTATGGATTCGTTCCTATCAGAGACACTCTCACATCTCGAGACATTGTTTGCTTTCTCCCTTTCGAGTATCTGTCGCACGGCTTAATCCCCTCGGCACTACAACTGATCTGCCATGACAGAGAGTATGTATGTATTATTCGATTTTCATGGAACTGTGCGAGCTTGTCTCGTTTTTTTTGTTATCAAAAAAACATCTTATCAAAGCAAATACCAAATTCTATATACTCAGAAAAAACTATTAAAGTGGAGCTTGATTTCCACATGAAAGTTGATTTTGTTACTTAACAAAGTATCTCCTTAGTGTCATCACGGACAACTAAAAGGAGGAATATTCATCTCCATATTACTTCCAGGTTCTGATCATATTACTCCATCGGGTCATGCAGAAAAAATAGAATCATTTCTTGAGCACGTTGATGACTCATTCTCATCAAGCCCATATGGATATCATCAAGGATCTAACTCCATTGATAACAATGCTCCAGAACTCATGCCAGCTGCAACAGCAATCTTTTCAAGAGCTAGACGTCGACGAGATCTACATAGGTGATTATATGGAAGATTACGAAGATCAGGCAAGAAGTCCCAATTAGGTGATCAATTAGTACAATATCTTGATGTAAAAGTATCACCAGTAATTTGCATCAACGTCTTCTTTGTATTACTTTGTGCCACAAAAACAGCTGTTCTGAGATCTTGGTAATCTCTTTCTAATCTCATAAGTCTTGCTTTTTCTTGCATACCTTTTACTCTAGGTATGAGAGCAGTAGCAAGCACACCTATGACAACTATGACAATGATGATCTCGATCAAAGTAAATGCTTTATTAAAGATTTTGGTCATGGGTAAGTTAGAATAATGTATTTGTATATTATACTCGCCCCCCCCCCTTAGTTTGTCAAATTGATTGAGGGACTTTTTGAAATATGATATAAAATTCATAGATTTATTTCTTCGTAGTAAATTATCCTTTAATCCACTTATTTTATTGCGAAATTCACGTGACACATGAGTTATAATCCTTCCGTTTCATAGAAAAATCCAAGTAATAGTTGCTTGGATTATGGGAGAGGTTTTGATGAAATATCGTTAAGGAAACAATGAATAACCGACTCTACTTATCCTATCTCAAATATCAATCAATATTTCTTAAAAAATCATAAATATTATTACTTTCTTGATCTGCATTTCGCAGATCTTTTCATTTTTGGTGGGCTTGTCCCACCATTGCTCGCATTTAGCGAGCAAGAATCCTACGAACTCTATACAGGTTCGCAAGTCATAGAAGTAAATACCATTGTTGGCAATTTTTCATTAGTCATTTGTATCTTACTTTACGGTGTCATCGGATATCTTTGATAATACCAAATACATGCTCAACCTTCGATCTAGTCTTAGAGAAGAATCTATTGAAGAACTCGTCTTGAGGAGATAAATTTCATCTTTTATTAACATTGAATGCAATTCACTTTGCCTCAAATTCTTCTTTTCTCGCTTTTGAATAATATGCAGCGTCTCAGTATGTTCTTTTCTCTTCTCAATGTAGAAGCTTTTCTATAGGTCAACTGTCGTGAATATTTGCTGCAGTAAATTCAAGTGCTGTTGCTAATCATGATTCATCATCTACAGCAATATGAGCTTTCGCTCAGAAATAATAGTTATTTCATTTTTTTGTGCTGTGCATTTCTGGATCGCGAGATTTATCTTTATTTTTAGTGCTTCAAGAGGCTGGAAGAAT
>Ga0335396_10001741_pt1 | contig 27657 bp, 23 predicted proteins | sample FRY02_FD_205743 | JGI IMG/M metagenome (GOLD analysis project Ga0335396, IMG submission 205743) | Freshwater microbial communities from Lake Fryxell liftoff mats and glacier meltwater in Antarctica - FRY-02 (spades assembly) (version 2) | ecosystem: Environmental > Aquatic > Freshwater > Ice >... | reverse complement strand
AATAAGTACAGCGAAAGAAACTTGGTGACGGCAGCGGGGATCTCGAGATTTGAACGTACGCTCCCAATGAGCACCCCCACGACAAAAAAGAGAATCGCTGGGTCCGTGAGGGTCTTGAGTATGTCGGCCATTGAGTCGTTATTCCTTTGTTAGTCGATTAAGTGAACTACAATACATGAAATATATAACATGTATTGCATTTCAGAGAAAATCGGTGAGAAATTCACAATACGGGCGTCATCCATGCAGATGATGGGGTTCGATTCAAACACGGCGCAACCCGTCGAATGATCCGGTGGACTCACGTGGTTTAAGCGGTTGCGACCGGAGTGAACAACCATGTCTTTGGTGTGATGAAACCTTTTATGACAAACCGTAAAACGTGAGAGGTCACCGTCGTTCCCCGACGTGGAGAAACCGTGTTCGAATGTGAGTAGGGCAGATCCACGAGGGCTACCGCAAACGACGAATAAACCGGTCTGGAAACTCATCGAGCCCGGCTACTTCCTGGCCATAAAGCGCTGCAGCAATAGTTTCAGCGCCCTCCACGAGACGTGGTCCGGGGCGCACAATCACTGCATCCGCATCGATAGCCCAGATTGCGCAGTTCGAAGGTAGTTTGTCGATAATGGCCATGCCTTGGGCTGTGGCGCCTTCAAGATCAAAACCGCACGGGGAGACAATAACGTGATCAGGATTGCTGTCATTAATGCTTTGCCAAGTAGTTTGCGTAGAGCGTTCACCCGATAAAGCCAATACCGGGTTGCCACCGGCTGCTTCGACAATATCGGGGACCCAATGACCGCTGAGAAACGGTGGGTCTACCCACTCGAGAACAAAAACTTTTGGGCGTTCGCGTTCGCCGAGGTGTGCTGCCACTCGCTCTTGCAAACCGCTCAGCCGGGCCAGCAGGGAGGCAACAAGTGTGTGGCCTCGTTGGGAGACGCCAGCAGCATCTGCCACAGTTTGGACGGAACCAATCACGTCGAGTAAAGTTTGCGGATCGATTTGCAACACCGTCGCGTGGCAGTTGAGACGGTCCAACGCTTCATCAACGTTTCCACTTGGCACCGCGCACACCCGACACAGATCTTGACTCAAAATGAGATCAGGGTTGCATCGCGAGAGAGCATCCTCATCCAAGAAATAGAGCCCACCCCCAGCCGCCATGCGTTCGCGCACCAATTCATCTATTTCCAAAGGAGTGAGATCCTTTGTATCCATGCCGCCGACAACTATTTCCCGGCCCACTCTGGCCTCGGTGGGATAGTTACATTCAAACGTGACGCCGAGTAACTGGTCCGCTAACCCAAGGTCAAAAACAATCTCGGTCGTTGAGGGCAACAGGCTGACAATCCGCATGCGCCTAGATTACCTAGATCATCATGCATGGGCATGCCAGAGATCACACCTGAACAAGTTGGACAGCAACGCCAACGTGAGTCTGACGGTGAGTAGGACGTAAATGAGCGTACAAGAAGTCAAGCTGTGATTCTTGAGGGTTGTAGGGCTCCGATCAAAGTGAGGGGTCTGACCAGAGTTTGGTTGACACCTAGACCGTGAAAACGGTCATTGCCGTGGGATACCGCGAAGTGCGAGGAGAAGTACGCAACTAGACCGGCGATTACTTTGCAGCACGCTTACCAAGATTAGGTCCAAGGTAAGGAGTAAATAGCGGAAGCGAGTTGGGGTTAAAGCCTGCCGGGCATCTGCTGGTAACGCGCTCGTAGTACACCGAACGGCCCGGGAAGTTGCCGGTTGGTTCAAAGAACTCGGCGTAACACAGCGGTTCGCAATAGAAAATTGCAGTATTTGCAGAAGATTTGGTGACCGACTGATCGGTGTTAATCACACTTTGATCCCGCAAGGTTCCCTGCATCACAGAGCATTCAGTTCCGCTCGCCTTAACAGTGGAAGACGCCGTGATGGTCATAGCAACTTTAGCTCCGACGATTTCAGCCCCCGTTGAATCCGTGCGTTGGGTCCAACTGTCCCGAGATGTTTTCTGCACTTTACTCACAAAGCAATTCAAAATATCCCATTTACTTTGCTGCTGAACGTTATAAAAGTATCTCCCGCTTGTGTCCTTCATGGCCCTACAGGAATCAAGGCGCGACTCAACGTCATTTGCTTTGTCAAACCAACCAAGAGCCAAAATCGGATTCGCGTCATTAGCAATACCGATCGGGAGTTTTTTAACATCAACGTGGGTTTTACCCAATTCTTCAATCAAACACTTGGGGGCAATGTGGTAGTGGTAATCATCACCACGCCCAGCATGTCCACCACAGCTATCAAGTTCACCCATGTCGAGCGTGTGCTCCCGCAGAGCCGCCTGGGTCCATGGACTAAAAAGTGGAACGCCATCAATCGCAACACCAATTGCGCCTGCGTCAGGCGTGACGGTTGTAGTTGAAGACTGAGCAACTCGAGGGAAACTGAGCGAGTAATTGTGGGTGCGCGGGTATTGCTGGTTAGTGGCAGTTATGCCGACCATCATGGGTGTGCCAGCACTTGGCAAACCGCTTGAATTAAAAGTGATGGTCGTACTTGAGCACTTCAACCCACTGACCTGACTGGTGTAAGTCGATGACGAGCACAGTGCATCAAGTACGACCGCCTGCTGAACAGTCTTCTTAACAGTGCGGACCCACACCAGCTTGCCCTTAACGCGCTTGCAGGTGAACACCCCCTTCGTCTTACCCTTTTTAGAACACTTAGCGCCGGCCTTAATTTCTGTGGGCTGAGCTCGGGTTTCTACACTGGCCGACTGATGGTCACTTTCATAAGCCTGGGCCGGCGCACTCGGGGCCGCGGCAAGCACCCCAACGGTGAACAGGGCCACCACCAGCGTCCGACTAATACGAGTTGCGGGGGATTGAACTCTGTGAGGAGAATTCATCACGCTAGCAACTACTGCTACCGGGGTCTGTTGAACTCGGAGGAAGCCCACCTGAGACAAGTTCCAAATATTCTTCCGGAATTTCCTCATTAGCCAGGTCCACATTCACCGTTCCGTCAGCGAGTGATGTTGCAGCAATGACCCAACCGCCTGGAATCTTGATTCCTGTTTCAGATTCAATCGCTGCGTGCGGATCTGCAAGGAGCCGTGCTTTGAGCCCTTCGTCTTGATTTGCACGAAGGCGCAACTCTTCAACGAGCGCGAGTGGATTACCTTCTTGTGTTGCCATTTTTTAACCTCCAAGTCAGTTCCTGATTAATGCCTTTTCACTATATAAACGGAAAAACCCTTCAGTAGAAACCGTGCTATCACGGTGTTTCACAGGCACTAACTCAAGCAATCTGGGCCAAGGCTCATCATCGAGGAAGGAGTCGCTGTGCCTTGTCTAACTATCAATCCTGTTGACGGTGGCAAAGCACTCACGGTTCGTTGCCAGCAAGTGAATCCTGACCGCGAGCTCGTGCGCGCTGAATTGATCGAAGCCCTCGCCGGCACCACGGTGGGATCACACGACCTGGTTTCCATCCACCATATCGCAACCCAATCCTTCACTTCCCTGCTGAAAGAGTGGACCCAAACACCTTTCACGAGTCAAGGGTGGGAATGTGTGCTGGTCCCAGGCCCCTCACAACGCCGTGTCATTCGAATGCCTGCGGGTGTTGAATTAAAACTGGGAGTGGATCACGTCAACCGCGCTGCTCTGAGCGCACTACATCGAAATTCTCCAATGATGTTCGCTGACCCCCAGCTTGAACCACGGTCATGTTACGAACTTTTTGTGCACGGCGAAATGCGCGGCTGGATTCCCATTCACCGCGTAAACCACAACTCAGTGGCAATCAGAAGTGTTCTCCACGACGGTGAACTATTTTCCGATGAACCCCGAAGGAGGTCCCTGACTCGTTTGGCCGCCTGGACCCATGCACTCAACGCAAACCTAGATGCAGGCCAGACCGTCATTTCCTGGGTCCCAGACGACGGGGATCCCATTAATAAATTCAAATTTGAAGTGGGAGCGCCAACATGGACAACGCATTGGGTAACCACCCAAGTCAGGCGAGACTTGTCACCCGCCACCCAGTCCACAATTTGAGCAGTCCTGATGCAGCTCGTTACAGATCCTCTGGGTACGACTTCTGATTCTGCCTTAATAACAGCCGGAGATTGCTGGTGAGTAAGTGTCAACCGATCTACTACCAGCACCAGCCACTTTTTCCAAATCTCTTTCTGTTACTGCTTCAGAAACCACGTTAACACGGTGGAGCGCGTTAACTTCACTGCTTGATGAGTCTGAACGTTGTTGCGAAAATCAGTTTCTCCGTATCAACCAACTTAGTTGTCATCGTGCCCTGTGCTCCAAAGAATTTACCAGTACCGCCGACAATAACGAAGGTATGGCGTTGACCCAAAACAGGAACCTTCCCAAGGTCGACTTCGGTGATACCCAAATAAGTAATTGATGAACCGTCATTGAAAACCGTATGACCTGTTGTTGAGCGGTGATCGACTTGCCTCTGCAGATCCTCATCAACGGTCAGCGCGACAGTGTGCCAGCGCTCTTGCGGCTTTTGTTCAGCGCGAGCCTGGGCAAGTGTTCGGTAGCCAAAGCCTGATCGGTGAATCGCGGTTCCAACGCCTACCCCTTCGACCGCACCTGGAATGAAAATCGGAGCTTCACTTACCGAATAGGTCTTAATCTTGTAGGTCTTGCCGTTTGTCTCTGCATTCACACCACCAGCTAACGAAATAGATGCGAATAGGGCAATAACAACGGCAGTTAACACCGCAAGGATTTTTCTCATTGTTCTAATAAAGCCGAAATGCACACTCATATTCACCGTGTAATCACGGTAGCCATAAGATCCTGCGACTAAAGCCTGCGCCGTTTCATTCAGAGTTGGGAGTCAGATCTTGCGGTTCATGGAACGACATTGGTTTGATGTCGGAGGTGTTTTCGGGGTAGTGCTTTTGGTTTGGCTCTCTATTGATGGCTCTTCCCTTGACACCATTACTGTTTTGTTGTGGGTGAGTCTGCTCACCCTCTTTGCTCACCAACTTGAAGAATGGCGCTGGCCTGGCTGGTTCCCGGGAATGCTTAACGTAGTTTTGTTCCGCTCAACTGATCCATGGAGGTTTCCCCTCAATATACGCAGCGGCCTTGCGGTGAACGTTGGTGTTGGGTGGGTGGGATACACGTTGGCTGCTCTGCTGGGTGAGCGTGCGCTGTGGCTAGCATTTGGCAGGATCTTGGTTTCACTGGGAAATTGCATCCTGCATTTGATTGTCCTACCAATCCGCGGGCGCATGCTCTACAACCCTGGAATGGCTACTTCACTCCTCATGTTTCTTCCAGTGATCATCTGGTTTGTCATCGAAGCATGGCCACTCATGTCAACGGCAGACAAAGTGCTTGGCCTGATCCTCGGTCTACTCCTCAACGTCGTTGGTGTTATTGGTTTGATCCGGGTAATGGAGAATCCCACTGGGCCTCAATTCGAAGCAAGACAGGTTGAACCCGCAATTCGTTTTCAACGCGACTGACAAACGAAAGCTACACGGTTGCACGGTTGCACGGTTGCACGGTTGCACGGTTGCACATGGTGCAGAGTGACCCACACTTTTTGCACTGCCGGTGCGACATCGCGAGTGGATCTCCACGCACGAGAATAAGCCGAGTGTCTTTTCGGGCATGCACAACCAACGCACTGGGCTAGACGGTAGAAAGTCCTGGCAGGCCGGAGGCACGCAGTGTTGCCCGGATTGCCGGAATCTCGTGAGCCCTGCACGTTTGCCTCACCATTAGCGTTGCGGCGACACTTGTGATCCTCAGACCACCATCACCGTCACTGGACAATCCACATGCCGCCACCACAAAAGCCACAAGTACTTGGGACACCGTTATGGACACAAGAAGAAGCCCTCGGTTCTCCATGTCTTCATGGAGATCCAGGTGAATGCTAAGCCACCCAAATGCCTGGTTCGGGTGCTCGCGAAGCAGCTATTGGTGAATAGGCATTACTCCAGCTGCGCTAATCAAAGGCAGGCTGCCCGACGGGGTCGTGGAGTCGCTCTCCAATGACGGGAGCCCCAAAGTCGTTCGCCCGTCCCCGCCAAACGTGGTACCAAGCAGTGCGAAAAGTGGGAAGTTTTGCTGGATCGGCACCGTGCTGCCGTCGCAGACGAGCCATCCGCTGGGGGCTGTGCTGGCAGTCGTGTAAGCGATCATCGACATATACGGGCTGCCGAGGTCGTAGGTGGGTGGGATGCCACTGGGTGGGTAGGTGCCGGTGTTATTGGCCTGCGATGTGGTGTTGGCCGGTGCCCGTGACGACAGGTCAGGCATGGTGAAAGTGGTCTGTCCTTCCACCTAAGCTGCGACAAGCCCTTGGCTAAAGAGGCTGGAATACAAGGCGGAATACGTCTGGAAATTCAAGGTGGTGGTGCCGTCGCAGGGTTCGAAACCAGCCGGGTTGAAGTTACAGGCGAACGTGACGATACTTCCGGTATACAAAGACATTGATCACACCTCCTTATAACGATTGATTACGGCGCTATAAGTGCCCGAGCCCTGATCGGTGAGATGCAGGTCAAAAGGTTGACCCTTCTCCGGAGTGAGCGTCAAGGTGCCATTGGAGGTTTCGGGACCCTTCGTTTGATCGAAGATCACCTCGAAAGCGTTGCGATCAAACTGGCGCTCGCCCGTGACGCCGGGGATGGCCTTGCGCCGCTTAACTGTGAACGATCGATTACCGCTGGTAAAGGTCTTTCCACGCCGGAACGTGCGTGCTCGATACGTGGGATGGTTGCGCGCTTTGAATCCATCGATTGTGGTTGAGCCGCTCCGAGGGACTGTTGTAGCTCCCGCAGTAGCCGGGCTAACTAGACCGGCAGCAGCAATACCAACGGCACCGATACCCATGCCAGCTAGGAAGCCGCGTCGGCTTGTCGTGATCGTGTGGGGCATTGTTCGTCCTTTCCGAGATAGCGATCTTCGCTTTTTTACGATGAATAGTGTTTAATCACAGAAACGAATACCGTGTGTTCACGTTATGTGAATGCGAAAAGCCCCGCGTAAACCTATGTCCTTAGGCCCGGTATCCGCGAGTCAGCCGCGAGATCCAGCGCGAATGAGGTCACCTGCGCCGGTCCCATGGGCTCTCGCTCGGGCTCGGGCTCGGGCTCGGGATCGACCGGTGTAATCGTCGAGCCGAAGTCGAATGGTCGAGGATCCATCAGGGCTGACAGCAACGACATCTTGTCGGCGTGCGCGGTCGTCCAGTCGTCCTTGAGTACTCCGCTGGTGTCACCGGTGTTGGGGTTCCACGACCAGAAAGTCCAACTGATGCCCGTGCGTCCCAGATAGTCAGCGAACTGCTGGATCCATCGACCTTCAACAGTGTCCGTACCAACGTTTTTTGCCCCAAGCGAGCCACGCAGGAAAAATCACAATTAGTTACGTAAGGGCAAGAAAAAGAGTTACATCATACGAGTAAAAAACAGGAGTCAGAGACCATAGTGACCCTGTACTCCAGCAGAAAATTCTGATAAAACACCACCGGCCCGCACCACCCCTGCAAAAAATTTGTGTTCGCCCTGCGGGCGGCCGCCCAAAAACTGACAAACAATAAAACGGGTCTGCCCAGAGTTTGGTTACCCCTACATTGTGCTTGACACATATCTGAGATCTAAGAAGACTCACCGCATGAGAACACAAATATCGCTTCTTATTTCAGGCCTTTTAATATGGCTGGTATTGGTACTGGCATGACCCCTTGCAGCGAGTCACATCAGGGTTGAAGCCTTTCGGGCATTTGCTGGTAACTAGTTCGTAGTCAACCGAGCCTCCAGGAAAGTTGCCGGTTGGTACAAAAACCCGGCGTAACACAGCTTTCGCAGTAGAAGATCGTGGTTTTCGCATAGGACGGGAAACAAAATTAAAATATGGATAACGTTCCAGCAAATCATGGGGAAAGAATTAAAATCCCTGCTACATCTATGGACGTTGTGTGGCTCAATGAGTTCATGCGGCAGCCCGTACAGCAACCCATCAAGATTTCGATCTGACTCTCCTACCTCAAAGGCTCAGTGGCCCCTGGCCACCCAGTCGTCATAAGCGCCGGCTGCGTCACCGATGGTTGTCTGGTCACCGTGCCCGGTGAACACGCGAGTTTGCGGAGGCAAAGTCAACAGTCGTTCACGAATTGAGTCCAGGATCGTTGGGAAGTCACTAAATGAGCGACCCGTTGCGCCGGGGCCGCCATGGAAAAGCGTGTCTCCGCTGAATAGTGCATCTAATGCCTCAACTCGAAGACAGACACCACCAGGTGAGTGCCCAGGAGTGTGCAGCACTTGCGCCACTACTCCCCCGACCTCAATCTCTTCACCGTCCCTAAGGGGCACAAAGTCAATGCCCGGGTTCACGACCGCCCACAGCATGGTGTCATCTGGATGCAGCCGTACCGGAGCATGTGTCGCGGCAACGAGATCAGTAACCGCATTTACGTGGTCGTTGTGTGCGTGGGTACAGACGATCGCCACAACGCGACGTTCACCAACGGCTGTCATGATGGCCTTCGCATTGTGCGCCGCGTCGATGACGATCACTTCGTTGTCGTCACCCACCAACCACACGTTGTTGTCAACATCAAAATCTTGGCCATCCAAACTGAAAACACCACTGGTAACAACGTGATCAATGCGAGCGGTCATGCTGAAAACACCACGACACTTCGCAGCACGTCGCCGTGGTGCATTTTCTCGAATGCGGTCTCAACATCACCGATACTGATGATCTCGGAAACGAAGTCTTGCAACGGTAGACGGCCCTGAAGATAAAGGTCGATCAGCATTGGGAAGTCTCGTGAGGGCAGGCAGTCTCCGTACCAACTCGATTTCAACGCCCCGCCGCGGCCGAAGTAATCAATCAGTGGCAGGTCCAGTCGCATTTCTGGCGAGGGCACACCCACGAGCACCACCGTGCCGGCGAGGTCGCGCGAGTAGAAAGCTTGTTCATACGTTTCTGGCCGGCCTATTGCCTCGATCACAACGTCGGCTCCGAAGCCACCGGTGGCTGCGCGGATCGCTTCAACCGGATCGGTCTTGGTGGAGTTCACAACGTGGGTTGCGCCAAATTTGCGGGCCAGATCGAGTTTGCGGTCGTCAATGTCAACCGCCACGATCGTGCTGGCACCGGCAAGAAGTGCACCCGCAATGGCAGCGTCCCCGACGCCACCGCAACCAAAAACCGCGACCGTATCACCGCGGGAGACTTCACCTGTATTGATAGCCGCGCCGATACCGGCCATGACACCGCAGCCCAAAAGCCCGGCAACCTCGGGTGGTGCCGCCGGGTCCACCTTGGTGCACTGTCCGGCCGCGACGAGAGTCATCTCCGCGAATGCACCGATACCCAACGCGGGGCTGAGCTCGGTGCCGTCGAGCAATGTCATTTTTTGAGTTGCTGTGAACGTGTCGAAGCAGTACCAAGGACGCCCGCGCAGACACGCACGGCACTTGCCGCAAACAGCACGCCAGTTGAGAATCACGTAGTCACCAACAGCAACCTCGTCAACGCCCGCTCCAACCGACTCCACAGTTCCCGCGGCCTCGTGGCCCAGCAGGAACGGGAACTCGTCGTTGATCGCGCCGTCGCGGTAATGCAGGTCGGTGTGACACACCCCGCAGGCAAGAACCTTCACGCGCACCTCCCCTGGGCCCGGGTCTGGAACAATGATCGTTTCCAGTGTTACCGGAGCGCCCTTGGATCGCGCGATGACTCCCTGAACCTGAACCGACATGGCAACCCTTTCCTATATGCAAAACGCCTAACATTGACAACGCCAAAACCACAGCCTAGACACGCGAACTAATGCACCATCTACTTGACACAGCAACTAGAAGTACAAAATCCACAATTGAACAGAATCTTAACTTCAAAGGCATTCTTTGTCGCCACCATGAATTGATCGGCGAGCTTTAGTCAGGCAAGGGTTCGACTGCGAAAAAATGCATTTGCGACCATTTCAACTCAGATGATCATGCGGTCAAAACGCCCGGGGTTGTGGCAAATCCACACCACGCATAAAGCTCGGGGTCGAACCAGGATCAGTTACCGGAGCGTGGTCAATCAAAAACGACCGGTCGAAACGATCAATATCTGAGCAAGCACGTGTCGCACGGCATCCAGTTCATCTTTCGTCAGGCTGATCTCCGGTGCGCATCTTCGTAACCGGTCTGCTGAGACAGTTCGAATTTGCTCGGTGATCACCCAACCACCACCGGAGGCGACGTCAACTCAGTGCTGGGCACTTCACGGGAGTATGGCTCTGAAAAGACCTTTGCATTGCAGCAACTTTTCGTAGTGGGGCGGGTCGGGCTCGAACCGACGACGACCGAATTATGAGTTCGGGGCTCTAACCAGCTGAGCTACCGCCCCTAAGGGATACCGAACCATATCGTTGCGGGCCGACCAACCATGACCGTGTTGCTTTTCGCGCTTACCGCCAACACCGTCCGTCTTGCAGATAGTTGCTTAAAACAACGGCCGCGGTAAAGAAATTTTTAAGGGTGTCGCCACGGTCCTCGCACCCGATGTTGAACCACAAACTTCTGACTTCAATTCCTCACATTCACTTAATTGAACGGCCAAAGTCTTTTCATCTCGCAGGTATCCCATCATGATCAATGAATCATTTCGCCTGGTCATTTCAATTTGACAATTTGGGCTGATACTGGCCAGACCGAACTTGAGTTCAAGCCCTGAATTCACCAGCAGTGTGGTGACGACCTCATCACGGAAAGTTGGCCTGCCCAGACACCTTCTAGCCCGAAGACATCAGAATCGTCCATGCTTGATGAATACCCGAAGAGTACGAGTGAGAGTGAAGCAATTGCCCCGGCAGAGGCAGTGCGGTCAACACAAATGCTATTGACGCTTTAAGGGCGTAATACCCCGGGATTTTGGACCAATGTCCAAGATACCTATCTAGTATTCCGAGCGGCAGTACGTTGCAATGATGTCGACGAGTTCACCCACTGCGATCGGGTCAAGGGTGCCGTCGGCGAGCCAAGTCTGTTCCATCAGTGTCAGGTATCCCCGCGGGTTAACTCGGAACGCCGTACACACCTCCGTCTTGACGTCCTCTGGTTGTGACGCCCATATCGCTTCAGCGTCGATCTGGGTCGGGCCGCTACCACCACCGGGAATAAAGGCGGCAGCTCCAGCACCGAGAAAGCCGATGATCACGAAAACCGCGATCACGATGACAAACGGACGAGATGAGAAAACGCGCACAGACCAACCGTACGCGATGCGCCATTTCACGCGCGAATAGTTTCTCATTCAAGCGCGTAGGAGTTGTAGGAACCAAGCGGGCCGAGTCAATCCACCCAACACTGACGGTCGACCATTAGCATGTTATGCACCGATACCTACTGTGTTTCCAAAGGATCCGCCGTGAACAATGCCAACGTGATGCGGGCAGCGGTGCTCATGGGTCATGGAGACATCGATCAACTGCAGGTCCGTGAGGACGTGCCTATTCCTCGACCTGGGCGTGAAGAAGTGCTCATTCGGGTGGGTGCCAGTGCCGTCAACAACACCGATATCAATACGCGTGTCGGGTGGTATTCACAGAGTCGTAGCGAAGCTGATGCGGCGTGGTCCGGAAACCCCATGAAATTCCCTCGTATCCAAGGCGCCGATTGCTGCGGGCAGATCACGAGAGTTGGTAGCGCAATTGATCCAGCGCGCATTGGCGAACGCGTACTGGTGCGCACGATGCAAGAGCCTATAAATATTGATGGCAATCTGATCCCGATCACCCTTGGTTCCGAAATTGATGGCGCATTCGCAGAGTATCTGTGCGTCCGGGGCAGTGAGGCCTTCGTTATCGACAGTCCCCTCGCTGACGCGGAACTCGCCTCGTTTCCATGTTCGTACTCCACAGCCGAAGGTCTGCTTCAGCGCGCGCAGGTAGGTGCAGAGCGGGTTCTCATCACCGGTGCCTCGGGCGGGGTCGGCTCGGCCGCTGTGCAGCTTGCAGCAATGCGCGGAGCGTCGGTTGTCGCCGGGACGACCGACACCCATGCCGACCACGTTAAGCAAATCGGAGCCGCAGAGACAGTTGATCGGACGGGTGACCTTGTTGATCAGCTGGGTGAGTCCTCCATTGACGTTGTCATTGACCTGGTCGGCGGGCCGCACTTTGAGAGCCTGCTTCGCGTACTGCGCCCGGGTGGCCGCTACGCAACTGCGGGAGCGGTAGCCGGCGCAAACGTCGCTTTGGATCTTCGCGACCTCTACCTCAAGGACCTCACCTTTTACGGGTGCACCTTTCATCCCAAGTCGGTCTTTGTCGACCTTCTCTCCTACATCGAGCAAGACCGGATCCAGCCCTTGGTCGCCGCACGTTATGACCTAACCGACATCCATGAAGCGCAGCGGCGTTTCAGCGCGAAGGATTTCATTGGAAAAATTGCCATCGTTACGTGACCCAAGACTCTTGATTTGATCGGCCGCATCGCACGGCCCTGAATCTGGGCTTGCTGGTGGACGACCCCTCGAGGTCGGACGGGTCGAGTGATTTTCCCAATAGCGGTCACGCCGTTCATAGACTGTTCTTGTGCAGCGCGTCTTAGATTCTGACTACGACCATATTGTTGTTGGCGGGGGCGCCATGGGATCGGCGACCGCGTGGCAACTCGCGAAGCGTGGGCGCAGTGTTCTAATGATCGAAGCGTTCACAAACAATCACGTGTCGGGCAGTTCACACGGTGGTACTCGGATCTTTCGTCTTGGTCACCAGCAACGGGTGTACACGGAATTGGGGATCTCCGCATTGCGATTGTGGCGCGAACTTGAAGCGGAGTCGGACACTTCCCTTGTAGAACTAATTGGCCACGTTGATCACGGTCCAGCCGAGACGATTAATGAAATCGAGCAGATTTTAACCAGCCACAATCTCGCATCAACCCGCATGAGTCCACAGGCGGCACATGATCGTTGGCCGGGAATGATTTTCGATGAACAGGTGGTCTTCAGCCCCGACGGTGGGCGAGCCTTCGCGCAACGAAGCGTGGACACACTGTGGCGCAGAGTCCGCGAGCTTAGTGGGGACATACTTTTTAACACCGAGGTACTTTCGATCAACCTTGAATCCGAGGTCGCGATCGTAGAAACACAGGCGCAGACTTTCCGTACGAAGTCGGTGGTGATTGCTGCTGGCGCGTGGCTTCCACGTTTAGTGTCAGCGCATGTGAGCATGCGGCAGCTCACACCAAAGAGAGCGCAACCCACACATTTTGCGCCACTCTCAGAATTCGACAACATCGATCTATGGCCCACCTTCATTCACCGCGGGATGAGTGCACAACCTGAAAATGACACCATCTGGTACGGACTGTGGACACCGGGGGAAGGAGTCAAAGTCGCCCCGCACAATGTGTTGGATCCAATCGATCTCGATAATCGAAGTTTTGAGATCAACGCGCAACGAGAAATCGAGAGTCAAGCGTATGTCTCGCAGTGGTTGCCTGGCCTTGATCCAGCAACGGCGAGCTCGACAACTTGTATTTACACCACCGAACCCAATGAGAACTTCATTATCGACCGACATGGACCCTTGACCGTGTGCTCACCCTGCTCGGGCCAAGGATTTAAATATGTTCCGGCTATTGGTGCGATCACAGCAGACCTCGCCATGGGCGGCACCCAAGTGGTTAAGCAATGGCAATTCACTGGTTAGTGGAGTGATGGGAATGCACCGGTGTTGTTGGTGTTACTGGTGAGGCGACATTGAAAAAAATAAAATAAAATATTTTTGAAAAACGCTTGCGCGCCTGTTTGCAATAGGTGTAGAAATGACCCACTGAGCCGCAAGGCGAAGGTCAGGTAAAGATTTAACAGCTGGTCCGGGGCGGATCCGGAGACACCACATGCTGGTGGGGTCGGTTGTGAAGAGAGATCTGAAGGTGGAAGAAGAACTGGCGAAGTGGCAACACGGAGCGAGCATCGCGAAACAGCAAGGTACGCGAAGGCCCTGGGAAACCGGACGGTAGAGGCGCCACCTAAATGGAAATACCCTCGAACTCATACTTCGAGGGTATTTCCTTATTTATAGGCTAAAAACTCGGTACATCACGGTTGCCACGCCGACATTTGGCCCACGATTACTAGTCCAGGGTGATTTTCGGGAGTGCTTTGTCCAACGACTTGGGTAGCCACCAGTTGGCTTTGCCCAATAGAGTCATGAGTGAGGGAACCAGAATCAGGCGCACAATAAACGCGTCAACTATCACCGATGCAGCCAAGGCAACCCCGAAGAGTTTGATGGTGTCAATCGGTGTTGGCACAAACGACAGGAAAACGCACGTCATGATCGTTGCGGCAATGACAACAACCTTGCCGCTTCCGGCCAAACCGTCGAGAACTGCCTTGCGGTTGTCGTGGGAGTGCTCCCACTCCTCTTTCATGCGGGAGACCAGAAACACCTGGTAGTCCATGGACAGCCCGAACAAGATCGCAAAGACCATGACGGGCAGGAACGGCAGGATCGGTCCGGTTCCCGAGACTCCCAATAACGAGCCGGCCCAACCCCATTGGAATACCGCGACAGTGACACCCATTGCGGCGGCAAAACTGAGCAGGCTGGTGATCGCCGCGGTCAGCGGAATCAAGAATGAATGGAACAACAACGTCAGGGCAAGGAAACCCATGCCGACCACAAGTAATAGGAACAGCGGCAAGACTTTGATGAGCACGTCGGTGAAATCCGTAGAGACGGCTTGGGTCCCACCAACAAATATTTTGGTTCCGTCCTTGTCCTCAATCTCGACCGCGGTTGTTGTTCTGATTCGATCAAGGAGCGCCGCCGTTGATTCGTCTTGGGGTGAAGTTGTCGGTTGCACCAAAACGGAGGTGATCGTGCCACCAGAACCGAAAGTGTCTTTGTTTAATTCAACAAGAGGCAGCATGTCAAGGCTGGGTAGCGTGCTCTCAACGCCTTCGGTTTTGTTCAGCGCTCGGATCGTTTCCTTGAGCGCATCAAAGTCGTTTTTCTTTTGGGTTTCAACCGCCACGAAGAACGGTCCGCTCACACCTGGCCCGAACCCCTCGGCCAATAGGTCGTATCCGGTGCGCAGCGGTGTTCCCTCGGCTTGGCTACCGTCGTCGGGGAAACCGAGTTGAAGTGAAAGCGCCGGAACGGAAAGCCCCCCAACGAGAATGAGGCTGAGCAATAGGGGAATTAGCGGTTTTCGTTGCAGAAGGTGACCGAATGCTCGCCAGCGCTTGGGGTCATCGGGTGTTATCGCCGGGTCTTTGCCCCACGGCAAGCGAAGTCGGAATGCTTTTGTTCCCAGCAAGCTCAGCAGCGCGGGCAACATGAACAGTGCGGAAATCATGACCATGAGAACTGCAGCGCCGGCGGCAACTGCGAGTCCGTTGAAGAACTGAATTCCTAAGACGAACATTCCTAGCAGTGCGAGGATCACGGTGCTGCCCGCGAAAAGAACAGCACGGCCGGCGGTGCCAACGGCTTTCAATGCGGCATCTTTCGGTGCGAGGCCGTCCTGGAGTCCCTGCCGGTAACGATTAGTGATGAACAACGCGTAGTCGATTCCAACGCCAAGACCGATCATGGCGGCAAGGGTTGGCGCAAAACTTGCGACCGTTGTGAACTTGGCAACAACGAGCACCAGCAGTTGCCCTGCGACAAGGCCGGTCAGTGCAACGAAGATAGGCAACCCCGCTGCAACGAGTGAACCGAACCCGATTATCAAAATAACAATCGCGGCGAGCAGGCCAATCGCTTCGCTGTTGCTCTCTCCCGCGCCTGCGCCTTCAAGTACGGAGCCGCTCGCGCCAACGCGCAAAGTGTCAGAGTTACCAGCCTCGATCGCGTTAACAATTTTGGTGCTCACTTCGGCGCTCAAGGTTGCCGAGTCAAAAGTCACTGTCGCAAAAGCAACCTCGCCCTTGGATCCGATCGGACTCAGCGCGGCATCGGTTGCCTTGGCAGCGTTTTGCAATGTGCCGACTTCGGTGTTGAACTCTTTTTCCACCTTGTTCAACTCGGAAACAGCATTTGGCAATGCCTTCGCAATCGCGGCAAGTTCGGCTGGTTTCGCTTTCGCGAGTTCGTCTCGAATATCACTTGGGATCTTGGCAAACTCCTGTAGCCCACCGAGTGCTTGGTCCACTTCGTCGAGTTGCTTTCGGGTCAATCCGGTCGTTGCATCAGCCAAAGCTTGATCAACATTCTTCAACGCGGAAATATCAGCCGCTGGGAGTTGGGACAACTGCGCAAGGGCCGGCAAAGCAATCGCTACTTTGGCCAAGTCCGAGCCATTGGCCTGGGCGATCGGGGCGATCTGGGCCAAAATCTGCGAGGCCTGGTCAAGCTCCTTGTTTGTGAGCCCGGTCGCTTTGCGTAGTTCCTTGTGAATCGCGTGCATCAACGCTTTCTCAGCGGACACATTCACTTTGTCGGTGCATTTTGCCCCAAAATTGTCACCGTAAGGATTGGTAACGCAGTTGACCCCTTTGAGTTGTGAGATTTCTTTGAGGACCGGCTCGACGGATTTTTTAGTCGCGTCATCGGTTACTTTGCCGCTGTTGGGTGACCAGATCACCTTGATGCTTGCGTCGTCCGGCTCGCCCGTATTGAGTTTCTCCAGCAGCTCTTGAGCTTTGGTGGACTGTGCACCCGGCAGGGAGAAACTGTCGTTGAACTTGGAGTCAAGACTTGTGGCGAAAACACCTAAACCCACGATGAGTAATAACCAAATCAGTAGCGCAATGACCGGGCGGTGGATCGCAAATTTACTCACCCATGAAACCTATCGGGTTAAGGTGCCAAATCTCCAACAAGCAAGTGTTGATTCAGGGAACTAAATTGATACGACCTTGATGCGGAGACCTTGGTCAGCACCCATACAAGATCGAATCGCTCCGGCGGCCACTCACTCGGGACGTCTGCTTTATTGACAATTGCGAACTCACCAATCGCCGCGGGGAGTTCCCCGTGATGCCACACCACCAACGTGTCGCGGTTATCACCGGAAATGTGGGTCGCGAGGTGATGCTCATGCCCGTGCGAAAAATCAACATTGACATCAATTTTCAGCGCATCCGCGAGTGGTTGCGCGGTGTTGTGTTCGCGCGTGCTGTGCGAGTCAGAGTTCGGCGCCGTCGCATAAATCGCTGCCGGTGTGACCAGGCCCGGATACTTCTGCTGCTGCGCCAACTTGAATAGCCCAGTTAGCGCACCTGCTCGCTGCCAACCGCGAACCGAGAGCGCGTGCGAGTCCTCTTTGCCGTGCTGATCCACCCCGAAGGGCGCACCGGACTCACCGGGCTTCTCCCCATGTCGGATAAACATGATCGTGTTGGGTGAATTCTCGGACGCCGCGATCGGTTCGTTAGTCACCCGCGAATCCTAAACCGTGCTCGCTTATTTACCTAAGCTTTGAGCATTAGGCACTGAGCAAAACGTCCTATGCTCATCCCGTGCCAACCGCCGTGATCCTCTCCGAGTCACACCTCGCCCACGAACTGGGTTACGTGCAGGACTGGCTGAGCAAAAACCAGATCACCGTCCACCGGATTTACCGTGGCGAACTGAGCGCCGGCGTTTCCTTCCCCGCAGCCGACCTGCTCATCAGCATGGGATCACTCAGCTCTGTCGTCGCGGGCAACAACTACGTCGCCCTCGGCGGACACGTCACACGCCAACCGGCAGTTCACAAAACATTTGAAACATTCGACGTCACCGAATCACGCCAAGTTGGTCCGTGGGTATGTTGGCACGAAGATTTTATTACCGATGCCCCCGACGCGATCATGATCTTTCACAAAGGCAACGCCTGGGGTGTGCAGCCCCACGTTGAACTCACTCCCGAAACCCTGGAGCGCATGGCGATCGCAATCGGTGTTTGCGAATCTGATTACTCGCCACTTGTCGCATCCCTTGCCCTGCTGGATCACATAAGGAGTAGGCAATCATGACTCGACTTTCCATTCCGCGTGATCGCGAGAACGATCACGGCGCACAGGCCGCTCAAACCCGACGAGAGTTTCTCACCCAGCACAGCGGAACCAGCCTGGATCACGTCGCCGCGTTCAGCTTTGATCCCGAGACCACTCGAGGGAATATCGAAAATTTAATCGGTGCAGCACAAGTTCCGATCGGGGTCGCCGGCCCACTTCTCATCAACGGCGAACACGCCACCGGTGAGTTCTACGTGCCACTAGCAACAACCGAAGGCGCACTCGTTGCCAGCTACAACCGCGGCATGCGGGTGATTTATGAGTCCGGTGGCGCAACGGTCACCATCTCCCAAGACCACATGCAGCGCTCCCCGGCATTCCTGTTCGCCAGTGCACGTCAAGCACGAGACTTCGGCCTGTGGGTCGACGAAACAATCGAGAAAATCCGCGAGGTCGCGGAAAGCACCACCAACGTCGGCAAACTCAAAGCAATCACTCAGTTCGCCGTCGGCCCGAATCTGTATTTGCGTTTCGACTACTCAACGGGAGATGCCGCCGGGCAAAACATGGTCAGCAAAGCAACCCTGGCCGCATGCACGTGGATCAAAATGAACTACCCGCACACGGTGGATTTCATTCTTTCTGGGAACATTGACACCGACAAAAAGCATTCACACATCAACACGCTACTCACGCGCGGCAAGCGAGTAATCGCAGAAGTGACCACAACAGCTGAGACCCTGCAAAGACTTGTTGGCGTCTCACCCAAAGACTTGTTCAAAGCGCGACAGATCTCCCAAGCCGGTGCGTTTTTGGCAGGTTCGGCGAACAACGGGGCGCACGCGGCCAACGGGCTCACCGCACTGTTTATTGCAACCGGACAGGACGTTGCCAACATCGCCGAGTCTCACAGTGGCCTGCTCTACACGCAACTACTCGACAATGGCGACTACTACTGGTCCATCACGTTGCCCTCCGTGATCTTGGCAACCCACGGCGGCGGGACCGGTCTTGCCACCCAACGCGAGTGCCTGGAACTTCTGGGTTGCACCGGCTCGGGCTCTGCCAAGAAACTTGCCGAGATCGCAACGGCAACGGTCCTTGCCGGTGAAATCTCTCTAGCCTCGGCTGTCCTTGCCGGCGACTGGGTCACAGGACACGAGCAACTCGGTCGCAACCGCTGAGCCGGCGCAAAACCCCGGTCCCATCAGATCTCAGTCCCACCAGCACCACGAATCTATTTCACACAATTGAGTTATGTCATCAATGCGATATCGCATTGATGACATAACTCAATTTCGCTTTTACTTATTACGATATCAAGGCTTAGTCAAGAATTCATTATTTTGTTAACGATCATGTCCATGGAACCCGTTAAGGTTTGCGCATTCTCCGGACTTATCTACTAAAGAGTGCCTGTCCAGTTCGGGAACTCGGTAAATCACAAAGAGATCACCGCAAGTTGACAAAATGAAATGAAAGTATGGCAATGCAGATCCCGTTTCAATGAAGATCTGGTTCAAACAGCCAGCTCGAAGGACACGGCCGGGAAGATGCCCGCGTTTGGGGCTGCTTCAGGTGCGAAGATCCGGCTCCCCCATCTGGACTCGAACCAGAAACCCTTCGATTAACAGTCGAATGCTCTGCCAATTGAGCTATGGGGGAATGACCGCCGAAGACTATCAAGTGGCCGGGCGCGGACTACACGCCGAGGGTATTTCGAAGTTCGGTTAGTGCGCGATCGGCACTGGCCGCGGTCAGCGGGTCACTGGGGTCCAGCTCTCCGTGGAATTCGATTAACCACGAAATCTCGGTGCTGTTGGGTTCGCGTCGACCAATTGCCGTGATGGTGCCTGCGGTATCCAGAGTTAACGTCTCTCGAAACAGGACACTTGCGGTCACCCGGTCGCGAACCATGGGTGGGACTTCACCGCAGGGGTCGAGGTAGAGCTTGACCAGAACATTCTGGTTGGTGGTCACTTCCAACCACGGCTCCTCCCAGGTCGCTTTAGCGATCTGGGTCCACGCGATGCGCTCAGGCTCAGTGTCGGTTGCGAAGTACAGCGCCTTGTCGGTTGCGATTACTACGGGTGGTTCATAGGCCTTGGGGCCAAGCGCGGTTGCCATAATTCGCTCGCCTTTAGGAACTTTTAATAATTTAGCATCGACCGCGAGCTGTTTTTGGAATTGATTGCGACCAAACATCAGGCCTCCCCAAATGAGATCTCGCGCAGCGATCGCCGGTAGGTTTCCATTTCGACAAGTTGATTCAACAATTGGGTTGGATCTCCACTTTCTTCTGATCTGGTGAGTTGGCCTTTGAGTTCGTCAATTTTTTTGGACGAGTCCACTTCGAGTAGTCGCGCGATCATGCCGACCGCGTAGCGCTCCTCGGTGCCGGGTTCAGTCGGCATGGGTTCAACCGTAAGTTCGCGAATCGTTGAACGCACTTCGTCGTTCTCGGCATTAGCGAGCACCGCGTCGATCCAGGCCATGCCGTCAAGTTCTTTCGTTGGTCCACCGGCCTTTTCGATCGCAACGTGAACGGATGCGGCCTTGGGGTGAATGTAGGTCGACTCGTCAACGGAGGCATACCAGTCACTGACGGCGCCTGGGAGTTGAAGTGCTGCTTTGAGTGATTCACGTTCAACGCTTGAACCGATGGTGGATTTGCGGGACTGATTCGATGCCGGTGCAGTACCACCGATTGCTTTGGCGACGGTTGCCGGGTCCATGCCGAGCCAGCCCGCCAAGCGCCTGGAGTATTCCGGTCGCAATGCGGTGTCGCGGATTTTGCGAATGATTGGGGTGGCTTCTTGTAACGCTGCGATGCGACCTTCGCTGGTGTTGAGGTCGTAAGAGGCGAGCACGGATTTGATGGCAAACTCAAAGAGCGGTACTCGGTTGTCAATGAGTGCCCGGACTGCTGCGTCGCCTTGCTGCAATCGCAGGTCGCACGGGTCAAGACCGCCGGGTTCCACGGCGACGAAAGTCTGGGAGACGAATTTCTGGTCTTCCCCGAAAGCCCGCAGGGCCGCCTTTTGGCCGGCGGCGTCCCCGTCGAATGTGAAAACAACTTGCCCGCGCATCCGGTCGTCGTCCATCAGGAGCCTGCGAAGAACCCGGATGTGGTCGGCGCCAAATGCGGTGCCGCAGGTGGCGACGGCTGTGCCAACTCCGGCGAGGTGGGCGGCCATGACGTCGGTGTAACCCTCAACGATCACCGCTTGCTGTTCCTTGGAGATCAAGCGCTTGGCAATATCCAGTCCGTAGAGCACCTGACTCTTTTTGTATATAGGTGTTTCCGGGCTGTTGAGGTACTTGGGTCCTTCGTCGTCGTCGTAGAGCTTTCTCGCCCCAAATCCGATTACTTCACCGCCGAGTTCGCGGATCGGCCAGACCAACCGGCCGCGGAACCGGTCGTAGATTCCCCGGTTTCCTTGGGAGACGAGTCCGCCGGCGAGGAGTTCCTGGTCGGTGAAGCCGGCTTGGCGCAGGTGTTTGGTGAGGGCGTCCCAACCTTTGGGGGCGTAACCCACACTGAATGTTGCACAGATCTCGGATTCGAATCCACGTTGGGTGAGGAATTCTCGCCCGGTTTGGGCTTCCGGGGTGACTAGTTGCGCTTCGTAAAACGCGGTTGCTTTTTTGTGGGCTTCAACCAAACGTTTGCGTTGGCCCTGTTGCTTATTGGGGCTTGCTCCACCGTCCACGTATTGCAGTTGAACACCCGCTTTGTCGGCGAGTTTTTCTACCGCTTCGGCGAAACTGAGGTGATCAATTTTTTGCACGAAACTGAGCAGGTCACCGCCCTCACCGCAACCGAAGCAGTACCACATACCGCGGCTGGGGGTGACGTGAAAACTGGGCGAGCGTTCCTCGTGGAAGGGACACAAACCCTTAAGGGATCCCCCGCCGGCGGACTTCAAAGTGACGTATTCGGAGACGACTTGGTCGATCCGGGCGCGTTCACGAACGAGGGCTATGTCCTCGTCTCTGATCCGGCCCGCCATGTGGGCAGTCTACGTCCGGTGAGCGGGAGTACTCCGATCCAAGGTTGAATGCTCCCATGGCTCTCGACAAACACCAGCAGGACGAATCCGGGCTCGATGTTGCAGCCCTTCGCGCTGATACCCGTGGGTGCACCGGGGTGGTTCACCTCAATAACGCGGGCAGCGCGCTGCCTCCCTCGGTCGTGGTGGACACCATGGTTGAGCATTTGCGACTTGAGGAAATGATTGGAGGGTATGAAGCACATGCTCGGGCAGCCGAACGTATTGATGCGGTTCGGGACTCGATCGGTGCCTTACTGGACACCAGCGGCACGAATATCGCGCTGAGTTCCTCAGCCACCGAATCTTGGGATCGGGCATTTAGCGCGATCACTTTCGCCGGGGACGTTGGACCAGAGACCAGAATCCTGGCTTCCTCCTCGGAGTACGCATCCAATGTTTTGCCGGTCATGCAGTTGGCTCGCCACCACGGCGTGCAGCTTGAGTTCATCCCCGATGACGATTCGGGGGTAACCGACGTTGCTGCTTTGGAATCAATGCTGGATGACGATGTTGCGGTTGTGCTGATTAATCACTGCCCGAGTCAGAACGGATTGATCAACCCGGTCGCGGCGATTGGTCACGCACTCGCCAGAGCGCAATCACATGCGTGGTACCTCGTTGATGCGTGCCAGTCCGTTGGGCAACTGCCGGTTGACGCGGTTTCTATCGGCGCCGACTTCCTGAGCGTTACCGGACGCAAATTCGTTCGCGGTCCACGCGGGACCGGGTTCATGTATTGCTCACCACGCGCATTGGCCGAACTCGAGCCGTTCCCGGCCGACCTGCACGGAGCAAATTGGAATCCCGATGGATACAGCATGCGAACCGATGCCCAGCGGTTTGAATCGTGGGAGAAAAGTTACGCGGCGCTGCTTGGACTTGGCGCCGCGGTTGACTACTCACTTGCCCTCGGCATGGACGCGATCTCCACGCGAATTGATTACCTCTCCTTTGAACTGCGCCGAATGCTCGCTGAGATTTCTGGGGTTCAGGTTCTTGATCGTGGAATTGATAAAAGTGGGATCGTCACGTTTAACCATGAACGAACCGAGGCTGCAGAAATTGTTGCCGGGTTAAAAGGCGCCGGGATCAACGTGTCCCTGGGGACACCGGAGTATTCACAAGTTGACTACATTGCCCACGGCGTGAGTTCACTCGTTCGGGTGTCACCGCACGTGTTTAACACGATTGAGGAACTAGAGCGGTGCGCCGAGGTTGTTCGCGGACTCGCTAACTAGTTGGTGGTGTTGTTAGCGGCAGATTGGTGGTGTTGTTAACGGCAGAACTGTGTGTGCCACTGTTCAATGCTGATGTCGGTCAAGCTGGCGACCTGGTCGATCACTACCCGGAAGCGCCCTGCATCCGTTGCTGATTCGTCATAGGTTGGCTTGAGCCAACGCTCGAGGTTGCGGCCTTCATCCAACACGAGTGCGTGCACAAGTTCGGCGATTATTTCTCGTTGACGCGCGTAAGCCCGATCGGCGCCGGGCCGGTTCATGACCCACTTGACCGCGACAGATTTCATGACCGCGACTTCGTCGCGCACCTCTTGGGGCACGATCAACGTTGCGTCATAGCGCGTTAACCGCTGGTCACCGTATTGCTGCTGGGTTGCGATTTGAGCCGAAACACTGAACCGACCGATCAGGTGGGAGGTGAATTTTTTGAGCATTCCCATGCTACGCATTGATCCGTCAAATGAACGCGGGAAGTAATCCAGGTTGCGAAGCCTTAGCACCGCTTCCTGCAATTGCTGTATTGAGATCTCGGGCAAGTACCGTTGCTGGGCAATTGAACACAGTTCATCGGTAACATTTTTGTCACCAAACTCAAGGATCGAGACAAGTCCCGAATGGACGGCGTCTTCAAAGTCGTGCACCGAATAGGCGACGTCGTCTGACCAGTCCATTACCTGCTCTTCCAGACACGTCTGGGTGCCCGGAGCGTCTTTGCGCAGCCACGCAAAAACTTCAGCGTCGTCTTGGTAGTAACCAAATTTTGGGTTATCGGGAGTCCGTGCCCACGGGTATTTGCAGGAGGCGTCGAGGGAACCCCGTGTCAGGTTTAGACCCGCAGACTCGTCACCTTCGGTGAACACTTTCGCTTCCAGGCGACTGACAACCCGCAGTGTTTGGGCGTTGCCTTCGAAACCACCGATTGAATCGGCGAGATGATTGAGTTCCTCTTCACCGTTGTGACCAAATGGTGGGTGGCCGAGGTCGTGGGCCAGACCGGCGACTTCGACCAGGTCGGCGTCACACCCCAGCGCATCTCCCAGTTCACGGGCGATCTGGGCGACCTCGAGGGTGTGGGTCAGTCGGGTGCGAGGAAAGTCAGCGACACCGGCGAGTTGAACTTGGGTTTTTGCGGCAAGGCGACGTAACGCCGAAGAGTGAAGGACCCGAGCGCGGTCACGGGAAAACGCACTGCGAATGTTTTCTTTGACGGGTTCCAGTACTGGGCGCGCGACGTCGTGTTCGTTGTAACCCGCCGGGATCGCCATGTGCGTGACTTTACTTGCCGGAAAGGATCTGGGGAACCTGCCATTGGTTGTAGAGGTAGTACCTCACCAAAGCGATTACCTCACGAGCAACATACTCCGAGGTCAGTGAAGAAGCCCCTTCACCCGAGGAGGGTGACATGTGGGCATCAATTCCGTACTTGCCCGCGGTGACCTGCGCCCGCGCCGAGTGAGCCGGATCGGTCACGATCGTGGCCGAACTCCAACCCAAGTCTTTGAGCAGCGTTGCGACGACGGCGAGTGTTCCCAGGGTGTCGGCGCCGGTTGGTTGGTAGATCACGTCGTTGGTCGGGACGCCTAATTTTTCCAACTCTGCTTGGGATCTTTCAAATGCTCGCTGGGGTCCGGTCACCATGATTACCGGAGCAACCCCTGATTTGTAGAGTTCTGATGCTCGTTCAAGTCGCTCGTTTTTGGCGGCCTTCTGGTTACTCCACGCACCGGTTGGGTCCATGACCACTATCACTCGGGTCGGGGTTTCATCTTCAATTTGGGATGTTAAAACGATTTGAGCGGCTGCACCAATTGGGATCAGTAACAGCAAACTGATTCCCACGGTAAGTACGAAGATGAAGATGCGCGCTGGTGAAGTTACCGGTTCCAGAGCCACTGCCCCATGTTCACATGTTTGAGCATGAGTTCGGTGGTGCGACACTTGTGAACACGCGATCAGGGTGGGTTCAGGTTTGCAGGGCTGCCCGTCCTGATTCGAGTCTGGCGACCGGGACTCTAAAGGGTGAGCAGGAGACGTAGTCCAACCCGATTGCGTTGAAGAAGTGAATGGATGCCGGATCCCCGCCGTGTTCACCGCACACGCCGCAGGAAATTCCTGGGCGCGCTGCCCGACCGTTAATTACTGCTTGCTTCACGAGCTCACCAACACCCTCGGTGTCGATTGATTCAAATGGTGAGACCGGAAAAATTCCCAGGTCAAGGTAGCGGCTGAAGAACGCTGCTTCAACGTCGTCGCGGCTAAATCCCCAGATGGTTTGAGTTAAGTCGTTAGTTCCAAATGAGAAGAACTCGGCCAACTCGGCGAGGTCTCCTGCCGTAATCGCTGCGCGCGGGAGTTCGATCATGGTGCCAATTGGGATCTCCAAGTCGATTCCTTCCTGCGCTAACACCGAGTCAATGACCCGCTTGACCTCAAGGCGAATGATGGAAAGTTCGGTGATCGAACCAACGAGGGGAATCATTACTTCTGGTCGTGGGTTGCCACCGGCTCGCTTTTGATCACAGGCCGCGAGGGTCAGTGCCTGAACCTGCATGGCGAACAGTCCGGGAAGCACGAGTCCAAGCCTGACTCCACGTAAACCCAGCATGGGGTTGTGTTCACTGAGCCTGTTAACGGCGGCGAGTAGTTTGATGTCGGACTCACTCACAGTTCCTCGTTCGGTGTCAACGGCGACTTTAACCGCGAGTTCAACCCGGTCGGGGAGAAATTCATGCAGAGGTGGGTCGATCAGGCGAACCGTGACGGGCAGGCCGTCCATCGCTTGCAGGATTTCGGTGAAGTCGCTTCGCTGCAGTGGCATCAGTGCTGCTAGGGCGTTTTCGTTTTGTTCCGTTGTTTGGGCGAGAATTAGGTCTTCAATTAGTTGTCGGCGTTCCCCCAGGAACATGTGCTCGGTGCGAAGCAACCCAATTCCCTCGGCGCCCATGCGACGTGCTCGCGCAGCGTCGGGTCCGGTATCCGCATTGGCTCTAACGCCCATGCCTCGCTTGTCATCAGCGTGGGACATGATCCGGTCAACGGATTCGATGAGGGCCGCAGTTGCCGTGTCGACGCCCACTAATGCTTCTGCTTTGCCTTGTTCAAACAGCTTGACAATCAGGCTTGCCGTTACCGGAACGCTGCCCAGGAAAACTTCGCCGGTACTACCATCAATTGAAATGACGTCACCGGCGGTGAGTGTTTGACCTTGGGCTGTTGTGAGTTCACCTTTTTTCGTGTCAATGCGAAGCGACTCTGCGCCACACACGGCCGTTTTACCCATTCCTCGGGCCACCACTGCAGCGTGTGAAGTCTTGCCACCACGACTGGTCAGAATTCCGGTGGCGGCAACCATGCCAGCCAGATCCTCGGGTGTTGTTTCACGTCTGACGAGAATTACATCTATTCCCAAGGCCGCCTTATCGACCGCCGCTTGGGAGGAAAACACGATTTCACCTACCGCCGCGCCAGGGGACGCGTTCGTTCCTTCACCGATCAGCGTCGATTGCGCGTCAACGTCAAAGCGCGGAAATAATAATTGTGCGAGTTGCGCGCCTGTTACCCGCAACAGTGCTTCGTCGAGCGTGATCACGCCTTCGTCGACCAGTGAGTTCGCGATTCGAAACGCGGCGGCGGCTGTTCGCTTACCAACGCGTGTTTGCAGCATCCAGAGCTTTCCGCGCTCAACGGTGAATTCAATGTCACACAGATCGCGATAATGGTCCTCAAGTTTTTTCATGTTCGACATAAGTTCTGCATAAGAATTCGGATCTAATTCATTGAGGTAATCCAATGGGTGCGCGTTGCGAACACCGGAGACAACGTCTTCCCCTTGAGCGTCGGGCAGGTAGTCACCGTAGACACCCTGATCACCGTTTGCCGGGTCCCGGGTAAAGGCAACACCCGATCCTGAACCAAGGCCTGATTCACCATCCCCCGCGTTACCGAACACCATGGCTTGCACGTTTACAGCTGTTCCCAAATCGTGCGGGATGCGTTCGCGGCGACGGTAGATCCGGGCCCGTTCGGTGTTCCAGGAGTCAAAAACAGCAAGGATGGCTCCGGCGAGTTGTTCCTTTGGGTCTTGCGGGAACCGCGTGTTGGTTTCTTTTTTTATAATCTCCTGGAACTCGCGCACCAGTTCCTGCATCGCACCAACACTGAGTTCAACGTCGGTTCCAACCTTCTCGCGGGATTTCGCCGCGTCAATGCGCTCTTCAAATGGTTCACCGGAAATCCCAAGGACCGTTTTCCCGAACATTTGAACGAGTCTGCGGTAGGAGTCCCAAGCAAAATGTTCATTATTCGAAGCCTGCGCTAAACCTTGAACACTTGAATCATTAAGACCAATATTTAGCACTGTTTCCATCATGCCGGGCATCGAGAACTTCGCACCCGATCGCACCGAGACAAGTA
>Ga0335396_10001735_pt1 | contig 27718 bp, 7 predicted proteins | sample FRY02_FD_205743 | JGI IMG/M metagenome (GOLD analysis project Ga0335396, IMG submission 205743) | Freshwater microbial communities from Lake Fryxell liftoff mats and glacier meltwater in Antarctica - FRY-02 (spades assembly) (version 2) | ecosystem: Environmental > Aquatic > Freshwater > Ice >... | reverse complement strand
ATGATGCGACGGCGCTGGCCACAATCGATGCCTCTGACCTGCGCACGGTCATCAGCGTGGATGGGGCAAAATTCACCGGCTTTGTGGTTGGTGATCAGATCGTTCTGACCAACTTCTCGGGTTCTGCCGACGGGATCACTGCGGCCAGCAAGCGGCCTTCGGTCAACGTCAACACGGCAGCGACACCCTATATCATCACTTCCATCGCGTCTGACGGATCGTGGGTCAAATTCGACCGTGACCTGAAGGCAGAGGCCAATATCGCCATCAACCTGCGCCAGAACATCATCCTGAAATGGGTGCAGGTGCAGCTGCGTGATGACCTGAACATCACCGTGACCGGGTCGGTCAAGGGCACGGCGGGTGGCGACACCTTCTTGTCATCTGAAAGCGATATCCGGCTGGATCTGGTCACGTCCGGCGCTGCGGCCCGGATCAAATCAGGCGAAAACCTGATCAGCGTTCTGTCGGGCACAACCGAGAACATTTCGGCCGTCAAGAGCATCGTGTTCGAGGCAGGGCAGGGTGATATCGGCTCGGCCTCCAACCGGCTGTGGTATGACATCTCCGGCGGCACGGTCTACAACATGACCGCCCGCGCGGCCGGTGACATCTGGCTGGGCGAGACCCAAGGCGATGCCATGATCGGCTCCATCTTCTCCAAGGCGGGGAATGTCGATTTCTACGCCGCGGGTGTGGATGCCAATATCGTCGACGCGGCCGCCAACGCCTTTGTCAAGATCGAGGCCAATGACATCAGTCTGCGCGCCAACGGTGCCATCGGCAGCGCCTCCAACCCGTTCGAGATCGAGGCCCGCGGTGCGGGCACCGGGCCGGGCACGGGCTGGGTCACGCTGACCGCCGGAACCGACAGCGATGACCACATCTTCGTCAACGCGCCCAACGGCGACATGATCCTGCGCAACGTCTTTGCAGGGGGCAACGTCACGCTGGAAGCCTTGCTCAGCATCAGTGACGGGGTAGACCTGATCGACCCCACCAACCCCTACAGCACCGAAGATACCACGACGGGTCTGCTGCGGGCGGACATCACGGCAAATTCGATCACACTGACGGCATGGAACGGGGCCATCGGTGCCGCAGGCAACGAACTTGACCTTGACATGTCGCACAGCAGCGACGGCCTTCTGACCCTGTGGTCGGGCCTCGATACCTATGTGACCGAAGCAATGGGCAAGGGCGACATCCGCCTTAATACGATTGGAAATGCGCCGATCGCGCAGTTGACCACCATCAACCTGACCGGGGCCTATCAGGTGAACGACCAAGTCACGGTCACGATCGATGGCGACCTGGTGACCTACTATGTCAGCGCAGATGACCTGACTGAAGATGGTGTCGGGGGCAATCCGGTCAGTGCAACCTCCCTGGCCGCACTCAGCAATATTGCGGCCAAGATTGTTGCGCTGATCAACGCCTCCTCTGTCCTGTCGGCGCGTGTCGTCGCGGCGGCACAGGCGGCCAGCATCACGCTATCGGGCCGTATCGCGGGCGTGGCATCGGCTGTTGCCGTCACGCGCAATGGCAACGGCGTTGCAGTCAACGAAACCATCGCCGCGGCAGCAGGTCACGCGGCCTTTATCTCATCGATCAGTGGATCAATCTTCAACGGAGCGCCGGTCGGCACCTCGAACGTGTCCGGCGGCAAGGTGTTCTTGTTCGCGGCCGTCGATATCGGTCAGGTCGACAATCCGATCCAGACCCAGATCGGGACGCTGCAAGGTGAATCCACCAACGGCGACACCTATCTGGTCAATACCGGCGACCTTTCCATCCAGGAATTCAACGGCAACGGCAGCACTGGGATGAAGTCTGGCGGTCAGATTCAGGTGACGGCAAAGAGCCCGATCACCATCGCCTCCAATGTCATCGCGGCCGAAAACATCATCTACATTGCCACCGACAGCGCGACCGACAACCGCGACAACCTGACAGTGAAGAGCGGCATCACCGTATCTTCGACCGGCGGGCAGGTCATGTTGTTCGCGGGCGACAACCTGACCGTTGAATCGTCAGCCACCGTCAGCGGCCAGTACGGCATTTTGCTTTACACCGATATCGGTGGCGCCATCGACGCAGGCGGCGGCAATGTCACCATCGCAGGCAAATTGGCCACCGGGTCGGGCAAGGCCTATATCGGCACCTCGGATGTTGCCGATACGGTGACCATCACCTCCAGCGCGCTATTCGACTTTGGCTTTGCGCCGGTCGAAGGTGTGATGAACGATTTTGTGCTCAATACAGGTGCAGGGGGGGATTCTGTCCTAATTCTGGCGGATCTTTCGGCCGATCACATCGTGATCTCGACCGGGACCGGCAATGACACCCTGACCACCACCGGTGATCTGACTGCCATCGGTGTGCTTGGCCCACAAAATGCCCGCATCGGCGGCGATGTCCGCATCGATATGGGCAATGACAGCAACGCCTCTGATACCATCAGCTTGGGCGGGGCTGTTGATGCGGCGCGCGATGTGGTGATCACCAAGCTTCCAGCAAGCGATCACAGCGTGGTCATCGGCATCGACAAGGATGCCGATCCGCTGAAGCCTGCCGTCGGTCAGGTCGGCGAGGTGACTGTCACCACCGCCCAGATGGCCAACGAGGTTAGCGTCACCTTTGACGCGGCCATCATCGATCCAGTGATCGCGCTGACGGGGCATTCCGCAATTGCGCCCTATACGCTGCGTGTGACCAGCACCTCTGACACAGGCTTTACCTTCCGGGTCGAGAATTGGACGGGAACTGCCGCTTCGCTGTCGTCCAGCCTCAAGGTCAACTGGCTGGCCGTGGCCGAGGGCATTCATCTTCTGGCCGATGGCCGCGTGGTCGAGGCCAAGCGGGTGAAGGCCACCAGCACAGAATCGACGGTCACCTTCGATACCACCTTCACCCAGGTGCCGGTGGTGCTGTCGTCGGTCATGTCAGGCATGGGCGATGAGGGCGTCACCTCCGACGTCTATGACATCGGCCAAGGCAGCATGGCCCTGCGCCTGAAGGCGCGTGATGCCGATACCAATGGTGTGGCGGAGCAGACCGTGGGCTATATCGCCCTGTCGGCGGCAACGACGACCCATTCGGGCACGGTCATTGCCCGTCCGACGACGCTGACCCTGGCGGAGGCCACGGTGGATTACGGCCAGACCTTTGCAGATGCGGTTGTGTTTGCCCAACGCCAGACCCTCGCTGATGGCGATGCCGGGCGCACCGTAATCGTGACCGAGGGCCTGACCTCGGCCAAACTGCGTTTTGTCGAAGAAAGCTCGGACGGCACGCACAATGCTGAAACCGTGGGTCTGGTTGCGCTGGCCAAAGGGGTCTTCCCGATCTCGGCCATCAATCCGGTGACAACGGCCTTCGTCGTGACCGGTCAAAGCGTTACCGTCGAACGCGATGGCAGCGTGGCGATCTATACCTATCTGGGCACCAGTGCGACCATTGACCTTGCCACCGCTGTTTACAGCACAACCGCGCTTTGGGCGCTGAAGACCAACGCGGCGACCAACACAGGCGTGCTGACGCTAACCTCCACTTCGGCGGGCACCATCTCGGCGGGCCGGGATCTGTTGGTGCGCACCGGCGGCGGGGCGGATGTTGTGACCCTGGGCGGTGTTGTCACGGCGGTTCGTGACATTCTGATCCAGACCGATCAGGGCGCGGAAAGATTGACTACCACTGCTAGTATCACGGGCGGCCGGAACCTGACCATCGAGGCCAGTGGTGGCACAGACGCACTGGTCATCGGCGCGGGCCTGAATGCCGCCACCGGCTCGCTGACGATTGATCTGATGCAGGGCGACGAATCCGCCATGGCGACGTCGCCCAACCGTCAGGTGTTCCGCATGTCGGGCGCGCTGTCGGCGGCAACGCATCTGACCGTGCTGGCCTCTGGCACCGTGGGCGCGGATATCACGCTGACCGGCAATGTTTCTGCGGGCGATGACATGCTGTTCCGCACCGACAAGGGTGCGGATGTCATCACCATCACCGGTGGCGTGCAGGCCGACAACGTGAAGATGAGCCTTGGTTCGAACAATGACAGTCTGGCCATTACCGGCACCGTCAAATCTGTCGGCGGGACCGATTCCACCTCGAGTTCTCAGGCGACATATGGCGACATCACCTTCGATTTCGGAACAGATGCCGACACGCTTGACAGCCTGACCCTGATCGGGGCGCTGGACGCCAAGCGCGACGCAATCATCCTGAAATTGCCGAAGACCGAGTATGAAGCGACCGCTGGCACAGCCCAGACCCAAAAGGTCGCGGCCGGAGAGCGTGTGACCCTGCGCACAGGGTCGGCCACGATCTATGAATACATCGGCTTTGCGGCGAAAACCTTCGATCTGGGCGATTCATCAATCTACACCAACTCTGCCTTCTGGAAGGTTGTCTCCAACTTCTCAGAGAACACCGGCAAATTGACGGCAAGCCTGACCACCAAGGGCGAAATCACGGCTGGGCGCGATCTGATCGTCTGGACCGGGGGCGGTGATGACGTTTGGTCCACCGTCGGCCTGATGGACGTGACGCGCAACATCCTGTTCCGCATGGACCGGGGCCTTGACCGCTTTGTTACGACGGCGGATATCACCACCGAAACCGGCGTGATCGCCTTTGAGATGGGCGACAGCCCGGCCACCGACCGTGGCCCGTTTGCAGACAAGGATGCGCGTCCGCAAGAAGTGGTGTTCGACAATGAGGCCGTCATCACGGCGGGTACCGATCTGATCGTGACCTCGAATGATGCGGGTGACTTCCGTCTGCTGGCGACCGCCGAAGTGGTGGCCGGGCGTGACGTTCTGATCACGACCGAAGACGGGCGCGATCTGTTCGATTTCGACACAACCCTGACGGCAGGGCGCAACATCGTTGTGCAATCGGGCATCGAAACCGACGTCATGATCGTGGCCGAAGGGATCGAAGCAACCGCAGGTGCGATCTACATCGACCTTGATATCGGCAATGAACGCGATCTGACGCTGCGCCAGCAACTGCAACTGACGGAAGGGCCGCTATTCGCGGGCACCAGCCTGACGGTTCTTGCCTCGGGCAAAGCGGGCACCGATGTCACCACCAAAGGGACATGGGAAACCGGCACTTATGCGCGACTGTCGCTGGGCACCGGCAATGACACGATCAGGCATGTCGGGTCCATCGATGTGGGCACTTACCTGTCGGTTTCCATGGCCGCGGGGACGGATTCCGTCTTGTTCGATGGTACAGTCACCACGGGTGAACTGGTGTCGATCGATCTTGGCGCGGGCCCCATCACCACGACCATCAGCCTTAAACCTGCCGAGTCAGAGACGCTGCAGGTCACGGGCAACATGACCGCAGGCACCTCGATCAGCTTGCTGAAATCGGGCACTGACACGGCGTTGGTGACGATGGATGGCAAACTGTTGGCCGGGACCTTTATCCTGACCCGCATGGGCAGCGGTAATGACATTTTGCTGTTCAACAATACGGTCACCGCAGGCACTGACCTGACGCTGAATGCGGGCGGCGGGGCGGATACCGTCACCTTCGTCAAGGCTGTGCGGGCGGTTGCCGGCAGCGTGCTTATGGACTTTGGCCTTGTGACAGCAGCCCGCAGCCTGCTGACCCTGTCCGACATGTTGCGCGCGGGCGTTGACATCACATTGGTCAACACCGGCACCGGCGGATTTACGGCGGCCATCGCGGCGGCCGTCACCGCCGGGCGCAACATCATCATTGATACCGGCGACGGCTACGACGTGATCGACGCCAATGCCGTGCTGACGGCGGGTCGTGACATCACTGTCACGATGGATGGCGGCGGCGACGTCTTCACCCTGTCGGCAGCGGCAGGACTGACCGCTGGCGGCGACGTATCGGTGAACATGGGCGATTTCGACGGCATCGCCGACGAAATGGCGGCTTTGGGCAAGATCAATGCGGGCGGTGGGCTGGTCATCAGCAACCGTGGCGCGGGCCCTTCCAACCTGAACCTGACCGATGGCATTATCGTTGCGGGCAAAGGCGGCTTCACCCTGCAAACGGGTGATGGCATGGATACCGTGGTGATGGACGGCCTTGTCATCACCTCGGCCGGGGCGATCACGCTGGACTTTGCTGGCGGCGATGACATCGTCGCCATGCAGGGCGGCAAGATGACGGCAGCCGATACCCTGACCCTGCGCTTTGGTGCGGGCAATGACCGCGCCGGCTTTGTCGGGGCAGACCTGTCGGGCGAAGACGTCTTGTTTGATCAGGGCGAAGGCGATGACCTGCTGATCCTTACGGACCTGACGAACCTTGGCGGCACGACGCGCATCCTTGGCGGCAAGGGCAATGACGAGGTGCAGATCATCCGTCTTCCGGCCCAGAAAACCGGGGATACCCTGACCATCGACGGTGGCGATGGGGCGGATACCACGCGCATTCAAATGTTTGGCGGCGAAACCGGGCGCGGCATCAGCTATGACATCGCCGTTCGCGATACCGGCAAGAGCGGAGCCGACCTTCTGGACGTGCGTGGCACCGACGAATCCGACCTGTTCCTCGTCCACGACGGCGCTTTGGCGCTGCGTCATGGCACGATTGCACAACTTGAGGCCGGAACCCTGCCGGGCAGCCAAGAGCGCATCTTCTATGACGCCTCGCAAGATGGCGGGCTGTGGCTGCGCACCTTTGGCGGCACGGATTTCGTGGCGCTGGATGACACTTCGACTGGCACTGTGATCGATACCGGCACCGGCAATGACATCGTCCGTGTGGGGCAGGTCTATCAGGATCGCCCAGTGGTTGAGCAATCATTTGCGGGCGTGACCGAATCCGGCACCGTGACCCGTGCTGTCACTGGGGGCTGGTTGTCGAACGGCGTTTCGCACGCCACGCTGATCAAATCCGGCGATGGAGACGACCGGATTGAAGTCAACAACAACCTTGGCGCGCTGAAGGTCGAGGCCGATGCCGGCAATGACCAGATCACCATCCGCAGCTTTGCGGCGGTGGATGGTTCGGCGGCGCTGGTCAACGGCACGCTGTCGGTGGCCTCGGGCGCTGGTATTGACGAAGTGACGGTGATCGGCACCGCCATCGCCGATAGCTATCTGATGGAACTGGACCGCATCCGCGGGGCAGGCCGCAGCATCGCGCTGTCGTCGGCAACCGAGGTCTTGCGCCTGAATGCAGGCGCAGGCGACGATAACCTGACCACCCACGCCACACGCACCGCCACCTATACCGAGGTCAAGGGCGGTCTCGGCTCTGATCTGCTGACTTTGGGCGGGGCTGTGACGGGGCTGAATGCGTCTGGCACGGCGGTTCCGGCGGCGATCACGGTGGAAAGCACGGATGGCCTGGCCTTCCTTGTGGCCAATCGCAGCGCGGTTCAGGTCACGGCTGCATCATTGCCTGCAACGGCGCTGACCGTGGCGGGCGTGCTGAAACTTGACGCCATCGCGGGGGCACTCCGTCTGGATGGCGGCGGGCAGGCGGCGGATGGTTATGGCCGACCGCTGGTCATGGCCGAAGATGCCACCGCGCGGGGGGTGACCACCTCCGGCGCGGATGACGCCGCAGCAGTTGACCGTCTGACGGTCCGCACCGAGGGCGCCGGGGCGCTGACGGGTGCGATGGCGACGGCTGTGATTGCAGGCCGCACCTTCCAGCAGATCACCGGGTTGAATCAGGGCGATAACGCCGTGACCATCAACGCGGCTTCTGGCCCGATCTCGCAGGTCAAGGGCATCCACGCCACGGCGATGGAAGTCACCGAGATTCTGTTGGGCAGCGGCGCTGACAAGTTCTCGCTGACCGATCTTGCCCGTGCGTCGGACAATCAGAACGTTACCGCCATGGTCATCGTCCAAGGCGGCGCGGGCAATGACGCGCTTACCGCGCAATCGGTAATGGGGCGTCAGGCACTTGTGCTTTACGGCGATGCCGAGGTCGGCACGGCAGCTTACGGTGCCACGGCACCGACCGGGACCGACACGATCAACGTCAGTGGCCAGAATTCCGGCACGATCCTTGTTGATGGCGGCAATGGCAACGACACCATCACCGGCGGCGCGGGCACCTTGCTTGCGATTGGCGGTTCCGGGTCGGATGTCATCACTGCTGGTGCGGGCAAGACCACTCTGGTCGGTGATTCCACACTGCGGATTGATCGCGGTCTTGGCTTTGCCACCATCGACTTCGTCGCTTCGGTGGGTGCTGACCGCCTGACGGGCGGCGCTGACACCGAGGTGATGGCGGGCGACAACCTGGTTACCGATGCCTTCGACATGCAGTCGGTTCGTCCGACAACCCTGACATCCACTGGGGCGGGTGGGGTTGACGTGATCACGGCCAACAGCACCGGGGCCGTCATCCTTGGCGGTGGCGGGGCTGACAGTATCACGGCACCGGGCGCACGGGTCATCCTTGGCGATACCGGCACCGTCGCCCTGACATCTGCAGGCGTGCTTGTCCGCGCCGTCAGCGATGGTGCAACAACTGGTGGTGCGGACACGATCCGCCTGCAATCGGGCGGCGCAGTTGTCATCGGCGGTATCGGTGCGGATGGCATCTCGGCCGTTGGCGGCGATAACTTCATCGTCGGCGACAATGCCGACATGACCTTCGTCGCGGGCGTCGTGGACCGGATCGAGTCGATCTTCACAACCGGGTCCGACAATGACGTGCTTACCGGTGGGACCGGGCGCGATGTGCTGATCGGTGGCGGTGGCGCTGACGTTGTGTCAACCGGCGACGGCGAAAACATGGCCTTTGGCGACCATGCCATCCTGTCGGGTCTAGCTGCCGCCATCGCAGCGGGCATCTTGATCCCACGTCAGGGCGGCAGCGTTGTGATCCTTGCCACCGCGACCGAGGATACCTCGGGCGGCGCGGACCGGATCACCGGCGGTGCCGGTCGCGATCTGTTGGTCGGCGGTCAGGGCGCGGATACGATCCTTGGCGGGGCGGGCGATGACGACATCATTGGCGGCCACTTCATCGACGTGACACGTCAGGCGGTCGGTGCATTGGCCTTGGCCGATGGGGCAAATCTGATTGACGCTGGTGCAGGTGATGACGTGGTGCTGGCGGCGCACGGTTTGATCCAGACCGCGATGAACAACATCGACGCGCGCCTGACCAACGGCAGCACGGCGGTGGCCGATCCGCTTGGCCGTCTGGCGCGCAACATCCGCGCCTATACCGATCCGCTGCATACGGCGACGCGCTTTGGTGCGAATATCGTGGCAGGCGGAGCGGGCAATGACATGCTGTTTGGCGGGCAGGGCAATGACCTTCTGCTGGGCGATCTGTCATTGATCCTTACCTCGACCAACACACTCGATACCCGTATCGGGGCAAACGCGTCCGTGCTGACCGGGGCCGAGGCCTATGACTATCTGGTGGCGACGCGGACCACGGCATGGACCGCAGTTCGCACCGCGACCACAGACGGCGCAGTGTCGTTGATGCAGCGCAACGTCGCGGCGGGCACCGAATGGATGCTGGCATCGGTTGCGGCTGTGGATCTGGGGGCGGGCGATCTGGTGATCGTGCGTCCGGGCATCGCGGCGGCACCTGCTACGGCAGGTGATGACTATATCGAAGGCGGTGCGGGCAATGACATCGTGATTGGCGGCGCAGGCGCGTCCGACCTGATCGGTGGCAGCTCGCGCACCTTTGGGGCCCTGATCGGCAATGACACATCGGCCAGCGCCGCGGCACGGCAGGCCGGCGCGGACATCATCTTGTCTGGCAATGCCAGCCTGACCACCGCACCTGTCGCCGGATCAACGCTGGTGTCGGGCAATGCCGATGTCTGGAAGATCGTCAGCGGCAACCAGTTCGCCACGGCGGGTTCAGTGGATGGCGTCACCCGCGCCATCATCAAGCGTGCTGTCGAACTGGCCGAGACAGAGCCGGATCCGACCGCAATCTCGCGGCTGTTCAGCGCGTCCAAGGGCGATTACGTCGTGACGACGCAGGCCACCGACCGCACCTTTGGTGATCGGTCTTCGGGACGTCCGGGGTTGAACGGGGCTGGACAAGGCACCGTGACCACCACGCGCAATGTTGATCTTGCGCCACTTGTGAACGTGATCGAACGCAGCGGTCCGCAAATCAGCGCCGTGGGCTTTGCCACAGTCGCTGCGGCGGTGACGCCGTCGGTGGCAAAGGTGACGTCGACGAAGGCACTGTCTCCTCTGTACCTTTACGACGCCAGTTCGGGCGGCTTCACCGCCCAGACCCCAAGTCGTCGTCCGATCAGCGCAAGTGCAAGCGCGGTCACCGACATCACCACGGCGACGGGTTCGGGCTACTTCTATGTCGACAACAAGGGCGGCGTCTTCTTCTACAACGGCCCGACAGTGCCGGGCACTGATGGCAGTACTGGTGGTGGCACCGGTGGCGGAACCGATGTTCCACTCGAAAGCAGCCTGCGTGATATCGGACGCTCCGGCACCTTTACCATCGCACCAAACGCTGTCGGCAAGCCGGTTCGCGTGGACTTCGGCGTGAAGATCACCAATGCTGTTGTTGTCCTGACTGGCACGCAGGCGGGCGGAGAGCCCTATACCCTGCGCATCACCGACCGGGACGAAAACGGCTTCTGGGTTCAACTGGATGAGTGGGAGTATCAAGACAACCAACGTGCCGCGACCGAGACGATCAACTGGCTGGCGATCGAGGCCGGGGTGCATCAACTTGCCGATGGCCGTCTGGTTGAAGCGGGCACCTTGCTCGCCGATGCAAGCACCGGCACCGTCGCCTTTGCGGCACAGTTTGCCGGCACGCCTGTCGTGCTGACCAGCGTCATGTCGAACTTCAACCCCGAAGCCGTGGACAGCAACCCGACCGCCGTCACGACAGCAGGCGTTGAAATCCGACTGCAATCCGAAGAGGCGCGGGCAGGCGAGGCAGGCAAGGAACTGGTGGGCTATATCGCCCTTCAGACCGGAACGGGCGTGCAGCGGATAACGGACGGGGTGGACAGTGTTCGCCGCACCTTCTCGCTGGCTGGCAGCTTCTCCAACCCGGTCGTCTTGGCCGAAGAGCAATCGAACAAGCAGGCAGATACAGGATCCGTGCAGATCGCTGCCGTTGCGGGCGGCTCTGTGACGCTGTTCCTTGACGAAGAGCAGTCCGTGGATCTGGAAACCATGCATGGCAAGGAAGACCTTGGCATCGTCGGGCTGGAAGCGGGGGCCATGCGCGGCGTCCGCAAGAGCGACGCATCCTATGTTCCGAAGGCGGTCCTTGATCAACTCGCCGCAAACAACCCGCAATCGGCACATGTCGTCGGTGCGGCAGGGACTGTTTCGGTCGCCACCACACTTATCGGCAAACCTGTGCGTGTCGAGTTCGGAAACCAGATCGACAATGCCGTCGTGGCGTTGACCGGGATGCTGGATGTGTCGGGCGAACCCTACACCCTGCGCGTGCTTTCCCGCGATGCGACTGGCTTTACCTTCATGGTCGATGAATGGGAGTATCAGGACAACAACCGGACGTCGGCGGTCACGGTCCATTGGCTCGCCGTGCAGGCGGGGATTCATACCCTGTCGGATGGCCGTGTGGTCGAAGCCGGCACGATGCTGGCTGATGACACCAGCGGTTCGGTCGTCTTCAAAACCAACTTCACCGATGCACCTGTCGTCGTCACCTCTGTGATGTCGGCAATCGACCCGACGGCGGTCGACAGCAGCCCGATCAAGGTGACACGCACCGGCTTTGATGCGCGCTTGCAAGAAGAGCAGGCACGTCAAGACTTTACCCACGCTAAGGAATTGGTGGGCTATATCGCCTTCGGTCTGGGCACCAATGTCGAATTGTTGACCACGGCCAGCCATTTCGGCACTGCGGTTGCCTTCGACACCTCGGTCGGCACGCCGGTCGTGGTGGCCGATACCCAGACGTTGAAGGATACCGATCCGCAATCAACGATGATCTGGACTGTCGGGCCAAAGGCGGTCAACGTCTTCATCTCGGAGGAACTGTCCGTCGATACCGACCGCCGCCGCACGCCGCTGGACACCATCGGTCTGGCAGCTTTCGAGGCGGGCTTGCTGCGCGGCACACGGACGGGCGATTCCGTCACCGTGACCACCGCACAACTGGCCGAGGCCACCACGACGGGGGCGGCGCTTGTCGCTTCTCAGACGGCGGTGATCGGGGCTTCTGGCAAGGTCACCGTGTCCACCGCGCAGGTGGGCAAGTCGGTTCGGGTGAACTTTGGGGCCAACATCACCGATGCGGTGGTTGTCTTGACTGGCACCTCCTCTGCCACGAACGATCCGTTCACCCTGCGGGTTCTGACCCGTGATGCGACGGGCTTTACCTTCATGCTTGATGAGTGGGAATATCAGGGCAATACGCGCAGTTCCAATGTGACCGTGAACTGGGTTGCAGTTGCAGCCGGTGTCCACCGCATGGAGGATGGCCGTCTGGTCGAGGCTGGCACCGTCCTTGCCAACAGCCAAGCGGGCAGCGGGACCTTTACCGCCGACTTTGCGACAGGTCCGGCCGTGATCACCTCTGTCATGTCCTCGCTTGACTCGAGTGCGGTGGATTCCAGCGCGCTGGACGTCACTGCGGCAGGCTTCCAGGTGCGGTTGCAGTCGGAAGAGGCCCGTGGCGGCATCCCGCGGTCCAAAGAACTGGTGGGCTACATCGCCTTTGGTCTTGGGGGCACCGCGGCGCGGACGGTCCAGGTTGGCGGATCGGCTGCTGTGACATCCTTCGGACGCACCTTCGCCAATGCGGTGGTTGTGGCCGACAGCCAGACTGTGAACGACGCTGATCCGAAAACGACGATGATGATTGCACAGTCCAACTCGGCGGCGAACCTGTTCCTTGCCGAGGAAAGCTCGGCAAGCGCCGATGTCGGTCGGTCTGCCAGCGATACTGTCGCCATGGCGGTGTTTGAAGCGGGCATGCTGCGTGGCCAGCGTCAGGGCAATGCGGCACTGGTGACGGCGGCACAGTTGGACGCGGCGGCCAATGAACCGGCCTTTGCGATGGTTGGTCAGTCTGGCAGTCTGCTCGTCACCCCGACACAGGCCAAGGCCCCGATCCGGGTAAACTACTCCAGCCCAATCTCAAACGCAGTTGTCATGCTGACGGGGTCGTATCAATCAAGCGATCCATACACGCTGCGGGTCGTGTCGCGTGATGCGAATGGCTTCTCATTCATCATCGAAGAGTGGGAGTATCAGGACAAGCTGCGCACCAAGACCGAGACGATCCAATGGGTCGCCATTGCCGCAGGCATCTATGAACTCGCCGATGGCCGCAAGGTTGAAGTGGGGACTGTGTCAGCGAACATGACGGCCAAATCTGTGGCCTTCAGCTCAGGCTTTACGGCGCCGCCGGTGGTGCTGACCTCGGTGATGTCCAACACCGACACCAAGACGGTCAACGCCTCGCCCTTCGCGATCAGCAAGACCGGGTTTTCGGTCAACCTTCAGGTGGAAAAGGCGCAAGCCCAGACCCATGCTGCGGAAACCGTTGGCTATATCGCCATCGCGGCGGGCGGCACTGCCGCAACTGGCGTCGCAGCGACAGTGACGGTGGGCAGCGCAACCGCAACCTGGATGCCACCGGCGGGCTTTGCCTCAATGGTGGCGATAGCCGGTACTCAAACGCGTAACAACGTGGACCCGGTCTCGGTGAAGACCAAGTCGGTCATAGGGTCGTCGGTGATGTTGTTGCTGGAAAAGGAAGCCTCCAAGGGTATTGTCTTTAGCATCCCGAACGAAAACGTGGGCATCATTGCCTTCGTCAGCGGCCAGATCTTCGGGCGCAGTACTTTCCATGGCGCTCCGGTCACCGCAGCACCAACGCCGGTGACACCGGTCGTGACATCCACGCCTGCCACAAGCCAGCCGAGCAATCTGTGGTCGTCGTGGACAACCGTTTCGACGCCAGCCGTTGTCACACCTGTGGTGACAACAAGCAGCGTTCCGGTCACGGCAACACCAACGCCGGTGACGCCGGTCGTGACCTCCACGCCTGCTGCTAGCCAGCCGATCACCCTGTGGTCGTCGTGGACAACCGTTTCGACGCCAGCCGTTGTCACACCTGTGGTGACAACAAGCAGCGTTCCGGTCACGGCAACACCAACGCCGGTGACGACGGTCGTGACCTCCACGCCTGCTGCTAGCCAACCGAGCACCCTGTGGTCTTCGTGGACAACCGTTTCGACGCCAGCCGTTGTCACACCTGTGGTGACAACAAGCAGCGTTCCGGTCACGGCAACACCAACGCCGGTGACGCCGGTCGTGACCTCCACGCCTGCTGCTAGCCAACCGAGCACTCTGTGGTTGTCGTGGACAACCGTTTCGACGCCGACCGTTGTCACACCCGTGGTGACGCCAAGCAGCACACCGGTGGCCGCGACACCAACACCCGTGACACCGGTCGTGACCTCCACGCCTGCTATGAGCCAGACCAGCAGTGCATGGGCGACCGTGCCACAGGTGTCCAAACCGGTAAGTGTGCCGGTCACAACCTCTTGGGGCCAGTGGTCAAGCCAGGTACTGGTCAAATCGAAATCGTTGTGGTCATGGTAACAGGATCGCGCACCGCAGATTCCCCTGCGCTGCGGGCCGTGTCGCGTTTTGCGACACGGCCGCCCCTTCTTGCTTGCAGGCAGGGCGGATCAGAACGGCATCCGTTCCGTGTAGCCGATGGTGCGAGGAGTAAGCATATGGAAGCAGCGTCCGAAGATCGGCAGCCGGGACAGTCCTTTTGGGATATGGATCAACCAATGGTTGCATCCGATCGCCTGGCCGATTGGCTGGACGGTCTTTTTCATGCGCTCAGCCTTGGCCGCGCCGCCCCTTTACGTCTGTCGCTGGATGGGCGGGACCTGGGGCCGTTGGTCCGTCCGCCGGGCAGGGTGGCCCTGGACGCAACACAGCGCGCCGCGACTGAGGCACAGCGTCAAGGGCGACTGGCCTTGGCCGGGCATCTGCCGGGCAACGGCGGCGTGGCGGGGACCACCTCATTTGCCGTTCCGATGACTATTCCCGGCTATGGCGCGGCCCTGCTGACGGTTGAGGCCGACATTCCCGACGGCACCGCGCTTGACAGCGTGTTGACCACGGTGGCGCTGGCGATGGGCTGGATCCATGCCACCTTGATGCATGCACAGGCAGAGGCGACCAAGGGCGAGGATTCCGTTGCGCAATCGGCCTTGCAGGCCATCGTCGCCTTCATCACCCATGGCCGCTTTTCCGAAGCGGCCCGTGCGCTGATGACCGATTTCGCGGGCCGTTACCGCTGTGACCGCGTGACACTGGGCTTGGCGCGCGGGTCGCGGGTGCGGGTGGTGGCGATTTCCAACACCGGTAGTTTCTCGCGCGCGCTCAGTCTGGCGCGAAAGCTGCGCGCGGCGATGGAAGAAGCCTTTGATCAGGAACGTGTGCTGCTGTGGCCCATACCGGACGGCATGATTCCCGATGGGGGAGCGCCGGACATGATCCTTGAGCGGCAATCCGAACTTACGGTTGGCGATACGGAACGCTCCGTCCTGTCGGTGCCGCTGTTCGATGGGCGTCGGCATCGGGGCGTGATCTTGTTCGAACGCGGCGGTGGGGCCGGTTTCGCGGCGGATGAGGTGCAGCGCATCGTGGCGCTGTGTGCGCTTTTGACGCCGATCATCATTGAAAAGCGGGACAACAACCGCTGGCTGATCATCCGCGCCGCCGTGGCGCTGCGCGATCTGTTGCAGCGTGCGTTGGGGCGCAGCCATCTGGTACTGAAGGCGGCAGTTCTGGCCGGGGCCGTGTTGGTCGTGGCGTTGTTCGTCGTTCAGGCCGACCGCGATGTGGTGGCTGATGCGGTAGTGCAGGGCACCGAGGTGCGCACCCTTGCCGCCCCCTTTGCGGGTTTCATCGCCGAGGCCCCGCAACGCGAGGGCGACCGCATCCGCAAGGGGGATATCCTTGTGCGGCTGGATGACCGGGACTTCATTCTGGAACTGACACGCCTGACCGCCCTGCGCGCCCAGACCGAGCTGGAGCTGGACAAGGTCATGTCCGAACGTAACCCGGCCGAGGCGGCGTTGACCACCTCGCGCCTGCGCCAGATTGATGCGCAGATCGCACTGGCCCAACAGCAGATCGACCGCAGCCGGATCGAGGCCCCCTTTGACGGGCTTGTGACCGCGGGTGACATGACGCGCAGCATCGGCAAATCTGTCGAACAGGGCGAGCCGCTGTTGGTCATAGCACCGCTGGCGGAATACCGGGTGGATCTTTACGTGCCCGAAGACCAGATTGACCTGATCCTCAAGGGGCAGGCGGCTGTGCTGAAGGTCACCCCGCTGCCCGAGCGGTCCTATGCGCTGACCCTGCGCGACACGATGCCGGTGGCGCGTTATGAAAACGGCTCTACCCGCTATCAGGTCGAGGCGCGCTTTATCGGCCAGATCGATGGTCTTGTGCCGGGGATGACCGGGGCGGTGCGGGTGGCGGTGGATCGCCAGTCGCTGGCGAAGCTGTGGTTTGGCCCGCTTGCGGATCGCGCCCGGCTTTGGCTCTGGCGCAATATGGCTTTGTGATATGGCAACAGCGTTCCTGTCATCGGATTGGTATCGCGTCGCGGACATGCGGCTGCGGCGGCAAAGCCATGTTCAGCTTGCCCGCCACGTCTATCGCGGCCAAGTCTGGCACGTGCTGCAAGACCCCCAAAGTGGCAAGATGCACCGTTTGACTGAGGCTGCGCATGCGTTTTTCGCGCGACTGGACGGGCAGCGCAGCGTACAAGACCTGTGGCTGCGCCTGTGTGAGCTGTTTCCCGACCGCCCGCCCTCACAGACCGAAATCCTGCAACTTCTTGCGCAGTTACATTCCAGCGACCTGATCCTTGGCGACTGCTTGCCCAACCTGATCGAGGTGGACCGCCGCGCGCGGGAAGAAGAGCGCCGCACCTTGTGGGGTTACGTCAAGAACCCGCTGTCGTTGCGGGTGCCGTTGTTCGATCCCGAACCCTTTCTGCGCTGGTCCGAACCCGTGGCACGGGCGGTGTTTTCCCCGCTGGCGGGGGTGCTGTGGCTGGCGCTGATGCTGACGGCGCTGGCGGTGGCCTTCGTCAACTGGCAGGCACTGCAATTACCCCGCTTTGAACAGGTGGCGACGGCGGCGAATATTGCCTACCTCGCCATCGCCTATATTCTGGTCAAGGCGCTGCACGAACTGGGCCATGGTTTTGCGGTCAAACGCTGGGGCGGCGAGGTGCGCGAATGCGGCGTGATGATGCTGGTGTTCTTTCCGGTGCCCTATGTCGATGCCTCGCAGGCCACATTCTTTCCGTCAAAGTGGCAGCGCATGGTGGTCAGCGCGGCGGGCATTGCGGTGGAGCTGGCGGTGGCGGCGCTGGCCTTTTTTGTCTTTCTGGCCGCTGATCCGGGGCCGCTGCGGACGTTGGCCTATAACCTGATGCTGATCGGGGGCATCTCGACCTTGTTGTTCAACGGCAACCCGCTGCTGCGCTTTGACGGCTATTTCGTGTTTGCCGACCTGATGGAAAGCCCAAATCTGGGCCAGCGCAGCACTCAATATTTCTGGCACGCCATCCGCCGCACCATTTTGCGCGACCGCGACGCGCCCCCCCCGCTGTCGGCACCGCGCGAGGGGCGCTTTTTGTTCGTCTATGCCGTGGTTGCGTTTTTGTATCGGATGTCGGTGCTGTTCTTCATCTCGATTTATCTGGCCGTCACCTTGCCGGTGATCGGCACGGCGCTGGTGCTGTGGAGCCTGTTTACCGTGTTTTTGATGCCTCTGGGCAAGGGGGTGCGCTATATGGCTACTGATCCGTCGATTGACCTGATCCGGGGAAAAGTGCTGCTGCGGGTGCTTTTGATCCTGCTGCTGTCGTTTGGCGCGTTGTTCGTGGTGCCTGTGCCGCATGTGACCACCGCAGATGCCGTGCTGGACCCGGCCGAAGACAGCCTTTTGCGCGTACAGGGGCGCGGCTTTGTGGACCGGGTTCTGGTGACCGACGGACAACAGCTTCGCCCCGGCGATGCGGTGATGGTGCTGTCGGATCCGCTGTTGTCGCTGGAGCGCCTGCTGGCCGAGGCCGAGCGTCAGGATGCCGAGGGTCGGCTGGAGGCGCTGCCGCTGTCAGACCGCAATGGGCGGCAGTTGTGGCAAACTCAGGTCGGCTATGCCGAGGCCAAGCTGCAAGACATGACACAGCGCGAAGACCGGCTGACGGTGCGGGTCGGGGCGGCGGGGCGGGTCTATATCCCCGATGCCAAGAGCCTGCCGGGGCAATTTGTGCAACAGGGCAGAGTGATCGCCACGCTGCTGGCCCCTGGATCATCGCATTGGCGGCTGGCCATTCCGGCGACGGACGCCGCACCTGTGGACGCGGGCAACAGGCGCATTGATCTGGTGCCGCGTCTGGGGCACGACATCACCTTGCCCGCGCGCATCTTGCAACGCGCGCCAGAGGTGACAACGGCGCTGCCCTCTTTCGCGGTCACTACAAAGGGCGGTGGGTCCCTGCTGACCGATCCGAATTCGCAAAGCCCGGTCAGTCTGGTGCCGGTGGTGAATTATGTTCTGGCGGTGGACCGTGACGCGGGGGTGATGGTGCCGGGCGGCGCACGGGCGCGGGTGCGCTTTGTGCATGATCCGTCTCCCATCGGGCCACGGCTGTGGCGCGCGATGGAACAGACCTTCTTGCGCTATTTCGGGCGTTGAGGTGATGCAGCGCCTTTTGCCCGAGATCGAGGAATACCCCGAACGCATCCCACTGGGCATAACCGATTGGGATGCGCGGATCTTGCGGGTGTTGTCGCAGATGGACCCGCGCCACCTGTTTCGTCGGTCTTGGGGCGGTGTGCATCCCTTTGCCGCGCGCGTGCGCGCCGAGCTTGTCGCGCTGGAGCAGCAGCCCTTTACCTCTGAACGGCTGCGCGACAAGGCGCTGCGCCTGCGACGATTGGTCCGTCGGGGCCGGGTGGCCGATGCCGTGCTGGTTCCCGTGTTGGCCGAGGTTTGCGCCGCCGCCGCGCGGGTGCTGGGCATAATGCCCTTTGACGTGCAGATGGTAGTGATCCGCAGCCTGTTCAATGGCGAGATTGCCGAAATGGGCACGGGCGAGGGCAAAAGCCTGACTGGCGCCATCGGGGCGGCGACCCTGGCGCTATCGGGGCGGCGGGTGCATGTGATGACGGTGAATGACTATCTTGCCGCGCGTGATGCCGAGACGTTTGGCCCGCTGTTCACCGAACTGGGGCTGACCTATTCCTCCATCGACGAAAAGACCCCGCCGGATGGGCGGCACGGCATCTACCGCGCCGATGTGGTGTTTTCCGCCGCCAAGAACATTCTGTTTGATTACCTGCGCGATCAGACCGGCCCAACCGCCAATGATCTGCGCGGTCTGGGGCGTAACCTGCTGTCGCTGCGGAGTGGGGTAGGGGGGCAACAGGCCTCGATCCTGCAAGGGCTGGATGCCGTGATTGTCGATGAGGCGGACTCGGTTCTGATCGATCAGGCCGCGACCCCCTTTATCCTGTCGGCAGGCGAGGCGATCTTGGGCGGGTTGGACACACCGACCCTGCGCCACATGCTGGACATGGTAGGAACGCTGCGTGAAATCCGCGATTACCGCAAATCCGAAGCCCTGCGCCGCGTTGTCTTGACTGACGAAGGCCGGGATCGTCTGGCAAGGCTGGCCGTGGGGGCACGAGGTTTGGCGGCGGTGGGACCTGTGCGCAACCATCTGGCGGCACAGGCCTTGGTTGCGCTGCACATGCTGGAACGTGACCGCGATTACATGCTGACCGAAAAGGGCTTGGCGATCATCGACGAAAGCACGGGCCGCCTGATGCCTGACAGGCAATGGTCCGAAGGGCTGCACCAGTTTGTCGAGTTGAAAGAGGGGCTGGAGCCGTCTGAAATCCGCACCACCCTTGGCCGGATCACGTTTCAGCGGTTTTTTCCACGCTATCGCCATATCTGCGGCATGACCGGCACCGCCCGCGCCGCCGCGCGCGAATTGTCCGAGATTTATGGCCTGTCCGTCCGGCGCATCCTGCCCCGCCGCCCCGATCAGCGCCTTTGGCAGCCGGTTCGCATCTTGCCCGACCTGAACGCGAAATGGCATGCGGTGGCAGAGCTTGCCGCGATCTTGCAGGCGCGCGGGGCACCGATGCTGATCGGGACGCGCACGCTTGCGGCCTCGCAGGCCTGTGCGGCGGCCTTGCAGGCGCGGGGGCTGGCGCATGATCTGCTGACGGCGGAACATGTTGCCGAAGAGGCCGCCATCGTGGCCCGCGCTGGCGGAGCGGGGCGCATCACCGTTGCCACCAACATGGCCGGGCGGGGCACCGACATCATCTTGTCTGATGCGGCGCGGGCGGCGGGTGGCTTGCAGGTGGTGCTGACCGAGTTACATGGCAACAGCCGCATCGACCGCCAGCTTTGTGGGCGCTGCGGGCGGCAGGGCGATCCGGGAACGGTGCATCGCATCCTCAGCCTTGGGGACGACCTGTTGCTGACCGAGGGGCGAGTGTCGGCGCTCCTGTTGCGGCTGGGTCTGCGACTTGGGCTGTTTGGCCTGTGTCATCAGGGGATGCGGCTTTTGCAGGGTCGTCAGACCCGGCGGGCAGAGCGCGGGCGGGCGCAACTTGCACGGCAGGAACGGATGCGGGAACGGCAACTCGCCCTGTCGGGGCGATTGGAATGAAAAAAGGGCGCAAGATGCAAGGATGGCAGGGAGTATCCCTTTGGAGTGCGGCACTGGCGCTGATGGCCAGCGGTCTGGCGGGGCCAGCGGGCGCGCAGGCGCTGCCCGGCCATTCGGTGGATTTTGATCCCGCCACGGGGCGCTGCCGCATCGTGCTGGAACCGGCGGGAACCACCGGCGATGCGCCACCCCGGCTGTTCGTGACCTCGGACCTGTTGAAGCCATCCTTTGCCTTTGGGCTGGACGGCAAGGATATCGCCGAGGCGGTAGTGATCCGTGCCAACACCCGCGCGCCTTTAATGGCGCGTCAGGGTCTAGATGCGGCGGCACTGCAGGCCGATCCGTTCTGGGCTGCCATGACAAAGACGGCGGAGGGCAAGGACAGTCTTTACCTGACGGTCAAGGATGCCAAAGGCCGCTATTCCAGCGCCCGCTATGACGGTCTGCATGCGGCGGATGTTTGGCGTCTGGCCGCATTGGCCTGCCGCGCGACGGGGCTGGACGTCACGCCGCAAACCCCGGTGGAATTCCGCGATGTCGAAGCCGCCCTGTCTCTGACGGAGGCTGATCGTGTGCAGCTGCGCAAGGTGCTGGCCGCGACCTATGGCGAAGCGGGCACCGATGTGGGCACCGACGCCGGGTTCACCGTGACCGACCGGCGCTTCATCGTGCAGTACAACCAAGAGCACGGCCACCCCTCGGGCGAATATCTCTGGCCCGAGGCGCTCAAGGATATGCTCGCCATGCTGCTGCCTGTGGTGGCCACCGCCCCCTTGGCGGATGAGGAAGTGGCGGACAGCTTTGGCGATTGGGTTCAACTGCGCAGCAAGGGCGGAGCCACCTGCCGCATTGCCACATCGGCGTCAGAGGTGGTCGGGATCGACCCTGGCTTGGTGCCCGCTTTGCGGATGTCTTTCGCGGTAGACCGGGCCGATAGCGGCGGACGGCTGGCCTTTGAGCTGGTGACACCCAACCCGTTTCGTACCGATGCGCCCATCGTCGCCCGCGTCGGCGATGAGGCATTTGCGCTGCTTATCGAGCCAACTTCGGGCGCGGTTATTCCAAAGCCCTTGGCCGACGGGTCGCTGTCCAACGCGCTGATGGTGGCCCTTCGGCGGGGCAAGCTGGTGGCGATACAGGGCGGATCGGCCAGTGGTGCCCCGGCGGGCGTCGCCTTCAGCGCCATCGGGTTCTCGGCGGCGTTCAGCGCAATGGCAAAAGACTGTAATCGCTCCGGAGTTATGGCATGGATCGAATGAAACACCCGTTTGCTGCCCTTGTGTGCACCCTGATCCTGACCGCTTCAGCACAGGCCGAGGTGGTGTTGCCCCGTCTCAGCCCGCTGGATGTGGTCGGTGCGGATGGAAAGCCGACAGGGACGCGCGTCATGGTGCCCTTTGGTCTGCCATTGGAGCTTCTGGACAGGGGGCTTGCGGGTGGCACGGTCGCGATGGTGCAAGCGGCAGGTGGCGCTGCCTTTGCCGTCCTTGCGACCGATCTGATCGCCCCTACCGCCGCGCAGACGGGGCTGGTGGCGATGGCTGAACCGGGCCGCAACAGCGGTCTGCGGCCCAATATGCCGTTGTGGGACAGCGTGGCGCGTGCCCGGTTGTATCTGCAAGGGGCTGCGGCAGACAGTCTGCGCCCGGCGCTGACCGAGCTGCCGGGCGGGGTGTTTCCCGCCCTTGGCTTGCCGGTCTTTGCTGTGGAAAGCGCCCCCACCTCCATCGGGCGTCCAGTGATGATGGCGGGGGCTTGGGTGCCGGTGATGCCAGAGGCGCTGGACCCAAGCGACAGCTCCGCCCCGCCCAAGGTGGTTCTGCATGTGCTGGTCGATGGCAGCGACTATGCCCGCGATTTCACGCTGGAAAGCTTGCAACAAGTGTCGCGCGTTGTGGCGCAGGGCGACAAGATCGCGGGCTTCACGCGGCAGGTGATCTATGACAATGGCGCATTGCGCAACGAGGGCGAGGTTCCCGCCGCAGGTCTGCGGGCCGAATGGCCAGAGGCGGGCGGTGGCACTGGCGGCACCCTGACCGATGCCTTGGCCGCCGCTCTGGACGGTCTGGCCACCCGCATCGTGCAAGGAGATGGCGCGGCGCATGTTGTGCTGGTTCTGGTCGGGCCGGGCCTTGGGGCCGATCCCGAGGCGCTTGCCCGCGTCGCGGCAGCGGGTGAAAATCTGGCCGATCTGCGCGGCGTTGTGTTGGTGCAAGGCACGCCAGAGCCGAACCCCGCCAATGACATGGTCCTGCGCCAGATGGCGGGTGGCACGGCGGCGCGATTTCTGGATTTCGGCGGTGATGTGATGGGCGCGGTCGAGGGCGTGATATCGACCGCGCCCGCAGAAGATGCGACCACCCTTGCCGCGTGGCGGGGCAAGGTTTGCGCCTTGGCGGCGGATCGTGCGCTGCCTTGCGTGATCGGGGCCCCCGGTGTGCTGCCCCCGGTTGCAGCGGCGGAATGGGTGGCGCTGCCGTTGTGGTTCGTGATCGACGGCGCGGCGCTGGATCTGGTGCCCGCAGGCATGGCCCCGCCTGCTGCGCGCCTTGCACAAAATGAGATCCGGGCATGCCACGCCTTGGGGCAGGTCTGGGATGTGGCGGCGGCGGGGTGTGCGGCATCGGCTGCAACCCTGCCTGACGATGCCCGATCCCTGCGCGCCGATCTGGTGGCCATGCAGGGCGAGGTATACGCCCGGTCGCAAGAACGCGATCTGGCGCTCGACGATCTGTCGCGCAAGACTGCGGACTGGGACGACCAGCGCATCACCCTGCGGGCCGAGGCGGATGAGGCGCTAGCCAAACTTGCCGATGCGCAGGCAATGATGGAAAGCCGCGCCGAAACCATCGCAGCGCAAGAGGCGCTGCTGTCGGATCAGGCGGCCTCGGTCGCTGATCTGACTGATCAAGCCGAAGCCTATGCGATGTCGGTATCGGACCTTGGGGCCGAACGGGATGCCGCTTTGGCCGATATCGCGCGCCTTGGCGGTGATCTGGACGACCGCGATGCCGCCTTGGTCGTGGCGAAGGCGGAGGTGGCAGACCTGACCGCCACCCGTGACGCCGCACTGGCCGATCTGGCGCGCACGCAAGATGATCTGGCCGCCGCGCGGGCCAAAGGCGAGGGCCTGACAACTGACCTCGCCGCTTTGACCTCCGCGCAGACCGCGGCCGAGGCCGCGCTGCGCCAAGAGCGCGCTGAATGGCAGGGCAAGGCCGATGCCGCAGCGCAGGCCTTGGCCGACCTGTCGGCCACGCAGGCAGCCCAGGAAGGGCAAGTCGCTGACATGACCGGGCAACTTGCCGATATCACCGCCACTCACGTTCAATTGGCGGCACAGGTGGCTGATCTGACCGGGCAACTTGCCAACGCAATTGCGGCCCGTGATCAATCGACCATGCAGGTGTCTGATCTGACGGCGGTTCAGGCCGATCTGGAAGGGCAGGTTTCTGACCTTGCGGGGCAACTGGCCAACACAATTGCGGCCCGTGATCAATCGGTCATCCAAGTGTCTGATCTGACGGCGGTGCAGATCGAACTTGAGCGACAGATTTCTGAGCTATCGGGACGACTGGCCGATGCGACTGCAGCAAGTGAACAGTCTGCGATGCAGGTGACTGACCTACTGGCAGCACAAGCTGCATTTGCGGGGCATGTGGCTGACCTGACAAGACAACTCACTGATCAGACGGCGGCCCGGACAATAGCGGAAAAGGCACTTTCCAGCGCAGAGGCGGCAGCTGAGAAACTATCGACAGATGTGGATGCCGCAGCCAAGAAGGCGTCGGCAGAACTCTTGGTCATTCAGGCAGATTTTGTCATGGCCGTGGTTGAAAGGGACGATTTGGCTGCGCAGCTTTTGTTCCAGACGGCGCGCGCTAATGATCTGGAGGCTATAAAAGGCGACCTGTCACTTACTGAAAGTGAGATCCGCGCCGATCATGCCAGCGTGACACGGCAGCTGGCCGAGGCACAAGCCAAACAGGTCGAGCTGGAAAATGCTCGCATGACGGCGCTGACAGAGGCCGCGACTGTCCGAGCCACTTTGGCCGAGGCACAAGTTCGGCAGGCCGAACTGGACACTGCACTTACATCGGCGCTGGCAGAAAGCGCGAACGCGGAAGCTGCATGGGCTGACGCTCGGGCTGCGCAGGCCGAACTGAGCACCGCCCACACAACGGCGCTGGCAGAGGCCGCGAACGCGCAGGCCGCCTTGGCCGAAGTTCAAGCCAAGCTTGCGAAGCTGGACGGTGTGCACACAATGGCATTGGCAGAGGCCGCAACAGCCAAGGCCGACTTGGCCGAAGCGCGGGCCAAGCAGGCCGAATTGGAGACGGCGCAAGCAACGGCAGCGGCAGAGGCGGCGACGGTGCAGGCCGCCTTGGCCGAGGCACAGGCGCAGGGCGTGGCGGCTGCGGATCGCGTGGCGGCGCTGGAGCGTGAACGCGATGCCCTGACCGAACAGGTGGCGACGACGCCGGGGGATGCGGCGATGATCGTGCAAGGCCTGACCAACCGCTTGGCACAGGCCGAGGACGAGGTGGCGCGACTGACTGCCAATCTGGTGGTAGCCGCTACGACCGAGGAGATGGCCGCACCCGCCGAGGATGCCATGGTTCAGGCCGCCAATCCGACGCCAAAGCCAAAAAAGCCAAAGCCGCGGCCCGCTTCAAACGTGGCAACCGCAGCCAAAGCGCCCAGCCAGACGGTGACTGCTCGGGCCAAGCCTGCGGCCAAGGTGGCCGCTGCCGCACCTGTGGCACCGGCCCCGCAGCCCTCGGCATCGCGCAGGGTTGCCCCGGCAAGCGACGCGCGCCAGCTCAAGGGCTGTCAGTTTCAATGGGTAGGGCAAGAAGGGCGTCTGGTCTGCCCATAAGGCGGGTGGTTGCTTCTGATGGCATGGCGCCCCTCACGCATGCGTGGGCGGGTGCCCTTAGCCGCCCAGTGTCAGCGTGCAGCGTTGGCCGCCGATGATGGCATTGTCGGCATTGGCCAGTGCGACCCGGATGCCAAAGGTGCGTGAGGCGGTGTCGAACAGCGGATCGACCGACAGCACCGTGCCCGCAATGCTGGACCCAATGGGCAGTTCCGGGCGGATGACCACCGGCAGGCCGGGGCGCACGTTGGGGAAATCCTCGGCGGGCAAAAAGGCGTCGACATGGATCGGGTCGGTTTGGGCAAGGATGGCGACATGGCGGTCAGCGGTGACGTATTCCCCGGCTGACAGGCTGACTTCAGTGATGACGCCCGCCACCGTTGCGCGGATATTGGTGTTTTCGATGGAAATTTCGGCCCGCTCGGCCTCGGCCTGGGCCGAGGCGAGATCTGTCTTGGCCTGTTGCAATTGCGACGTGGCAAGAGACGCTTCGTAGCGCAATTCCTCAACTTTGACCAAGCTTTGGGCGTTTTGCTTGACCAAAAGCTCGGCGCGGTCCAATTGTGCCTGTGCAAAGCCAAGGCGGGCCGTTTGCTGTTCGATCGCGGCAGTGCTGGCGGCGCGGGTTTTCAGGATCTTCAGCGCGGCCCGCTCCATCGAGCCGTCGGTGCGCGCGATCACGTCCCCCTTGGCGACGCGCTGGCCCTTTTCGACAAGAACCACCTCCAGCACCCCCGGCGTGCGGGCCGACAGCGCGATGATCCTGGCCGCGTCCATGACGCATTCATAGTCTTGCGCCTGCGCCTGTGTCTGGGCCGAAAGCGGCGACAGTGCGGCCAAGCCCGGCAGGGCGGTCAGTAAGAACAGGCGGCGAAGGGGCAGGGGCATCAAATCTCTCCATCAAGATACGGGCCGGGCAAGATACGGGCCGGTGCGGCGGCAGACCCGTCATCAAACTGGGGCTGGTGGCGTGTCAAAGGGGGTGAGCACATCGCGTTCATCGCCAAAGCGTCGGACATAGGCCGTGGTCAGACCCAGACATTCGGTCGAGGTGCAGACGGCGCGGTGCGGGCAGGAATGAAATTCGTTCCGGTCAAACCCGGTCCAGAAATCGGGGTCGATCACCAGCATGGGCTGGGTGTTGACCAGCGCGGGGCGATCATCCCCCATCAGGCATTCGGGGACGTTCTTTACCTCGACCAAGCGGCCAAGCGCACGGGCGGCGGCGATGGCGGCCCGCACTGGCGGCATCAGGTCGGACAGCGGCACGCAAAGCGACTTGTGATCCACTGTATCCATTGGAAAAAAGTTCCAGAATTCGTGCTGGACCACGCAGCGATAGCCCGCCAGAGCCGCCACCACACCGGGCAGCGTATCCACGCTTTCCGCCGTGATGACCGTGTTGGTGGTGACGGCGACGCCGGGGTGATGCGCCTCGATCAGATCAAGCCCCGCGCGCATCTTGTCCCATGATCTGGCAACCTTGGTGATGGCATCATGCCGCGCGGCACAATCGGCGGTCACAGAGATGAAGAATTCATCCGCCCCCGCCGCAACCAGACGGTCAAGGTAGTCGCGCCGGTGCAATTGCATGCCGTGGGTCTGGATGCGGATATGGGCAAAGCCTGCCGCCTTTGCCTGCGCCACAATCTCGGGCAAGTCGCGGCGCAGTGTGACTTCGGCCCCGGTCAGGACCAACCCCTCCCACGGGCGGCTTTCGCGCTGGCGGTCGAGGACCGCGTCGAAATCCGCGCCTTCGGTCGGGGTCAGGCGCGACATCGTGCCTTCGATCATGCAATGCGTGCAGGCAAGGTTGCAGCGAAACTCCATCGTGACCGAAACCCAGCGGTCATGATCACGCAAGGCAAAGCGTTTTTGCCCGCCAACTAAGGGCGAGGTCGTTCCCATGCGGAACCGAGCGAGCGGATCATCAGGTGTCGTCATGGCTGGTCGGTCTGTGCAGCACAGGGATATACCTCTGCACCAAGTCATGGCCTGATTGGACATTTGGGAAAAGGCCTTTAATCGGTAATTGAACTCTCTTTCGATAACTTAACTATCCGTAAGTATATAAATTGCATATGTTTGGATACCTAGTATCCGTTTGCCATATTGCGCAAGTTGGTACTGCGGTGCATT
>Ga0335396_10001733_pt1 | contig 27746 bp, 22 predicted proteins | sample FRY02_FD_205743 | JGI IMG/M metagenome (GOLD analysis project Ga0335396, IMG submission 205743) | Freshwater microbial communities from Lake Fryxell liftoff mats and glacier meltwater in Antarctica - FRY-02 (spades assembly) (version 2) | ecosystem: Environmental > Aquatic > Freshwater > Ice >... | reverse complement strand
ATCCTATATTGACCCAGGAACATGTTGGCGTGTCATATTCAAATATATCCCAGCAGTCTACTGCAGGAGGTTCAGGACCTTGATTGCAGGTTACAGCTAAACTTGTTGTTGGATTATCATTTGAAGTACTTGCATTTCCTTGGGTAACATTGAGTGGAGGAGAAGGACAACCTCCGCACAATAGAGGATTTTGCGCTGTTATATATACAATATTTGCTAAAATAACATCTGCATCACTCAGCACATTACCTCTTACAGTAATCTTAGCAATTCCAACATCAAATGAACTAAAACCTCCACCTGAATTTGTGAAACTTATGGTGTTAGCAGAACCCGAGGTTAAATTCAATTGACTCCAACGAGTATCGCTTCCCGGAGCAAAGCCCATAATTTCTGCATTGGCGCCAACACTGATAGTAACTCGTAATGAATTTTCAACGATTGATTCGTTACCGAAATTACCAACAACAGCACTCAAAATCGCGGTAGAACCTTGTGGCACACTTGGTGTGCTCATTAAAATTCCAATTCCAGGATCTGCGTTGTTTTGAGAATATCCGCTGGATATAAACGTAAACAAAGCAAAAGACAGTAAGACTAGTTTGTTTAGAGTATTCATAATCTCATTGTTGAGCATGGATAATTTATTTCTGGGAGCAGTGAACATCATAATTATTGAGCTTTCACTACAGAGGTGTAGCTGTTGTTATAATTCCTGCTATCCGATCCCGATCCATTTACAATTGTAGCTGTAATTGGTTGCCAAGTTTGAGAAGGCACATCAGGCTTACGCTCCATTGTAAGACCAATTGATGAGAAGGTATTTGCTGCGATTATAACACCTGGTTTTAAGGTGATTGTCAGAAACAGTGGACCTTCGCTTATATCCCAATCACTATTATTAACTGTAACACCGCCATTCACATTAGAAGTGCTAGTAGAGGCTCCATAGGTAATAAGAAATGCGGATTGTTTTAAGAGTTTAAGAACCACTTGCCCATCTGATGGTGCACCTTCAACTTCAGATATATTAACAACAAAATCTCTTGGTGTCCCGGCAGTTAAAAAGACCAAAGCATCAATATCTATTGTTGGCGTAAAGTCTGGTGATGGTAAAACAGGAACTGCTGTTACAGTTACCGTTGGATCGTCATTGTCATTAGCTGATCCAGAGGTGTCAGTTACATCATTTCCGTCAGGATCTTGAGCTGTAGCTGTAGCTAAGTTGGTTACACCCCCTGCATCAATATCGGATTGAGTGATGGTATAAGTACCTATAGCTATAGCATTTGCGCCAGGAGCTAAAGAAGCAATTGGGCTTCCAGTGATAATCAATCCTACCATTGGATCCGTTATAACGACATTGGTCAATGTTGTAGTTCCAACATTGTTAATTTTAAAGATGTAGGTAATTACATCCCCTAGCATTCCTGTTCCACTGACGATGGCGGTTTTCACCAAGGCAATTTCGGAATTCTGGGTCAAGCTTGTTAACGTTGGCGTGTCATTATCAGTTGCTGAACCAGAAACATCGGTTATGTCAATTCCGTCAGGATCTTGAGCTGTAGCCGTAGCTGAGTTAGTTAGACCACCTGCATCGATATCAGATTGAGTAATGGTGTATGTTCCTGTGATAACTGAGCTAGAAGCTCCCACCGCCAAAGAAGCAATTGGGCTTCCAGTAATGGTCAAGCCTACCATTGGATCTGTTACAACGACATTAGTCAAAGCAGTACTTCCTGTATTGGTCACATCAAAGGTATAGGTAACCACTTCTCCTAAGAGACCCGTACCAGTTCCGCTAATAGCTGCAGTTTTAACAAGTGCAATGGCTGGAGTCGAAACCACGATAGTCGATGAAACCGAATCACAGTTTGACGGGTTGCTAACCTCACATATTTGATATGTCAGGATATAATCTCCGGCTGGTGTATTTGGGTCAACAGTGACTGTACCATCTGGGTTTAATGTAAATCCTGCAGGAACAGTAAGACCTGATAGAATAACATTTCCTGGATCTGTTCCTATAACCACTGGATCACCATTTAGGGTATCATTAGCAGTTAAGGAAAGAGTAGTTCCTCCTGTAGTTCCATTTATTGGGGCTGGATTATCTTCTACTGCATCTATATCTGGAGCTGAAACCACGATTGATGATGAAACCGAATCACAGTTTGTAGGATTGATAACCTCACATATTTGATATGTCAGGCTATAATCTCCGGCTGGTGTATTTGGGTCAACAGTGACTGTACCATCAGGGTTTAATGTAAATCCTGCAGGAACAGTAAGACCTGATAGAATAACATTTCCTGGATCTGTTCCTATAACTACTGGATTACCATTTAAGGTATCATTAGCAGTTAAGGAAGGTGTAGTTCCTCCTGTTGCTCCATTTACTGGGTCGAGCGTATCTTCTACTGCGTCTATACTTGGAGCTGAAATCACGATTGATGATGAAACCGAATCACAGTTTGACGGGTTGCTAACCTCACATATTTGATATGTCAGGATATAATCTCCGGCTGGTGTATTTGGATCAACAGTGACTGTACCATCTGGGTTTAATGTAAATCCTGCAGGAACAGTAAGACCTGATAGAATAACATTTCCTGGATCTGTTCCTATAACTACTGGATTACCATTTAAGGTATCATTAGCAGTTAAGGAAGGTGTAGTTCCTCCTGTAGTTCCGTTTACTCCTACAATAGTATCTTCTACTGCGTCTATGACGATGATACTGCAATCGTATATAGTTAGAGTAACAGCAGCTCTAGTATCACTAGAGTATGCACCGTTGAAAGACTCAGCATAATATGTTACACTTCCAATACCAACGAGTGATGGTGGATTAACGACATTACCTCCAGATGGAGCATCATACCAAACCATAGTTTGATTGGTAGTAGAAGGATTAGAAGCAGAAGCAGTAATTGTTTGACCAGGAGTACCGTCTGAACAAACCGTTTGGTCTCCGTCAGAAACAGGCTCAGATTCTCCAAAGCAAAGAGCATCATTATAAACTGTACCTGTGCTAAATCCAATAGCACCAGCTGTAGAAAGCATTCTTCCCTCTATACTTGAATTTGCACCTGCGGAACAGGCTCCGCCATGTGCAAGAATTGTTCCCTTCATGTAAGTAAAAGTTCCCAAATCAGTGGCGCCTTCGGAAATCCAGAAAATATTACAACGCCTAGCTCCATTAATCAAAATCACTTTTGACTGTGCTGCTACAGAAAAGGCCCCTGCAAACTTGAAAACAAATACTGCATCGGGATCATCTTCACCGTCTAAAGTGATAGTTCCTGCTAAAGACCCTGCTCCAGCAGTAAAATATACTCCAGTCGTTAGCGTTTCTCCAGATCCAAAAGCGGGCGTATGTCCAAGTTCAGTATTTGGTATCGCAATAAGCTTTATATAAGCGCTATCTAAATCTTGTACAGCCTGAACTGCCTCAGCACTACTAGGATAGTTAAGAAAACCAACTTGAGTTGAAGTGCCAAAACCACTTATGGCACCTAGATTTGTACCGATACTACCAACAATTCCAGATGTGGCAGCATTTGCCACAGCACCAGCGCTAGTAAAAAGGGCGTAATTTGTAATACTTCCTAAAACATCAACAATAGGATTAGCAGTACAGAGACCTATACATTTTACTGGAATGGCACTAGGGCCAACCGGCATATCTGCCACACCTCCAGCTGCAATAGTAATGGCTCCTTCTGAGGTAAGCAGTCTTCCTTCTATGGTACTACCCACACCAAGAGTAACAGCTCCGGGGTGCGCAAATAAAGTTCCTTTTATAACACATGATGTTGCCACAGAAATGGCTCCCTGTGAAATCCAATAAACATTAGTAGCTCGTGTTCCTCCAGCTAAAATAACTTCGGCACCTACTCCTACTGTAAATGCTCCTTCAAATTTTATTATAAATACAGCATCAGGATTTCCGCCTCCATCAAGAGTAAGGGCGCCACCTATAGAACCAGCGCCACCTATAGAATAAACTCCAGGGGTAATCGTTTCTCCACCTCCAAAAGCTGGAGCATGAGTGCTAGGATGTGTAACAAAAACATCGTCAAGATGAATATAAACCCTAAGCAAATCTATTCTGCCCTGAACTGTTACAGAGTCATTATTGTATACTGTGCCAGTAAATCCGCTTGCTGGATCAAATCCAGTTCCGCTAATTATTCCATCATTTGTTCCAGCATCGCCTGAAGAGGTTCCGCCATTTGTAACAGCACCAGCGCCAGCAAAAGTTTCAAAAGAGGTAAGTATTCCAAATTCAAGTGTTTGACTAAAGCCTCCAGTTGAAAGGAGTAACAGGGCAACTGTAACGGAGAACAGTATAAATTTTTTCATGATGATTTGGGTTTGTACGATTGTTTCGACTAAGATGTGTACGAAAAGGATAAAAAAATGTTTCCTAGCCCAGGGAATCCTAGGATACGATGCTTGGGAAAAAGAAGATTGAGATTGAGGGAATTAGAGCCTTGGCTCAATGTCGTCAAAGAAAAGACTGACACTATCCGTGCTTTCTAGAGCACGTAATTCCTCTACAAGAGAACTATGTGTTGATTCCTTGGCCAGTTTGACATGATAAAAGGCCTGAACATGTGATGAGATCTCATTGCCTTGATAGCTGATTAACTTGAAAGAGCTACAGAATTTAGTCAAGATGCCTTCTATCTCTTGTTGCTGCCTCACTTCAGTAAAACCGATCTGTAACATATAGTAGCGCTTCTTTGGCGCATTGATATCGGTAGCTATTACAACGAAAACCACAAGTCCTATAAACACAGTTCCAATGAGGGCCAACATTCCTAATCCTACACCTGCAGCCAATCCTATTGCCAGAGAGAAGAAGATGAAAACGATATCCTGAACATCACGCACAGCTGTCCTGAACCTGATGATACTCATAGCTCCTACCAGACCGAAGGCAGTGGCCAAGTTATTTCCTATTACCATGATGACAACAGAAGTAATAAGAGAAAGGAGGACCAGTGAATTCACGAACTGCGCTGAATAGCTAGCCCCTTTGTATGTCAAACGATATACAAGGGCTATTATTAAGCCACACAGCAAGGCTACTCCCAGATTCTTAAGGATGATAAGGGGCTCTGAATTATTGGCCGTGATGTTCTGGAAATCTTCAAACATATCTTCTAAGGTCAGTTCTTGAATGGATCAACTGCCAAGGCTTGAGGTCCAAGATACCATTATGGTTCTCCAAACTCATACAATACTTGGAAGCGGCTGTCTGCTTTAACCCGAACGAATGCACTATTCTCTGCATCCATTCAGGATATTCCCTGTTGTATTTTACCTCTAAGATGAAGTGTTCTTTCATCACTGCTTTCAGGTCATTATCATAGAGATTATTCACCTTAGGCAAAGCCTTGCTCCTGAGATTCTTGTCAAATGTGATGCGGATACTATGGTCATCTCTCGCCTCATATGGTTCACGGTCGTATACGACCAAGACAGTAGGAGAGAGGCTGCCTTTATGCAATTGGTATACAAAGCGCCTATAGTCATCTTGATGGCTACTCTTCCTGAATAGTTCTTGAGCAGGCTCTGAGGGACTGCCGTTCAGGATGTTTTTTACCACATCGAAGGGAAATGGAGCCCTATTCTTGGTCATTGGGACTTTATGCTTCCTTTTTATTTCCAGAAAAACCGGTGAATTGGGCTCGGGTTGATTATACCCTCTAATCCGCAGCTTAAGTCGGTATGGAATTCCTTCAATCTTCTCTCGATAAAAGAGCAGATCTGGTGTATCAAAGTATATACTCCTGACTGTATAGGTGAAGTCAGGATTGAACTTGACGTGTTTATCAGGGGTCACGAAAGGTTCTATCATCTGCCTCAAGGCAGATAGATAGGCTTTGGGCAAGATATATTTGATCTCATGTCTCACGGATAGCTTCCGAGTTTGCGCATGATATATTCACCTAATCTCAGGGTGTCACAGCGCACATAGGCTGTGTTCATTTCTCCATAGGCCGCTGTAATAGAGGGATCCATGGCTGAACCGAGGAGATACTGACCACCTGCAAGGACCCCAGCTTGATCTTCTAAATTGAAAGGATATGCAAATTCTTGGCCATCTTGCTCATAGACGAGGCTTGGGTTGCTTCCCAGTCTACTTTTTTCATGAATGGGAAAGGGGAACACCAGACTTTTCATCCCCGTATCATTGATGGTTAACAAAACTCCTTCTGCTGGGTTCAAGGTCACCGTGCCAGTGAATGGGGCTTTGACCACATATTCTCGCTCCTGATTCAATAAAATCTGAAGCTCTTTCTCCGCTGTGGCCATTCTCGTTGCAAATACCTCTACATCCTCTGGTTTTCCTTCAAAAGTGGTATTCAATGCTTTTTGCTCTGCAATCTTCAATTCCTGTTCAGCTACTTTGAATGTATTGGTCTGCTGATCCAATTCTAGCTTGGAGATCACACCTTCTTCATATAGACTGGACATTCTCTCCATATTCAAAGTCTGTAATTGAAGATTTGCTTTCGCCAATCCTACATTGTTTTGCGCTTCCAGGTACAAGGGGACCTTCATGGCTGATTGCTCAGACCTGAGGTTGGAGAATTGAATGGCCCGTTCATTCAAGGCCTGTTGAATCCTCAGCGTGAGCATCTGAGAAGAGAAAGTGAGTAGAACAGAATCCTTCTGGATGACCATCCCATTATACAGGGATGGTGAAAGATGGATATTGACTACATCTCCGCGCTGGAAGATGTAATTCTGAACGCTGGTTGGGCTTTCCTTGGAACGTGTAACTGTCTTGGTGAAGTAGTCAGACTGGTCTTGGATCAATTGCCATTCCTTGACTGGATAGACCTTGGTATTCACTGGAACCTTGTAGATGACGTCTATAGGAAGTATGAATACGAGCAATGAGATCAATGCGATTCCAATGATTAAGCCCAATGTCACATGCCTCAAGTTCCTATCCATCTATCCATTTTTTGACCGAACGCAAATATAAGCCTGTTAAGCATTACATAATACAGGCATAATATCTTCATAATATCGAATAGGATCACTAGAATCTTGAACTAGTCCTCTTTCATGAATCTGAATACTCCTGAATGACTTGCTGATCTGTAGGCCAGGAGATATATTCCAGGCGAATAACTGGAGGCTATCAGTATGCTCTGGCCTTGCATGGAAAGCCTCAACTCTCTTCCTCTCGGATCGAATAATCTCCAGTTCACATCTTCGTCTGCTGCTGTGAAATATACTGCTCCACCTGCATAGTATAACAGCAAAGGATCTTCATTCTCATTCAGATCAGAGACTATCTCACAGGTATTCAAGCTGTATAGTTTCCCCGGTATTGTACCATCGCTCTCGGAGACTACCAATGCGGTGCAATCATCTATGAATGCGATACCTTCGAATGGGGCTGTGAAGGAGAAGAAGTTATATGTGAATTCTCCAGATATGAGGGGCCAGGAATCCAAGTCATGGAAAAGGAAGAGGGATCCATTGCTCAGCAGTGCCATGCGAGAGCCATCAGGTGAGATATCAGCCGATGTGATGCTGTTATAGGGCTCACTTAGGTTGCCGAAGAACTCTCCCATGAGCTCGGCTATCTGGGGCCCAGGTTCAGCAGTGAGTCGATACATCTTCGTTAACCCGGTGTAAGGTGATGTCCTATTCCGGCTGAAGAGATAGAGGTATGTACCCTGATGGATCATGGCCTCTATATCAAAGTTCTTTTGCGCATTTGTCGGAGGGAACTCAGACTGATCGGAGAGGGTCAATGAGATATAAGATGCCGGTATCAGGCTGCCTGAAACTGTGTTGGGCGAGCAGATGTATATCCCTAGATTCTGACGGTCATTCGCATTGTTCCCGAAGTCTCCTATATATAGTTTCCCTTCATCATCCATCGTCATATCTTCGTAATCCACTTGGCTTGCGCTCTCCAAGACCCTTTGACCAAGGAATGCCCCTTGAGCGCTTAATAGATAGATACGCTGGGAATCATCCGAATCATTATGTGTCCAACAGGTGTCGGGGTGAGGACAGGCGAGTCCTGAAGCCTCGTCAATAAGTAAGGGAAGGTCACTTATGTAAACAGGGTCTATTTGAGCATATGAAGCAATGCTAAGTGCTGTGAATGCAAGGATATGTGCGAAACGCTTGTTCATGTCAAAAAAAATCCCAGAACCCACTTAGGTTCTGGGATTGAATATATTCAAATATCAGAAGCTTAGTTCTTTAATGACTTGAGCATGCCTTCTTTCTGCATGAGTTGATTTTTCAAAACCCCCAAAGCATTTTTTTCAGACTGTATCTCAGCCTCCAACTTCAATATCTCTGATTGCTCTTTGGTAATATCCTTGATGATCTTTCCATCTTCAGATTGGAGCTTCTTCAACTCACTTTCCATATCTGATAATTTTTCCTCTTTCTTCACTAAACCATTGGACTCAATGGTCGCATTGGTATCAGAGATATTCGCATTCTTTTCCTTTACAATGTCTTCAGCTTGTTTAACTTGATCCTCGAGAGCGGCTATCTCAGAGTAAAGAATCTCAATCTGGCCGCGCTTCTTTGCGATCTGGCCATTAGACTTGGAAATCTCGGAATTCTTTTTCTTCTTCTCGCTTTCAAGGCGTTTAACCTGATCTTTAAGACCACTTAGGTCGTAGGTGCCTATCTCAGTCTTCTGACCTGAGATTTCCTCATTCTTTTGCAATATGGCAGATTCGCTATTGTTCTTGTCCATCTCGCCTTCATTTATAGCTTGCTTGGCAACTTGAAGATTCTTCGCATCCTTTTCTATGGACTTTTCTACTTTTTCTATGTCCTTGTTCAAGGATTCTATTTCAGAGGTCAAGCTTTCTATGGTTGGGGTTTCCTGCGCTTGGATATGGATAGCGAAAGTGAGTAGGAGGATTGAAAGTAGGGATTTCATGTTTTCTTAGGGTTTGATATTGGGCGTGTTCTGGCAAAGAACGTCACTAGTTTTTAAATATTCAGGAAGAATCATGCATTTCCTAGCTTTGCCAGCATATATGGAATTGGAAACTGTCATATTCATCCTTTTAGCTGTGCTTGCTCTTTATGCGGTGATATTAGTCATCTATTATTTTATCCAAGAGCGCTTGCTCTTTGTAGCTGCACCGCTGCAGCTAAGACATAGATTCCAATTAGCATCCCCCTTTGAAGAACTCTATTTGGAATCACAGGATGGAGGCAAGATCCATGCCTTATTGATACACGCCAAAGATCCCAAGGGGCTCATCTTATATTTCCACGGGAATACAGGCAATATGAATCGTTGGTCTTTAGTCGCTGAGGAACTTACTACATACAATTTCAATGTATTGGTGGTAGACTATCGCGGTTTTGGTAAAAGTCAAGGTCGCAGGACGGAAGCCAATATGATTGCTGATGCTCAAGTGATCTATGGTCATGCTAAAACTTTGGCCAAGGAGAACAGACTTGTGGTCTATGGTCGTTCATTAGGTACAGGATTAGCTGTGAAAGTTGCCTCAGAGAATGACCCATGGAAATTGGTCTTGGAGACTCCGTATTATCATCTCCCTGAGGTCGCTTTCCATCATTTCCCATTCATTCCTGTTAAGTGGCTGTTGCGATTCAAATTCAGATCTGACCTTTATATACCTAAGGTGCACTGCCCCATTGCGATTTTTCATGGTACAAGAGATAGGATAGTTCCTTATAGCAGTGGATTAAAGCTATATGAGTTGATAGGCGATGATCCAAAACATACGATGGTCACCATCCCCAGGGGTAAGCATAGCAACCTAGGCAGCTATGCGCTATTCAGAGAGAAGATGAAGGAATTCTTGGAGAAAGGAATGTGAGTTCAGCCAGGTAGCTTTCCTCAAGTTCTTGGATTACATCCAACTGTAATCCCACAGATTTACATGCGGCCTTAAGCTCTTCTTGTTTTACAAATAGCCAAGGGAAAGACATCTCTTCATCCTTATATCGAATCGTATATATGATTTCTCCTTGCTTTGACCCACCGAGGTCCATCATCATACTGCCATCCTCTAAGAAATAGAGATAACTGATGTCACTAGAGTCTAAGAGGATCCTACCATTGGGGGTCAACAAGGAAGAGACTTTGCGAAGTAAATGGGGTAATTCTTTCAAGTAAGAGGCCATTCCGGTGCCATTCATCAGCATGAGAATAGTGTCGTATCTGAGTTCGCTTTTCCAGTCTTGCCAAGTATCTTCATGCACATGTTTTATGCCTCTTTCACGAAGCAGTGAACAGAGTCTAGCAGATGGCTCCAAGGAGTGCACCTCTAATCCTTTGGATTGAAGATGCAGGCTGTGGCACCCTGCTCCAGCACCTATGTCCAAGACCCTGCCTGAAGAGTGATCCATTGCCATTTTCTCCATGGCATTCATCTGCTTCAGCCCCCTGAAGAAATAAGACGCTGGCATCTGCTCAGGCAAGGAGATGTCAGAGCTTACTTCCATCTCTGCTTCTTGATCTGTGTTAAAATACTCCCAAAGGGCTTCTGCCAGAGGGTCTTCATTGCTCTTATTAGAATCTATAGCCATTGGAAAGAGGCGTTTGAATTTTTGATTTTTTTGAGGCTGTCAAGGTATACTTATTCATTTACCTTCGATGCAAAATCTATGAGATGAAATTGGTCTTTCGCTTATTATTGGTCCTGGTATTCGGCAGTCTCTTCTTCATAGGTCTCGTCATTTATAAGACTCGTCCTCAGTATAGTGGGCAACTGAATGGAATGAAACTGGACCATGAGGTAGAAGTACTCTTCGACCCATACGGAATTCCACATATCTATGCTGAGACCCGTCATGATGCCTATGCGACTCTTGGATATCTTCATGCTCAGGAGAGAATGTTTCAGATGGAGACACTTCGAAGAGCAGGTGCAGGGAAACTCGCAGAGGTTTTTGGGCCTGAGTTATTGCCCGTTGATCGTTTTTTCAGGACCATTGGCATTGCTCAGAAAGCAGAATTCGAAACAACTCGAGCTATGGCCGATACCACGGCTGAATACTATCAAGTAGCCAAAGCCTATCTGGAAGGGCTTAATCACTTTATCAAGCATGGAAATACTCCGCTTGAGTTCACCTTGGCAGGAATTGATAAATCAGAATTCACAGCTAAGGACATGTATCTTATTGCAGGAGCGATGAGCTATAATTTTGCTCTCGGACTCAGAACGGATCCTCTTTTACAGTACATCCTTGATAATCAAGGACCTAATTATCTATCTGATATCCTGGACTCCCATGAATATCCAAATGATATGATTCCTAATTGGCCAAGGGAGCCTGCGAATAAGAAGGTGGCTATAGCTCCTAATGTTTTGGATCAAATATCCTCCTTGGGTATACCTAATCTTTATGGAAGTAACTCCTGGGCTGTAGCACCTTTTTTGACTGAGAATGGAGACGCTTTGTTTTCCAATGATACCCATATCGGGTACTCCCAGCCTTGTACTTGGTATGAAGCTCACCTTGAATATCCTGAGCATCAGCTATATGGGAACTTTATGGCAGGAATCCCATTTGCACTCACTGGGCATAATACCAGTTCTGCTTGGGGGTTGACTATGCTTCTGAATGACGACATGGATTTTTACTGTGAACTCCTTGATGAAACTCAGAGTAAATATCAGTTCCGCGGAGACTGGAAAGAACTAAATGTTCGCTATGATACCATCTATGTCAAAGGAGAGGAGGATGTGCCTATCACCATAAAAAGCACGCATCACGGGCCTATAGTGACCGAGTTCATCCCCACCGCATCGGAACATGACGTGATAAGCATGAATTGGACCTTTCTAGAAACAGAAAGTGACCTGATGGCCGCTTTCTATATCTTGAATTGTTCGGCAGATATGGAACAATCCCGAAAGGCAATTTCTATGATCAGTTCACCTGGCTTGAATATCAGCTATGCTGATGTAAAAGGAAATATAGCACTGTGGTCTGCAGGTAGGTTGACCCAGCGGCCTGAGCATGTTCATTCATTCTTCTTCTTGGATGGACACAGCGGTGAAGATGAAGTTATGGGCTACTATCCTTATGAGGCGAATCCATCATTGGAGAATCCGCCATGGGGTTATATCTACTCGGCCAATAACCAACATGCTGCACAAAACGGACTTTCGTTTCCAGGTTATTATGAACCGCCATTCAGAGCAGGAAGGATAGTTCATAAGCTTTCAGCGCGTAAAGATTGGAGCCGCGAGGCATTCAGAAGATTGACCTTGGACACCTATTCTGCCGAGCAAGATTACCTGCGTAAAGATCTTTTGAATATGATGAAGGACTATAATGAAGGAATGCTCTCAGACCTAGAGATTGATTGCTTGGAGTCTCTGAAAGAATGGGAAGGAGAGCATGGAATAGAGGAAGTGGGAGCCCTTATACATTATCGATGGGTATACCATATCATGCATATGGTTATGAGTGATGAATTAGGAGAAGAAGTATTCAAATCTTTCCTAGAAACCAACTTGATTAAGAGCAGTATAGAGGGCATTATTTGCAATGAAAAATCTCCTTGGTGGGATGACGTTAGAACAGATGAGATCATTGAAAACAGGAATGAGATTATCCTTAGAGCTTTTAGGAAGGCTGTTGAAGAATTAAATCAACAATATGGAGAAAATGTGGCTACAGTTCCCTGGGGAGAGGCACATCAGACTTTGCATAGACATGCCTTCAATGACCTTCCCGTAGTGGGTAAATTCTTCAGCGTAGGACCATTTCCTTCGCCTGGGAGCATTGAAACAGTTAATAACAGTGTCTTTCACCTGAGCAATGAAAAAGTGCTCATAGCCAAGCATGGTCCACAGATGCGCAGAATCATCGATCTAGGGAATATGAATGAGAGTTCTTCCATCGTGCCTACTGGACAATCAGGAGTGCTGATCAGTCCTCATTATCAGGATCAAGCTATGATGTATATCAAAGGCTCTTTCCGACCTCAGTGGATGAATAGAAAGAAGATTGAGAAGAATAGTAGTAGGTTGATATTGAATCCTGCTAATTAAGGATAGCTTTGCAACGTTTTGGTGTCCTCGCTGATGAGCTTCAGGGAGGATGAAAATGGGAATCAGGTGAGAATCCTGAACTGTACCCGCAGCTGTAAGTCTATTAAATAGCACTTCCAATCATTACCACTGGATAAATCTGGGAAGGTGAAGTGCAAAGGACGAGTCAGAAGACCTGCCAGATCTATACATCGAAAGGACCCCGGGAAGAGGTGAAATCGATGAGATTATTGCATTAATTCATTTTAAGGTCTTGACTTTCAAGTTCATCCATTCGATGATGCTCTTTTGCTTGATCCAGGTGCCATATTGGGCCCAGGAGGAGGCTTTGGTTGCTGATACTTTAGTGACTTTCACCTTGACCGAGGAATTGCATAGTGGGAGCGAGGTTTTCCCCCAGACCACTATTCGATTGGATCCAAGGAGTGGTTCTACTGACCTCAGTGGGGTCATGAGTCAGCAAAGCTCAGTATACATCAAGGATGGCGGGCCTGGCGTCCTAGCCAGCAGTGGATTCAGGGGAGGTACTGCACAACAGCAGCTTTTACTCTGGAATGGTATGTCCATCAACTCTTCAAGCCTCGGTCTTACAGATCTGCACGTGCTCCCCATTTTCCTATTCGATGCCGTGGAGATGTCAAGCGGTCCGGGTGCACTGATCAAAGGTGATGGTGCCCTCGGAATGGCCTTGGACTTGAGAAATACAGGGATTCCTCAGCGACTCGGATTGCAATTCAATGTGAACTCTGTGCCGCAATTGGATAAGGTGTTCAATACATTCAGTCTTTCTGAAAAGATCGGTAGGACATACCTGACTTTTGGTGCCTATAAAGGAGAAGCTGAGAATAGATATCTCTTCATGGACCACACACTTTTCAGACCCGAATTGAAGAAGAGAGAACATGCTGCCGAAGATCAATGGGGATGGAAGACTGATTTAGTTCATTTCAATAAGAAAAAAGGCCGTTTCCAACTCTCTGTTCAATCTTCTGAGATGCGGAGAGAAGTTCCAGCAGTGCTCGGAACTACTCCCCATAGTGAAGAGTTAGGAGATGATCATAGAAGGGCGATATTCCTTTGGAATGACACCTTCGCTGGATTCCAATCAGAACTGGCTATTGGGATAGCTGAGGACGAGCAATTCTACACAGATTCCTTGGCTGATATCCATTCTACAATTCGAGGACAGAACCTCCATTCCAGATGGATCCTATCCAGGAAATTTAATCGGTTGGGAACGATAAAAGTCAAGCTGAATGCGGATAGGAGTGAAGTGAAGACTTCGAATTATGAAGAAAGCCATGAAAGAGCGACCCTAGCTGCCTTCCTTGAATGGGAGAAAAAAATGGGCGATCTGACCATTAATACAGCCTTCAGACAATCTTGGGTTGATTCACGTAACTTGCCTAATACTGGTGCCTTAGGACTTAAGTATGACTTAGGTTCTTGGTCCCTGTATGCATCGGCTGGTAGGACATACAGGATACCCACGTTCAATGACCTGTATTGGAACCCAGGCGGAAATCCTGAGCTGCTCCCAGAGCAAGGGTGGACATCTCAGATAGGCATAGGAAAGGAGGATGGATATCTCTCTTGGCAAGTCATTTATTTTAGGAATGATCTTCAGGATATGATCGTTTGGATTCCTAGCAATCTCGGATACTGGACTCCCTTGAATAGAACCGTGATGAAAAATCATGGAATAGAAGCAAGTATATCCATGAACCTTCATGAGCACTGGCAAGTTAATGGCTCAGTGACCTATACGGAATTACGTTCTTGGAAAGAAGGAAATAGGAATTTGTACGAGGAAGGATTGCGGCCTTTGTATACACCTAGATATCAGGCTCAATATAGCCTGAGTTATGCGTCTAAGAATGATCACTTAAGCCTTGCACAGCGATTGAATGGAGAAGTCTTCACTGATAATTCCAATCAAAGGACCGTAAAGGCGTCTTTTCCAATAGACCTGAGTTATAATCATAGGTTCAGCTCGGATCGGAGTCGTCTTGACTTGGGATTCAGGATAATGAATCTATTGAATGAAGACTATGAATCAGTGAAAGGAAGACCTCTACCCAAAAGACTCTTTCAAATCGAATTACGTATCTACTTAAACACACATAAAACATGAGGAATACTCGAAATTATTTAATGATGTCGGCCCTTGTGCTCATCGTCTTGAGCGCTTGTAAGAAGGATGATAAGCCAGCGGTCGAACTTCCCTTGCCTGCATCTTCAGGCAGGGTCTTGATCTCTTGCGAAGGATCTTTCGGATCGGTGAATGCGTCTATCAGTGCATATTCTACCCTTGACAATTCAATAGTGAATAATGTCTTTTCTCAAGTCAATATGCAAGACCTGGGTGATGTTCTTCAATCCTTGGAAGGGGCTAATGACAAAGTCTATGCGGTGGTCAATAATAGTTCCAAGATAGAGGTGATGGATAAAGAAGGATTGATCCGAGAAATTCCCATCACTGGACTCCTTTCACCTAGATTCATATTGCCGATAGACTCAGAAAAAGCCTATGTGAGCGATTTGTTTTCAGGAAGTATTTCTGTAGTGGATCTGTTGACCAAGTCTGTCACGGATGTAATCAACGTGAATGCATGGACTGAAGAGATGCTGCGGGATGGGGATTTTGCCTACGTCACTGCAGCTGATAAAGACAAACTGTATGTCGTCAACGTGAATACAGATATGGTCGTAGATAGCATACAAGTGACATTGGGGCCAATTGCACTATCAATAGATTCCCAAGGAAAACTCTGGGTGCTCTGCAATGGATATTTCGGAGTTGTGCCGCCTGAATTACATCGCATAGACCTCAGTACTTCCAGTGTCATGGCGAGTATGACTCTTCCCGCACCTTTCGCATATCAGATGAAGATGGCCATGAATCCAGCTAAGGATAGGGTCTATGTGATGAATAACACAGTCTTCTCTATGGGGATAAACCAGACCACGCTTTCCACTACTCCAGTGGTTCCATTTCCAGGAAATGCATACGGTCTAGGAGTCTCGCCTTTTAATGGGGATATATATGTGGGTGATGCACCAGATTTTAGCAATCCTGGCAAGGTATTCCGTTACAGCTCCAGTGGGGCCTTCATAGATTCTATGCAAGTAGGAATCGCACCTAATGGATTCCTATTCCAATAAGGCTTTGAACCAATTATGAGAAAGGGTCCCGGTTATGCTAGGGCCCTTTTTTTATCAAGGTTTGTCAGCCTGCCTGCGTAGCTCTAATTCGGTGAAGTCCAGATCTGGATTCGGGCAATCTACTTTCAGTTCTGTCACTTTTCCTTGTGCATCCAAGATGAAGGACATCATGCCTTTAGGCAACATATGTTGTTCACCCCAGATCAATCTGAATGAATCATAATGCCAATGTTCTATTGTGCCATGAAAGAGGGCAGTCGGCCCGAATTGGAAGCTGAGTCCTTTCTTCGGGTCATACATGACATTGACATCGCCATACTTGGGGTCATTATAGGTTCCGGCATATTTGCTGAGATCCAAGGACGGCTTGGTCCCTTTCACGCGATCTGAGATGATTTTAGCTTCTTTGTCTTTCGCTGCCTGTTCTCCATCTTTTTTCAAGCCAAGCATATAACCTCCGAATTCCCTTTTCTCGTCAGGAGCCAGATACATGTCGAGGATCTGGTACATCATAGCATAAGGGAAGAAGTTGTTGCTATTGGTCAATATCACCACACCTAATTGTTCTTCAGGCACCAAGAATGTCTGGGAGATAAAACCATCATATCCACCACCATGATTTACCACTTGTTTTCCATGGTAATCGAACAGATCCCAACCGAGACCATATCCAGCGAAGTGTTTGGAAGGAAAGTTTTTTCTATGCCAAGGGCTCAGTTTCTTGGGCGTATGCACCGACCACATAAGGTCTGAACTTTCTGATTTCCAATAGGTCTTTCCATCCAATGTTCCTTTGCCTAATTGCAATCTGAGCCAGTTGGATAAGTCATCGACATTGCTGATGAAGGAGCCTGCTGGGCCCATATTATCCCAATTCACCCAATCTATGGACACGTTCTTGCCGTCTACATCATTATGTGGTGCGCATTGATCGGTCACATCGGTCAATTGCAAGGTGGAATGTAATGTATGATCCATTCCGAGAGGCTTTAAGAACCTTTCTGCGATATAGTCATTCCAAGCCATTCCGCTTACCTGTTCTATGACTTCTCCTGCTGCCATGAACATGATATTCTGGTATCCATAAGCGGCTCTGAATCCGGCTACGGGTTTTAATTCTGATGCGCTTCTGATCACCTCTTCACGGCTCAGATCTGTCCCATACCAGAGCAGGTCTCCGCTGAATGTAGCGAGTCCACTTCGGTGAGATAATAGGTCGCTGATGGTGAACTCTGCAGTGACGTATGGGTCATACATCTTGAAATAAGGGAGATGGTCCACCACTTTATCATCCCATGAGAGTTTTCCTTCCTCTACCAAGGTTGCAATAGCAGCCGATGTGTACGCCTTGGTGTTAGATGCGATGGCAAACAGTGACTGATCTGTTGTCTTCTTCCCTGTTCTCACATCTGCGACTCCGTATCCCTCAGACAAGACTACCTCGCCATCTTTCACAATGGCAATGGCTAGTCCTGGGATGTTCCATTCACTTATGGCATGTTCTATGTAAGAGCTTATTTGTTCTTCAGTACTCTGTGCTATGAGATTGATTTGAAGAAAGAGAAAGGATACGTAGAGAACTATATTTTTCATGGATGCTTTTTATGAGATTCCAAAGATAATCCTCTCTTGGATCTAGCCGAAAAGATGTTGGACCAACTGTTAATAAAAACAAATGATGTTTACAACACGATTTATTCTAGATTTGTCCCATGACGAAGAAGGAGTCTAATATTCATGAACTATTCATGATCCAGGTATTGAAGACAGCCGATGTGATTCGTTTCAGGTTAAGTGCTCTATTGAAGGACTACGAATTGACAATGCCTCAGTATAATATCTTGAGGATTCTGCGAGGAGCTAAGGGTGCAATCAGTCTGGGTCAAGTGAAGGAACGTATGCATTTTGACACTTCAGATGTGAGTCGCCTTGTGGATAGATTGGTGAAGAAAGGAATAGTGGCAAGAAATATATGTCCGGATAACAGAAGAAAATTGGATGTCTGTATCTCGGATGAAGGACTGAATATCCTGAAAGAATTGGACGGAAAGATGCATGAAAACTTGGATGGATTTTTCAAGGATTTCTATTCAGAAGCCAAAGCAAAAGAGATGACAGAGTTATTATCCCAGATCAAATATGTCAAGGAACCTGTCTTAAAATGAGTTTTAAACAATATAAACAATGATCAAAATGAAGAATACACTAATAATACTCGCCCTCACGGCAATGGTAGGATTTGCATTTACCAATGCCGAAACAGCTCTTGACACGATAGAGACCCATTCAATCAAGTGGCTGGGTAAAAAAGTCACAGGAGAACACTCAGGAACCATCGAATTCGATAAGATGGATATTCAATTCGATGCGGCTGGGACATTGACCAGAGCCAACTTCACTGTCAAAATGGCTACCCTCAAGGATACGGACATGGATGGCGAGAATGCACGTAAACTAGAAGGCCACCTGAAGAGCGCTGATTTCTTTGATGTAGAAAATCATCCTATCAGCTCTTTCAAATCAACTGGTATCAAGTCACTTGGAGATGGTAACTATGATATCACTGGAGATTTAACGATCAAAGACATCACCAAGCCACTGAGCTTCAGAGCTCAAGCTTATCAGAAAATGGGAGTTGTAGGTGCTCATGCTGAAGTTAAGATAGATCGTTCTAAGTATGATGTGAAGTATGGCTCAGGTTCCTTCTTCGATGGTCTTGGAGACAAGATGATCTATGATGAGTTCGAGTTGACTATTGATATTTCTAAGGAGTAATTTAGCCCAGCTACAAATCATGAAAATCACATTGAATCTAATCTTGGTTGTTTTCGCTACAACTCTGATGTCTTGCTCAAGTAATACTGAATCTGAAAAAGAAGCAGTAGTTGAAGCTATCCCCGTTGAGACTTATTCCATCGATCTCGGTGAAAGTGAGCTGAGGTGGACTGGAAAAATGCTAGGCCTGTATGAGCATACTGGAATTTTGAAGTTTATCTCTGGTACATTTTCGATCCAAGGAGATATTATTGTCGGAGGAGATTTTGTAGTCGACATGAAATCCATGTCCGCAACAGATTCTAACTACGATGAGCAGAAGACTATGTCTATGCTGTTGGATCACCTTGGAAGTCAGGATTTCTTTGACATTCAAAATTTTCCTGAGGCTTCTTTTCATTTCAATGAAAGTAATAATGGCTTTTTAGCAATCAAGGAGGGAAAGGAAAAGGTTGAAATAGGCGCTCCTGACATTACCAGAGATGGCGAAAATTTACGCTTAAAGTCATTCTTAATGTTTAACAGGAAGGATTTCGGTGTTTCATTTGATCATCCATTGAAGGACAATGTGATTTCTAATGAAGTAGAATTAGTTGTAGTTCTTGTGACAAAGAAAGTCTCGTAATTCACTTTGACAGATATTCAAGTTAATATAAAGAGGAGGCCTACCAGCCTCCTCTTTTGTATTTTCAGCGTTCCATTTCTTAATCCCATTCCCCTGATGAGCCGCTTCCTTTTTTCATTTCTTGTCATTAGTTCATTCCTATTTAGCTGCACGCATTCGGGTCAGCAAAAGAATGGGGCCAAAGATGGTGCCGCTGCCTCTATTGGTAATAAAGCCGATCCCTATGCCCGTGTGACCCACGAGATGCAGAAACTCATTGATCCAGCCACCGGTAGGATCCCCTTGGATATGCGGAACAAGGAACTTGCCTTTGCGGCTTCCATGGATACGCAAGATCAAAGGAATATGCTCAGTTCTTGGGATTCTCGCGGACCTTGGAACGTTGGCGGCCGCACAAGGGCCCTAGCTATTGACCATTCTAATGAAAACATCATGCTCGCTGGAGCCGCCTCGGGAGGTGTTTGGAAATCAGTGGACGCAGGGAACTCCTGGTATAAGGTCTCAAACATCATGAGCAATGTGGCCGTTACTTCAGTCATCCAAGATCCGCGCCCCGGACATGATGCTGAATGGTATTATAGCACAGGTGAACTCCTTGGCGCTTCGCAAAGTGGTTCAGGTGCCTTCTTCCTTGGAAATGGAGTCTATAAAAGTACAGATGGCGGTGAGACATGGTCAGGGATCTCCTCCACTATGAATAGTAGCCCGCAGACCTTCGATTCTTTCTGGGAAGGTATATGGCGCATTGCTATTGATCCCAGTAACTCGGCACAAACAGAAATGTATGCGGCCACTTATGGAGCCATATACAGAACTGCCAATGGCGGAACATCATGGACCCAAGTCATCGCTTCCTCCAATTCCTCAGGATCTTCCTATTTCACAGATGTCATGGTCAGCCCATCTGGAGTCGTATATGCAACGCTGAGCTATGAGAACAGCGTGGTATCCTTTGGATTAGGCCCTAATGCAGGTGTTTATCGTTCTGCAGATGGAATCTCCTATACCGACATTCGCCCAACTGATTATCCAGCTCAATTCGGCCGCACCGTCATGGCCCTGGATCCTTCAGATGAGAACAAGTTGTATTTCTTGGCAGCCAATGTCGATAGTCTGCACGGTTTCGAAGGGGAATTCTTCAATGGCTCTTTTCAATACTCTGCCCTCTGGAGCTATGAATACCTTTCTGGTGATGGAACAGGAACTGGTGGTTCTTGGACGGAATTGACTCAGAACCTGCCTGCAGGCGATGGTCCTTTTGATGATTTCTATCCCCAATCTGGATATGACCTTTGTATCAAAGTGGATCCTAGCGACCCTCAGACCATATTCATTGGCGGAACCAATCTATACCGCAGCAGCGATGCCTTCTCTACTTCTGATCAGAATACGCAGATAGGCGGCTATGGAGTTGACTCTCCTTTTCCTGACTTCTTCGTTTATCCTGATCATCATCCGGATATCCATGATGTGCTTTTCCTTCCGTCAAATCCATCGGTCTTGATCAATGTCAATGATGGCGGTATCTTCAGAACGGACGATTCGCAAGCGGCCTCTGTGCAGTGGACCTCCTTAAATGAGGGTTATCTTACCACACAGGTATACGGGTTGGGCATTGAGAAAGAAAACCCTTCAGATATCATCTTGGCCGGATTCCAAGACAATGGGAATTATTATGTCAATTCTAGCGATCCTCAAGCTGATTGGACAATGTCTTTGAACGGTGATGGAGCTTATTCCCAATTGGCCAGAACAGAGGACTATGTCCTGCTCTCCATCCAACAAGGAAGGGTGTTCAAATGTCTCCTTGATGCCGCAGGGAACCTGCTCTCCTTCGAACGCATAGATCCAGGATTGGAGGCTGTTGGGCATGAATTCATCCATCCTTTCATCTTGGATCCTGAGAATGATGCCCGCATGTATTTCCCATATCAGAACAGGCTTTATTACCACTTCGGAATAGATACCATGGCCATGACTGATAGTTATGATCCTGATGCGCTGGGATGGGCTTCCTTCGAGGATACTATTCCATTTAACGGACTTCGATTCACATCTATTTCCATGGCTGAGGATGGTTCAGGAAGAATCTATCTTGGAACTAATAATGAGAAGGTATTCCGCATAGATGATGCAGCTGACCCTAGCTCGCCACTCATTGATATCACTGACTCAGCGCTGCCTCCAGGGAACCTGGATTGCATCGCCATCGATCCACTCGATTCGGATAAGGCTTTGATCGTTTATACAAATTATAATATCTACAGCCTCTATTATACTGAAGATGCTGGACTTACTTGGAACAAGGCAGGCGGAAACCTTGAACAGACCTCTGGAGGGTCAGGGAATGGACCTTCTTGCCGCTGGGCGACCATCCATCGCTGGCATCCTGACTCAGTGGCCTACTTCGTGGGAACCAGCGTGGGACTGTATAGCTCAGGGTATCTTGATGGGACATTGACCCAATGGACGCGTGAAGGAGAGGAGAACATCGGGAATTCGGTGGTATCTTTTGTTGAGAGCCGGGCCATTGATAAGAAAGTCTTCGTGGGGACACACGGTGCAGGGGTATTCAGCGCTATCGTTGATGAAGAGCCATATGTATCTGGCCTATCTGAAAGAGAAATCGAATTAGAGCTGAAGGTATTCCCCAATCCCGCCCAGAGCTATATCCAAGTGGATTGCAGATTCATGAAAGGAAATTATAATCTCTCTATTCTGGACGCTCAAGGACGCGAATACAGCCTTATGCATACTCATGGATCCCAAAGACCTCTTATGGATCTGCAAGCTATTCCAGCGGGCTATTACATTATCTTGCTCAGCTCAAAGGAAGGGAGCTGGACAGCGCCTTTTATCAAATGGTAGTCTCACCGTACAAAGCACAACGTGAATCAAATTTTCTCCTTTAAAAGCCCTTTCTGCAAGAATTCTCCTAGTTTCAGGCTTGGCGTATTCGATTCGGTGAAGCTGATCAATCAAGAGCACTGGGAGTCGGTCAATAAGAGTAGCTTGTATCTGAGCATACCTTATCTTGAAGCATTGGAGCAGACTATGGAAGGGGGAATGGAGTTCCGCTATGTGATGTTCTATTGTGAAGAATATCAACCCATCGGTATCGCGTATTTCCAATTGGTTGACCTGGTCGATAATGGCAGCAAGTACCGTGAAGCGGTCAAGAAATTGGGCAAAGGCATCGGCAGCTATATCTTAAAGGAGATGAAAGTCAGGACTCTGGTATGCGGAAATGTATTCCAATGTGGTCGTTTCGGATATCGTTTTGCCGATATCGTCCCGCATGAAGCTGCGCTAAGCGCTGTGGAAGAGACCATGGACCGTATCTCTCGTTCCAAAGAAGGGAATAGCAAGGCTTCTATCAAGCTCTTCAAGGATTTTGCTCCCAAGGAATTCCAAGTGGCCGATGCACTCTTGGACAAGAAATATCATATGTTCCGAATGGATGTGAACATGATCATGGATCTAGAGCCAGGATGGAAGGACCTAGAGGATTATCAGCAGGCCATCACCAGCAAATCAAGGACTAGACTGAAGTCTATCCTCAAGCGTTCTCAAGGGCTACAGATCAAGGAATTGGATGTGGCTGAGATACAGCACCATTCTCAGCGCATCGATGAGCTTTTTCAGCAAGTGCTTGAAAAGAGCAGTTTTAAGTTCGGGGAATTGAAATCTGAGATATACGTGGCCTGGAAAGAACGCCTGAATGGCAAGATGTTGTTCAAAGGCTTTTTCGAGGGAGAAGAATTAATCGGATTCAACTCTGCATTCATCCATGAAGATAAGTTGGATGCTCATTATGTGGGAATAGATTACTCGCGCAATGAAGAGTTAGGACTCTATCAACGCATGTTGGTAGAACTCCTGAATGATGCTATCAGATTGGGCAAGAAAAAACTCATTATGGGACGTACAGCTGAGCAGGCCAAGAGTACCCTCGGAGCGTATCCTGTGGAGATGAAGCTATATACAAAGCACAGGAATGCCTTAGCTAATAAACTCATCGCCCCAGTCATAGCCTCGGTGAAGCCCAGTGAATTCGAGAGTCGGAATCCCTTCAAGAAAGCCGCTTCATAAGGTATGGATTCATTGACGCAGATCGTCCTTGGGGCAGCAGTAGGAGAGGCAGTTTTGGGAAAAAAAGTAGGGAATAAGGCCCTGCTGTGGGGAGCCGTGGCCGGCACTATTCCTGATTTGGATGTCCTCAGCAAACTCTTCGTTGATGACCTTACAGCCAACGAATGGCACAGGGGGATCTCACATTCACTCTTCTTCAGTCTGATTATGGCGCCCATCCTCGCTTGGGCTGTCAGCAGGAAAGAACGTATCTTCCTTTATCTGATCATCGCTTCTTTGGCGGTCTTCTTGCTCAGCTTGAGTCAGAGCTTTATTACCATCGGCTCGGTTCTTCTGATAGGTGCTCTGCTGGTATGGGCAGTCTTGAAGATGAACCTCTCGAATACCATGAGCACGCAAGAAGATTGGACCCGACTCATGTTCTGGAGCCTTTTCACCCACCCTTTGCTCGATGCGCATACTTCATGGGGTACACAGTTGCTCTGGCCTTTGCCATGGAAATATTCTTGGAATAACATCTTCGTGTTGGATCCATTGTATACCGTTCCATTCATGCTCTTCCTTATCGTTATTCTTTTCCTGAAAAGGGAGAACACATGGCGTAGCACCTTGAATTGGATGGGAATTGGATTGAGTTCTCTGTATATGATGTTCACGCTCTTCATGAAATACGTGGCTTTTTCAGCTTTTCAGGATGACCTGCAAGCTCGCGGTCAGAAGTATGTGAATATGTCTACGCGGCCTGCGCCTTTGAACTGTATCCTCTGGACAGCCAATGTGGACTTGGGGGATGCTTATCTCATCTCTTATTTCTCCATCTTCGACACACAGCCCATACATTGGGTGAGGGTAGAGAAGGACCACTACCTGCTAGGCGACCTAGCGACAAGTCCTGAAGTAGAGCGTCTATACCACCTTACAGCGGGGGAATACGCCATCACTATGCGCGATGATACCCTGGTCTATAATGACCTGCGTTTTGGGATGATGGGTGAACCTAAAGAAGGCGGTGAATTCGTCTTCGCTTATCAATTGATCCCAGAGGGAGATAAACTCGTGGTCAAAGAGATCCCACCACCACGGCCTGAAGGAGAGAAAGGCAAGGAAATGATGATCCAGCTATGGAACAGGGTAAAGGGAAACTGACACAGATAATTTCACTTCCTTATCCAGTTTTCTCAGAGATTTATTCTGGAACGCAGAGCATCAAATAAAGAGTTTGGCAATCAATGCTAGCCCTCTTTAGTATTCAGTGTATACGTGCACATCTTCAAGCAAATAGTTCGAGCTGTTTCCTAGGAAGACATCGAAATACGCGGTGTGCGTGGCGCCCATAATGATCAGGACGCGGTCATTATCGGTAAAAGGGATGTCAGAGAAATTACTGTACATCCGTAAGTTCCTCTTGCAGAATTCAGCAATAAAATCTGCTCCTTCGAAGAAGCCGGGGCTGTGCATAGTAGCTAGGAAATTATAGAGACCAAGCGTCTTGCTCTTATATTCTTTCGTGTTCACCTCAGTATATTGTTCCAGGATTGGGCGATCATTCAGTTTTTCATATTCCTTCATGATACTGCTGACATAGAGGCTGTCAGTGCGCTCTAGGTTGGCCAGAGCACTCAGGCTAGGATAATCGAACCCTATCGGATTATCAAGGCCATAGATCATCCGAGCATTACTCAAGCGAGCCACTTCTAGCCCAATCACATTCACCTCTTCAGAGTAATTGATTCTCTGGCTCTGATCGCTCTTGTACTTCTGGAAGGGCTCATTGATAAAATCATTGCTCTCAGGCGGAATCTCCAGACAGATGATGGTGGGTTTAAAACTCACTTAGCGCTCTATGATCTTCTTGATATCAGCCTTGACCTGAGGGTCATGGATATCAGTCACTGAAGAATGTGCATCTGTACTACCACTTAGATGAATGGAACCAAAGTTCAATACATTGATCTTCCCTGAGTCATTTGAATGACTAGAAACTCTTGTCGTGATAGGCCTTAGCTCATCGTTCACAGGTTCTGGAGCGCAGGAGATAAGTGTGATTAGGGAACATCCCAGAATGAGCTTTCGCATAGGAATCATGGTTTAAAGAGGTTCTGTATGCGAAGAAGGGAATATCTGCAGACTTGGCAAAAACCTATTTTGATTCATTACCGTTCATGGTATCAAAATCCAAAGAAGAGATCATGAAGATATCTCCCTGGGAAAAATGTAAATCCTCCCGCAAGGATTATTGCACCGAAGTACAATATAATCATCTTGCGTTTATGAGATTTAACGTCTCCTTTCTTGATGGCCCAGTATGCCGTTGGCACAGTGTAAATCGTCAGAAAGCTGAACGTATGAATCCAACCAAAGTGACCCAGTATCCTCGGTCCCACATGAGCTGGCATGAAAAGAGTCACTATGGCTGTTATCATCATAAGGACCATATAAATTCTGCCTAGGATTTTATGAGTCTTGGTCCCTTTCTTGGTGAGCAAAAGATACGTACCGATAAGGAAGCAAGGCAGCACGGTTGCCAGATGGAAGTACATCAGTGTTTGATATTGCATATTGGTTCTTTGATGTTTTAGTGATTCATTTCTTGGTCTATGTTGTATGGTCTCTATGCTATTCCGCGTTAGCATTTGTATTCCATTTGACTTATTCTTTGACCTGCACCAGTTCGCTGGTATACCTGGATAGTTTCTGCTGTAATTCAAGATTACTGATGAGTTATAGGCAACACAAATAACCCAAGCGCGGCCACCAAAGTACACAAATTAGAAGCTTATTTAGTGGAGGAAAGGAAGTGGTTTTTTGGCTAGAATGGCGAAAAGCAATTAGTTCTCATCTTTTTCCTATTTTTGGGATAATGCCGTTCAGTCAGACCATATTCTCGTAAAGCCATGTACAGCTGTGCTCGAAATTTGGTTGACTAAATTCTTCTAAAACACTACTTAAAAAACGCGTTTATGATATGGGAAGCCAAAATAGTTAAACATAAAGGAGAAAATCGCATTGCCGTATATTTTGATAAAAATACCGAATGGATTGCTCAAATCAAGCAAATTGAAGGTTCAAGATGGAGCCTAAACCTGAAGGCTTGGCATATACCAGACAATGAAGGCAATCGAGTTCGGTTTAAAATAAAACCTGCTTCTCAATCGTTACCATCTGCTGAAGGAATAGAACAAATCCAAAAATTTATACAATGGCTAATTTCTAAAAGATACAGCTCGAGCACAATTAAAACTTATTCCGAAGCACTAAAATCTTTTCTTGTCTTTTATCGAGATAAATCCATTTCAGAAATCACAAATGAGGATGTGATAATATACAATAACGACTTTATTATACGGAAAAATTTATCAGCATCGTATCAAAACCAACTTGTGAATGCTATCAAGTTATTTTTCAAAACTATACAGAATAAAAGTATTGAAATCGAAAAAATACACCGACCAAGGCGTGCTAAAGTTTTACCCAATGTATTGAGTAAAGAAGAAGTTAAAATCATCTTAGAAGTTCACGCTAATTTGAAACACAAGGTAATGTTGTCTTTGATATATAGTTGTGGATTGCGATGTGGAGAATTATTAGCATTAAAACCAGTTCATATCGACTCGAAACGAAACATTGTACTTTTAAAACATGCCAAAGGTAAAAAAGACCGTATTGTGCCATTGAGTCCTAAGATTTTAGAAATGTTGCGAGCGTATTACAAAACCGGCAAGCCGAAAACCTATCTATTTGAAGGGCAAATAGAAGGCAAACCGTATGATGCACGTAGTTTGCAACTAATACTAAAGCAGGCCTTAGCAAAAACAGGAATAACAAAACCAGTAACCTTACATTGGTTACGCCATAGCTATGCCACACATTTATTAGAAAGTGGAACTGACTTACGTTACATACAGGAATTACTAGGTCATAATAGTAGTAAGACTACCGAAATATATACCCACGTGAGCACAAAGAGTATTCAACAAATAAAAAGTCCTTTTGATGATTTATAAGCTTATTTTGATACCTTTAAATAAACGAAA
>Ga0335396_10001728_pt1 | contig 27818 bp, 25 predicted proteins | sample FRY02_FD_205743 | JGI IMG/M metagenome (GOLD analysis project Ga0335396, IMG submission 205743) | Freshwater microbial communities from Lake Fryxell liftoff mats and glacier meltwater in Antarctica - FRY-02 (spades assembly) (version 2) | ecosystem: Environmental > Aquatic > Freshwater > Ice >... | reverse complement strand
GATAGAGGAAATATTGGATTTAAAATATATCTCTCAGAGAATGATAGGATTATGATTGATAGAACATATTCATTAAGTAAATTTAATTTTTAGCTCACCCGGTTTAATCTTACACACATGAAAAAGCTATTGAAGAAGATATCGAACCACTCCTGCTCAAACTTGGGAAGATAGAGAAACAGGCAGGAGGAAGGGTTTTGGTGTAATTATGTTTATAAGGATTAGGTGTTATGATAACTGAACAATTAATTTATGACAGAATTAAAAGCTTCTTATGATATGGCGATATAAACTCTGATATACGATTTGTCGGCATGGAAGAATGATTTTGATGATCGATTGAAGATTTAGAGATTAGACTTTTACATACAGACAAAAAAGAAGTAGTAGATATATTTCAAGATATGAAGTACGTTAAAGATCATATCAAGCGATTTATACCAAATGCACCTATTCAAAGAACTCTTAGCAAATTAATTTTGTTACAACTTTTTATTAATTGAAAGAAAAATATCAACAATGACATAATTAGACACTATCAGACAAGTATATTTGGGAGGAGTTGATCTAATACATGTAATTTAGAGTTTATGCCACTTCCTTGTCGCTCAATTAATAAGAAAGATTGGGTATATTCTAAATTTAATATTGAAGGATTAAGTTCGAGAAAGGAATATATTAAAACTATAATGCCAAAAAGAATACGCTTATTTAAAGAAAAAATAGCTGAATACAGACCAAAAATTGTAATATTTTACTCACTAAGCTATAAACAAGAGCGAGATAAAATTATAGGAAATACCAGTGAATCATTCAATAATATTTTTTATAATAAAACCAATTCTACTTCTTTCTTTATAGTGCCTCATCCAACAGCACATTGATATACAAAAGAAGACTGGATAAACATAGCAAAAAACATACTATATGTAAACAATCAATAATACTTCTCCTATTTTTATAGTCTATATATTAGAATACAATGCTCACAACTATCCTCTCAGTCCTCGCAATCCATCTCTTAGCTGTCATGAGTCCATGACCAGATTTTATCATAACAGTAAAACACGCACTCAGTTATGGAAGAAAGACAGGAATATGGACCGCGATAGGGATCGGACTATGAATCGGTGTCCATGCGGCATATTCTGTCGTAGGACTTGCGTTCATTATTTCAAAATCGATTGTGTTGTTTAGTATTATAAAATATCTTGGTGCAGCCTATCTGATCTATATATGAGTACAATCATTGAGAAGTAAATCCTCTGCACAATACAATATTGTCACAGCCGAAAAAAAATCTATTAGCAACGCAAAAGCTTTATGGATGGGTTTCTTAGCCAATGTACTCAATCCTAAAGCGACATTATTTTTTCTTGGATTATTTACCGTGGTTATATCACCAGAGACTCCACAAATAACAATCATCATTTCTGGAGTTATGATGATGATCAACACTGCACTGTGGTTTAGTGTTGTGGCTATTTTTCTTACGACAAAACGTATCCAGTCTGTGTACTATAAGATAGAATATCGACTTAATAAGATTTTTGGGTGATTGTTAATTGCTTTTGGTATCAAGGTTGCATTGAGTAGTATAGATAAATAGACCTTCGTACAGAGATATTTCCATAAACACCTTGCATATATGTTTTTATATAGTTATATATAATATATTTATTCTTAATAAAAATATCCATGCATTGATTTCATACAAACGTCGAGCACGATACGCTAGCCAACCATAATTTTCGTAAAGTGTTATATACAGGAAAACATATGCAACTTGTCCTCATGACACTCCAACCGGGTGAAGATATAGGACTCGAAACTCACCATGACAATGATCAATTTTTCCGTTTTGAGTCAGGTGAAGGAAAATGTCTTATCGACGGAAATGAATACATAGTCAGCGATGGTTCCGCTATCATCGTGCCAGCTTGAGCACAACACAATATTATCAATACGTCAGATAGCAAGCCGCTCAACATGTATACAATCTACTCCCCTGCTCATCATAAAGATGGAACCATTCATACAACCAAAGCACAAGCCAAAGCTAGCGATGAAGAATTTGATGGAGTAACAAGCGAATAAAATACATCTTGATTTTTCCCAAAAAACGAGTATAATGATACCATAATTTATGTAGTGAAATAATATATGACATACTCTATGCAACAATCACAATTGTTCTGTAGAATCCTATGCTGTAGCATATTGATAGGATAGTTTTTCTTGCTTGTCCCGCATAACTGCGGGGTTGGTTGTTCCACTGGCTAGTGGAAAGTCCCCTGCCAAAAGCGGTGTTCAGAAAAACTTGTGCCTGTGCTTTATATGCTATTTTTTTGTTACTATGAGAAACCTACCATACACTCACTTACAATTCCTAGGTACACTTCAATCTCACTATGTCTATCTATCTTCGGATCTCTATCAGATCATGTCTAATAGCGATAAACATCTGAGCTTATACGCCTGACTATATAACAATTATCAAATATATTACCAAAGAGGAACTATACCTACTTATAGAAGTATAGTCACTAAATGGTTATCAACATTGTCTGATGCGGATAGGAATGAACTAGAAAAAATAATACAAGGCGAATATGAACACTTCTCTGGAATCATGAACAACAAATCAATCGAAAACAAGGGAAAATTTACCAAACTTCAGCACTCCTTTAGTTCGCTCTTATACCATATTATTGGTTGATGGGAAAAAAGTGAATCATCTAATAAAATTAAATCAGCACCTGTTCAACCAAATAGTCAAACTTTGCCTTGAGTACTCAGACTACCTGCAGATAATGCAATTCAGTAGGATCAATTTAAAAAACCCTCCGATAACTCGGAGGATTTTTTTATTGTAGTATATGTATATAATTAGAAAGGCAAATCATCTCCACCACTATTTGCGGCAGGAGCTGGACTTGATCCTGATCCATCTACTGATTCTATTCTCCATGCGTTGATACGGTTGTAGAGTCTTCCATTGTATTCACTATGTTTAAAGTTGACACTTACTTTTACCATATCTCCTTCTTTGTGTTCCTTGATCATTGCTGTTTTTTCTCCAAGGATATCCATAGCCATGCTATTTCTCTTGTAGTCTTCCATTTCTCCTACTTCTTCAACAACAAAAGTAATCTTAGGAACTTGATTTTGTCCAACGAGTTCTTCTGGAGTGATCTTTGTAATTTTTCCTTCAAATTGCATAATAGTATATAATAAGATAAAGATATCAACTGTCACTTCGACGAACGAATATAATGAGTAAGGAGAAGTATACAAATTATGTTGCTGTATATCCCCTATACTTCTGGTCGTAAACTCCTCGAAGTGACAACTTATAGTTGTAGGTTATTCTTTCATTCCAAATTTTCAAGGGAAAAGGATAGATACTATCATTGCTAGTGCTGCTAAGCTTATTGCAACATCAGCGATATTGAACACAGGGAAAGACCCTATAGCAATAAAATCTCTCACTCATCATAATACTACTCTATCGTACATATTACCAATAGATCCAGCCATCAACAAAGCAAACACTCGTCGCAATAATTGTTTTTTATAATACAAAAAACACAATCCTCCAACAACCATAGCAGTAAGCAACAATATCAACCAGAATGGAACCGGCAATGACCACGCAATACCGGTATTGAAATGAGGCGAAAGCAACAATGTATCTGCTCAGATAGCGTTATCGTAAAAAATTATCTTGCTTACCATATCAAGACAGAGTATACCGACAAATACTATGATTGTGCGAATATGTAACATAGCAAATAACAAATAAATACTAATCTCTTCTATATTTCTTGTTTCTCGCAGCTGCTTTAGTAGCACTGACGATATTTTGTTTCTTCTGTTCTTTGTTTATCTTCTGATGTTTTCGACTCACCTTCTTTCCGGTCTTTTCATCTCTCAAACTCGCTTTCTTGTTTCTATCAAGCATTGTTTTGAAGTCTGCGTATTCTCTTCTTTCTCTTGCTTTGAAACGAATAACCAACGGTACTCAAACAAATCAGTAATAATTTCTAATCGTGTTGTCTATCCATCTTTTGAACGCGAAGTTGGCTCTAGCAACATAGTTAACAAATACGACAAAAGTAGGTGCATTGATGTCTACTTGTGTCACATATAATATCTTACAAATCTTATTTTTAGGGAAACGAGGAGGTCTAGTAATCATATCTTTTGCGATAGATCTATTGAGTTCTCCAGTGTCTATTCTTCTTTTTGCTTCTGCAGTTACTGCCTTAACCATTTTCATGATATTTGGAATACCATCACCGCTCGTAGCGACCAATGGAATAATAGGTATGTACGTAGCAAAATCCATCTTTGCTTGCGTATGTTTCATCACATGGTCTTTTTGCTTTTTGTCCAAAGCATCCATCTTATTGAGACAAACAACGGTAGGAAGAGCAAGGTTGTATACCTCTTTGATCAATGTCATATCTCTGTGTGTAATACCCTCAGTTGCATCTATCATAAACAATACGGTTGGTCTCGTATATTTTAGCATATCTTTCGTCTTAGTGTATGCTATTTTTTCGATACCGCGCATATGTCATGGACGTTTGATCCCTGCAGTATCAAAGATTGTGTATTGTTGTCATTCATAGACGAAATCGGTCGTAATATAATCACGAGTTGTTCCTGACTTATCCTCTACCTTGGAAATATATGCCCCAACAAATGTATTGAGCAATGTTGATTTACCTGCATTTGGTTTTCCAACGATCGCAAATGAAATACGAGATTCTTCCTTTGCTTCTGGCGTCACTTTTTTTTGTAATACTGGTGAATTATCTATCTTATGTTGGAGTGAATCTTTGATATCGCCAATAGCGAGCTCTTTCAACGCACTTACTCAGATCACTCTATCAAATCCTTGTGCATAATAATCTGCGATAGCAGTTGCATATTCTTTTTCTTTCCGGTTAATATCAAGTTTATTAACAATAAGAATAACATTTTCTTTTTTTCCTGTACGCATAATATACGAGAAAATTTCTTGCTCCTTAGGACCAAATCAGACACTATCATCCATAACGAACAATATGATATCACTATGATCAACAATATATTGAATAAAGGGTCGTTCATCATGAAAATCCATCAATCATGGACTATCCAAAAACTGTACTTGCCCAATACCAGCCAAATGTGTTTCATGACGCAAAATATCCGTTGTTGTTCCAGGAATATCAGTAACAATAGCTCTAAATTGTCCAATCAATCTATTGAATAATGTAGATTTACCGACGTTGGTAGCTCCTACCAGTCAAATATGCAACATATATGAAAAATTATCGTTTAAAACAGATTGTGATTAACTATAGTGAAATCCTGATAAAAAACAATCACAAGAAACATATTGAGTTGCTGTTGAAAGAAAACAAACTTGGTGGTCCAATATAATTTCCACGGATTGCTGTTGCAAAAAAAACTAACAAATGTAGAGTGGACAAACAATCACTCTACAATAATTTTATCGAACAATTCTCTCTATGCCAATTATTATCATATGAATATTATTACTTATCTTTGGATTGTTAGCAATATTCAGCGTGAGCATTCACGACTCTTTTGCGCTTGGACTCAGAGGAATCACTCAATGACGACGAGAATGAGATCCCTCAAACTATTTCTATTTTATCAGACAAATAAGAAATGTTGGAGTTGGTTTGCTGATGGCTACTCTGGTCTATTTCATCCCTATTAGATTTTTTCAAAATAATAGAAATATCATCATCATCTTTGTTATTCTTATTGCATTTCAACTCCTTGTCTTTATCCCAGGAATAGGAGTCGTCTTCAATGGAGCAAGATGATGGATATCCATACCTGGAATTTCCACACTGCAGCCATCAGAGTTTTTTAAGATAGGATATGTGCTATTTCTCGCTAGTTGGCTAATTAGAAAATATAAAATGACAAATACTAAAGAATTTTTTATCAACTTTCTGGTAGTTAATAGCGTTATATTCTTGGCATTCTTATTTATCCCCGATCTATGAACAGTTTTGGTTTTGGGACTTGTGTGACTTGTTATGTGTCGATATGCAGGAGCGAAGTTTAAATATATTGTATTGATTACTATAGGATGAATAGTCGCTGCAGTTAGTGCAGCGCTTCTCGCAAGTGCTATCAGCCCAAAATTTACTTATATCACCAATAGATTTACCTACTTTATTAGGTCAGATATTGATCCACAAAAAAGAGGTATTTGATGGCAGAATCAACAGGCATTGATTGCTATAGGAGGTGGTGGTTTTTGGTGACAATGATATGGAAAATGATTACAAAAGTTTTGATTTATTCCTGAAGCACAATGAGATTTTATTTTCTCGGCATTTTCTGAAGAGATAGGATTTATTGGGAATATTGCATTGTTGTTTTTGTATTTTTATCTGTGTCGATATTTCTTATCGCATCTCCCCTTAGTGAGAGATGAATATAGTAAACTTATCGGTGTTGGTATTATCTCCTTGATTATCATGCAGATGTTCGTTAATATAGGAGTAAATTTGAAGATACTTCCAAATACCTGACTCACACTCCCCTTCATTAGTTATGGAGGAAGTGCAATCATGGTCAATATGGTACAGATCGTCTTATTATACAAAATACTCAAACAAAAATAAGTCACTAACTTCCCAAATTGTATTGTCACTTCCAGGAGCATAGCAAACACAAGTATAGGGGATACTCAATACAATAATTCTTATCCTTCGCCTCCCTTCAGTCCTCGAAGTGACAAATAATCTTTACATAATCATAGCATCATGAAACTTTGCCTAGATCAGAATAATATTGTTTGTGCGAGCGAAACCAACGAACAAGGGAAACAATACACACACGACTTTGATGGCTATAGCATGGCTAGTTATGATAAAACAGTCTTTGTCGAACACAAAAAATCAGTCAAAACTATACAATATAAAGATATAGGCAATACGATGTCTGTTTTTTATGTGGCAAATAGAAAAAATTTATTACGAAAAGAACCACTAGAACTCCATCACAATGGAGCAATGAGCGCTCTCATGCTGTATAAATGATATGATGAAACAACAGATAATCATTATGCATTTCTGTATAAATATCCGAGTAATAATATACATATACTCAATACACAACTCCAGCTCTTGGGAATCAAAGCGCATGTGAATACAACTGACAAATGACTCATCGTATCTGGTGAGCATACAGATAACACTATCGATGCATGAACTGCTGATATCGAAGCGATTATGAGTTACTTGTTTGTATTGGCATTGTTGTATGGAAAACTGGATATCAGAGAATCAGCACTCATGCATGTGAAGATTCATATACACTTATTTGGAGCATTTTTGAGGGAACAACAAGTTCTTGACACAATGATTTTCTTGCTGCAGAGCAAATGAATCTTCCTCCAAAAAACAGTCACACACAATAACGATGGAATAATCTACCAAATCACATCCAATGACTACGAGTTTTTGGCTTGATTTGCGCAATTATACAAAAGCATTGCAAAAATAGACAAAATACCTACATTTGACAAGATGTCTCAAGCAAAATCGACGCTCATCTCTCGCATACAAACCCTCCAAGAAACAGGAGAACTCGAAGTAGATGCTGCCATGATGGATGCACTTGAGCAACAAGTCGTTAAAATAATTGCAAAGTAAAAAATACAATGGTTTTGGAATAAAATTCTGTATCCTAGTATACTATTTTGTCCCTAAAACCTCTATGAGGAGTTGGTGTAAAGGTAACACAGCGGTCTTCGGAACCGTCGTTGTGGGTTCAAGTCCCGCACTCCTTGTTTTTTCCTAGAAAATATGTATAGTTGTATTAATTTTTAATTAATACACAATCACTATGGATGTGGATATGAATGTTGACTCATTATGAAATATAACATACTATCATCGTGAACCAGCGATTCTTCCAAAGATAACGGATTATATTATTGATACATTCAGTGGAGAATCTGTACCTATATGACGAGCATCCTCAGGAAGTAGCGTATGAGAAGATAGACATCTCCTTGATCTTCAAGATACTATGGTTTCTAATAAATAATTCCTTGCCTCGTGCCACCAAATAACTACAAGAAGACTACTTATAGAGTCTTTTTTGTTTCCTTGGAACAATGAAACATTTTGGTATCTGGTATAAGCCAGTCAAAAACCTCAAATATTATCTTACCATCCTAAGCATTCCCTATGTTGTCTTGGTAGTTTTTGCATTTGTAGTTTTTGCATTTTATCAGAATGTGACAAGTATTGTTTTTTCGAAGAACAAGATCGATGTTTTTAAAGAAGACCTCCAACAAATAGCATTATACTTCTGGACGATAGATAGAGATTTGTCTGAATTTTTGATTACGATGGATACTATCGTTGAAGATTATACTGCTGGAGAAAATATTCTTACTACCAGGACTGAAGAAATTGAAAAAGTATGGGAATATGCGTACAATAACAAAAGTTACCTCGCATCACTATGATTTGATAATTATAGTCCTGTGCTAGATTTTATGGCAGACACATGGAAATACAAAGATGAACTCTTTACCTTACTAGGAAAAGATAGTCCACAAAATTATTTGGTTATATTGCAAAATAGTAATGAGAAAAGACCCAATGGATGATTTTTCTGATCATTTGCGTTTATCCAAGTTTCACAGGCTCGTATTGAGCATTTACAAATAGTTGACAGCTACTTCCCTGATTTTATATGACGTAAAGCGTCTATCACACCTCCAGCCCGATCAGAAGTCTTCTTACCTGAAAAAAGAGTAGCATTTGTTGCGGCTAATTGGTTTGGGTTTACTGATATTGATGGAAAGAATATAAAAACTTTGTATGAAAAGATATTTAACGAATCATTCGATCCAGAGAAAGTAGCTGAAGTTATGGAACCAGAAACATTTGCTATGCTCCACAATAAAAACATCAAATGAGTTCTCTTTATTGAAACTGACTTACTTGAACGTATCATACCAAGTATTAGTTATAAAATACGAGAACGACAGTTTGTTAATGCCTCTGTTGATATCATCAGAGGAGAATCCCGCAGCAATAAAAAAGAGCTGTATATTGATGAAGTAAATACATTTTTCAAAGATAACACGATCACCATCGCTAAACATATTATCAACAATTTTTCGACTATCCTCGATAATCAAATGATGTCGGTATATCTGTCGAATGTGAGCAATGAGTTTAACGGACTTATTCAAAAATGGCAACTCACCAACACTTATAATCCCAATACGCTCTATGCCCGAGATATCAATGATTCGTACAATAAAATAGATGGATTTATTGATAAAAAAATCGAGATAATTAATAGTGATGGTAACCTTGTACTGGAAAGTGATACCGATAAGCTCGCATTGGGTACCCTCGAAGATGGAGACTACACAATGACTATTACCTATAATCTCTACATCCCCAATATGTATAAGGATATTATTGACGGATTTTCCAAAAAATATGGTATCGAACTCGGAAATAGAGAAAAGATCATACTTGGGCTCATGCCAAATGTTTGAATAACTCCCGAGTGATGACTACGATGGAGAACAAGATCTATTGTTTATTTTCCACCGTATGTGACTATCCTTAATGAAAAAGATATCGGATATAGATCCAAAATTTTTAAACCACCTTTTGCTCAAGGATTGTATTATAATATGAGAATAGAAGATGATGAAACAAGAACAACAATCTCTGTAGACTTTAGCATTAATAAATAATCACTATGATTGATGTTAGTAAAAGTATCCAACTTCTTCAATGATATTATCATTTTCTCTCACTGGGGAAGTTTCTGGAGGATGTTATCCATCATCAAGATCTTTCTGTCTATGCAAAAAATATGCAAGTCAAGACTGGGAAAGACACCTCATTCACCCTCAAGGGAGATACGATCAAGACATTATTACAACAGATACATACCAATCCTGACAAGAAAAATCTTTTCTGATTTATGGTTGAGATGAATGCCTGGAGGGGTATTTTTGGAACGATGAGAGAACTACTCTTAGATAGAGATGACTTTCAACGTTTTGTTCAGCATACCTTAGAGGATCAATACTTCGCTTTTGAACAAGTGATTATTTTTGTCAGAAATATTCTGACCCATAGTATCGACAGTAATATTACTCTTGAGAAAGATAGTATTATTGGACAAAAAGCCTATCTGACCGATCGTAAAATCAACCGTGTGCATCTTGATTTTGTGTATGCTGAGTATATCAGTGCTCGATCATGAAGTAAACAATATGGTCTGGATATTGAGCTGGACTTTAACCAACTCAAAGAAGGGAAGCCATTGCTTGATTTTATCAGCACCCATCAGTTGTATATGATGGTAGAATTGTGTCATAACCTCTGTACTCTCTATAAACAAAGCAAACCAACGAAATCCGTCAAAAGAACTCCTTGATATAAAAAGAAAGAGACGAAGACTTATCAACGCAGAGTTATGCAGGCGAAGAAAGGGAAGAAGTAGTGGTATTTGCTGCTATCGCATAACACAATCAACTGACCAATATTCTGTCATTCTGAGAGAGCATAGCGAACGAAGCCTGCCTGCGGTAGGTAGGAATCTTTATTATTGATAAGATCCTTCGACTTCGGCTATCGCCTTCGCTCATGATGACTATGTCATTGCATGCTTTTAGCTTGTATGCCTTTGGTAGGATATAATGATATATCAAGGAACTATAAACGATACACAAACCAAATAATCTCTATACTTCTCCTCATTTTATTCGTCGAAGTGATATTTTTTTATTTTGGATTTTTAGTATTGACTTTTCTCTTTTTTTCCGTAATATAATGTTTCACCAAAAACAAAAATTATGAAAAAGCAAGTCATTGAATCATTAATTATCGGAGGTATTGTTGCATTTACAGCAACAACGATGATCGCGCTGTTCACCTATCATGGGTGGCAGTGGGAGAAATTTGGAGGGATCGCATCAGCAAGTATTATTGCGCATCTCGTATACAAAGCCCTAAGATGATCATCACTCCCCTACCTTATAAACAAAGTCGCGCAGAATGCTGTTGCGACTTTTTTTGTTAGGGTCTAGAGTACTTGACAAGGTGTCAGTAACCAATAATATATCTTCATGACTACATTAAACCCCTATAAGAAAAAATCGCATTTGTGAATAGCAAAAACAAGAAGGAGGATTATTCGTATGTTTGCTGAAGATATTACACACATACCATCACAACAAAAAATTGGCTTATTTTAGCCATTTGTGCGTTTCGTAATACAATTCGCCTTCTATAATTTGACAAAATCAAGAAAAATATATATAATATATTATGTTTTTACGTAAATAGATAATTATGACAAAAAAAGAATATCTCATAAAAATATTTCAGAAAATAGAACCCCATCGATCTATTATTGGTGGCTTTATAGCATTATTGGAAAGTCCTGAATCTACTGAAGCTGATATCGATAAGGTATTTGACATGTTCACAGAACACATAAATAGCATACAAGATGAAGAAAAAAAGAATGGCGCCAGAAAGATTCTTAACTATATACAAATGGTCCACGAAAAAGAACAGTATTCCAAAGAATCAGACAAAAAAGATCTTGATAAACTTCTCGATGAACTAGAACAGATACAATTTACCTCTTAACATTATCAATGAGCTGATCTAACCAAGTACCAGAACAAAAATCTTCTGATTTTCTTAAGAGTCATAGCGATATTCCTCGTGAGGCTCTTTGATTTTTAGATAAAATAGGCAAAATAGATTGGGATAAACAAGCTGATTTATTTAGGAAGAATGAGAAGATTGTATCTGGTATGGAAACAATACTATCATCTAAAGTAGAAGCCATTATTAGCAAATGAGATCAAATCGATGATAATGATGCGAAAATGCTTATAGTATACGATGCACTAAAAAATAGATATTTAACAAGAACAATTCCAAATAATTCCGAAGAAAGAAAAATATTGGCACTTAATATTGCGGAAAACATAACCTTGGTACAATGATTTGATGCTCATACAGATACAGACACAGATAGATATTATGATTTTATCAATAAATACTACACCAGTTTCCCAAGCGAAAATACCTTTGATCTAAATACTGATGCTATATCTTTTGATGCCTGAAATGCTGCTATCAATAGTTTTCTTTCTAAGAATAATGGGCTACAAAACTGATTACTTTATGACAAGAAACGAAGTTACCTATATAATATCACTAGATATACTGATAAAGATTCTTTACTACATAAACAAGTAAATGCAAAAATGGAATCTAGATATCGTGACTCTAATATACGAGATCAGAGGTTGGATTTCAAAAACAATCCTGACAAATGTATGGAACTAACTGATTTATTTTTGGATAACAAAGAAGCTTTCAATAATCCTCAAAATGAAGATATGGTTGCATTAAAAAAATTTTTTGTATCTATACTTACCGATAGCTATCCAAACGAAAAGAGTTCTGCTTGATTGTATCGTTGATGGGAAGATTTATCTCGAGATAATTGATTTGAATGAGGATGGGATGGAGAAAATATTAAAAAAAATCCTGCAAAGTTAGAAAACAATAATATACAGATTGTTGTAGATGGCAACAATATATCAATTGTGAATAACATTACAAAAACATCTCTAGCATTAAGCAAAGATACTTTTGATAAATGAATTGTAAATAGAGAAAAAAAAGAAAGAAATAATAAGGCAGTAGAAGAATATAGAAATTCATTTGAGAAAAAATATATGCAAGATCACAACTTAACTCAGGATGATATTAATGATATTAGTGAGGACGATAGATTTGTACTATACAAAGATTTTCAAAATGAAATGTTTATTGATATATTTACCAGTAATAAGGATGCTTTCGATGCTATATTAGATCAACAAGAGTTTAGACAGAACTGACCAGATCAAATGCATGGAAGTGGATATTTATTTAATAGTGTTATTGAAAAAATTAACGGATGACCTATCCTCTGATTCGACTGTAATATGTGAAATACCACGATGGAAATAAAAGAGAGTAATTGACAAAAATATTTTGAGATTATACAGGGAATAAGTGTCGTACAAATAGGATTTAATAAGATACTTTCAAAAAAAATAGATCAAAGAACTCCTGAGGAGAAACAAAAGGAAGAGGAGGAAAAACAAGAAGAACTAGCCGCATCATCAGATATTAACATTGACGATTATAAACCAGAAAATCGTATCCCCGATCTGCGTAGAGCTATATGTGCAATAGAAAACACTAGAGAATATAATGGGATCAGGCATATTGATCTGAATAATCTTAATCTCACAGATGAAGATGTAAATCTTCTTAGTAAAAAAATAATTATTACAGGCCGCAACTATGCGCTTGATCTAAGTAACAATATAATAAATCATGTACCAAAGTCTATTTTCAACATACAAGGTATTGGTTCAATAAACCTTAGCAATAACAGACTTGTATCCTTGCCTAACATTAACTGAGCTAATCATCTAACTTCATTGCATATTGCAGCTAATAATTTTAACTACCTCCCTGATCTAAAACAATTTACAAACCTAGAATCGATCGATATTTCATCTAATAATATACCAAATATAGATAAAATAGAACAAATCGATAATCTGACTAATTTTACTGCAGATAAAATTTGAGTTTCAAGTATTCCTATGGGATTAATGAAAAAACATTCACTCAAAAAATTATCTCTTTCTAATAATAATTTAACAGACAAGTTAGATATATCCCAACTACCAAATCTAGAACATCTTTATATAGATGGGAACAAAAATATGAAAGAATTTCCAACTACAGGGATCAATAGAACTATAAAAACTATTGATTGCAGACATACCGATATTAAAACCATTCCAACAAATATAAAACAAGATTGCCCAACTATTAAAGATATTCATATTTATTCCAATATATTATCTGGAAAACAAATGATAAATCAATTTTTAATCGGAGATCTAACAAACAAATGATATATGTTTAATAAAAATTGAGTAAAAACTAATATAAATGAAGTAAAAGACTTCTTTTTAGAGAACAAAAAATTTACTTATACAGAACATACGGCAGATAGCATACCAGACTGATTAGAAAAAGCAAAAAAATCTCTTTGACTAACCCAATTAGATAATATACCATATGCAGTCAAAAAATTACCATCATGAAAAACTAATGTTACTGTATTTTCTCCTGTACAAGAAATAAATAATAGATCAACTTCATAATGTTTTTTTACACCCCAATCCTATAAAATATCTCCTTATCAACAAGTTCTCTCTTCACTCCTCGTTTGAGAGCGGATATTTGTTTGATGATGGCGAGTTTTTCTGGGGTATTGATAACTGGTATTTCGTATGGATTGAGTGGTTTGAAAGTGAATGGTTTGGATTGCTGATAGTCGATCGACATTTTCATAATACCCATAAACTTATCCATAGATATCAAGTCTTGTTTACTAAACTCAGGAGAGAATTCACTCTCCAAAAACTCAGCATCAGGTGCTCCAACCTTCAATGCGAATATCGTCCCCACGTTACCAAAAATCGTCTTTGATAGGTCGACTTCTCCACCGAGTCCAGATTCTTTGAGCTGATCGATGTATTGGTGAGCCACTGCCAATCATAGTCTATATTTTCTGGCTTCTGATAAGATACTTTCAAATGATTTGGATACATAGTTTTGGAATTCATCCACATACAAGAAAAATGGTTTTCTATCTTTTTCTGCCATAGCTGCTCTCTTGAGGGCGGATATTTTGATCTGCATAGCAACCATACGTCCAATCAACTGTGAATTTATTTCACCAGCCAATCATTTTGACAGGTTACAGATGATTATCTTATTGTTGTTCATGGCGTCATAGAAGTTGAACGATGAATCCAATTGTCCGATAATATTTCTAATATATACTCCCGTCGTAAACGGACCAAACTTCGCTTGGATAAATGGAATAATCTCTGCCTTTTCTCTATCTCCCATCGATTTATAGGTCTTGTTCCATCGAGCTGCAATAACTGGATTTTTCAGGTTTCTTATTTTACTTTCAGCGAACGCTGGATCGGTAAACAATCTCATAATATCGAGCAATGTTCATCACTCTGGTTGTTCCATCAACAAGAAACATGCATTACGGAAGTAATCCTGAATACGTGGTCAGAATATTTCATGTCCATACATACTTACAAACATCTCAATCAAATCATTGGTTACGACATCCATTTCATCATCACCGTCTGCATGGAGTGGATTGAACGCAATAGGGTATTCGGTATTGGATAGATCAAAGTATATCAAGTCGTCAATTCTTTCTTTGGGGATGTGTTGGAGTAACTGTTCTGCAACATCACCATGGGGATCTATATAACATAGCCCATTACCATTCTTAATATCTTCAATAGCCATCTGGTAGAGCAATGTTGTTTTACCAGTACCTGTCTGTCCAATCACATATACGTGTCTAAATCTATCGTTGAATTGGAGTATAACTTTTTTCTTAATACCACCGTAAGTGTTGTATCCGATATGCATTCCTTCTGTGGGCATATTATCTGGGCCTGGAACAATTTTATATTTTTGTCGAGAGATACGTGGGTTTTTATTAAATTTGAATGTTGGGAAATGAATAATAGATGAAAGTTCTTTGATACTAAATATCATCTTATCTTTATAATGCATAATATTATGAACCAAACCATGGTCAGTAAAGAATACCCTATCTGCAAATTCACGAATAAACTGCCTAATACGACTATGTGGTACTTGCTCAAATTTTAATGCATTGAGTCCTGCATAGTTATATTGGTTAAATGATCTTGCAAGATCGTCGATAATTTTATTGGTTCTTGATTCTTCTGGTGAGGTGACAATCGCTCTTATTTTTACTTGAAACAATTCATCTTCTAGCTTTTTATCAAAATCTCCAAGCTGCGTTTGCGAAAAGTCATGTTTTATGTGTTCATCTTTTTCGTCTTTTTCATTATTTTTTCCTCTAATATTATCTCGCAGCCAATAACCAAATCTTACCATGATAGGCCTATCCTTCCCATCTTTCGCTTTCTCTGCTCTTTTCCTTAGCTTTTTTAACCACGTATCAGCAAGCGGCGAGACTAATATTTGGAGGCTTATTTTTTCATCGACACTTACCTTGGAATACGATCCAAGAAGACTATCCATAGGATCTGCTTCATAGGATTCATATGTTTTGATAGGATAGACACTATGCTTCTTGAGTAAAAACTCTCCTCCTGCAACAAATTTTCCTGCTTCAAGTAGCTTGGGCTGTGCAATATGGTCAATGACTGACCCAATATAAAATGATGATATCATTTTTTCAACATTATCAACGTATTCTTCAGGGACTCCAAGAATAAACTTAATCATTTCTTTTTCGATAAACAACTCGATACTGATATAATTATTCCCAAAAACCTTATATTTTCGACTATCATTGAAAATAGCATAGAAATTTTTGTAAATCTGGTTCATGACTTCGATGTTTTGTTTCATAGACTGTTGTACATTTTCTGCATCACCAGCCTTTTCTGTTTCTTTCTTTGGAATTTTAACTTGGAGAAAATGTATATAATCAGCTTGTTTTCTCCTTTGTGATCTAACAATATACAAAAAAATCATTCTATAGCTCAGCACTAAGAACACAAGAGTCAGTATCGATATACCAATAGCCAATAACAGTGTCATCGAGTATGTTTAGTAAAGAATGTGTGTATAAGTAAGTATACACAAAAAGCAATTGTTTACAAACTTGTGATAGGATACTCTCACGAAAACAACCAAAAAAATATATTGTGATATAGTTATTGACTTATTGTCATTTATTGACTTCTTTTATAAGTTCTTCAAATGAAACTTCGAATACCTCAAAAAGATTTTTTTGTGGATAGATATGGTTGATATAGTCAAAAGTTGCTTGTATAGCGAACTTTTCTTTATAAAGAGTCTCTTTTTTTACAAAGAATAAATTTCAATTTTCCTTGTGTGTTTTTCAAATCTGGATAACAATATGTAGACAGCCATCAGTACTATTTATTTCATAAGAAACTCCCAAAGTATCTTTATTTCACAATTCCTTCCATTTTTCTAATATCATTGATTGATCTTTTCATACCTGCTCCAATATAGGCAAACCATGCATATAGTTATAAGAAAATAAACTGGTAAATCATTCTGGTTTATCATATATATCTACCAATCACAATCTGTAGGTTATGGCATTGGATGCTTTTGATTTTACAATACGCAACAATAGATCTTTAGATTGATAATTTTTGAGTGTATCGAGTAACATATCTGTATGTTTTGACTCCATATAGATGTATCTGATAGCAAGTAGCTTCTCTTTATACTGTATAAGATTTTCTAAAACAAGTCCCAATTCATCATTATATTTTTCATGTTTTCCAATTTTATTTGTTATAAGATTGTTATAGCGTATAGCAAACTGGAGAAAGTCTTTATCATACAACGCCTCTGTCAGCATATCATTCTTCATAGAATATCAGCGTAATTAGTAAATATATATGGCAGTATAATAATTTTACCAGAAAAAACAATATATGCTGTTGCTTTATTATCTTACAATCATATAGTGTTATCAATCGATACAATATCGATTACTATCAAGAGTGAAGGAGAGAGAATAGGCTCTATGACCCTTCCAGCAACCGTCCCATAGGGAAAGGTGCTCCATCCTACCCGCAACAACAATCTTACGGGAAGATAGCACGATACGTATGTCATTTATGACTCAATACAATCTTTGCTATCCTCTCTTCTATCGAAGAGATTTTTTATTTTCGAAACTCCTTATCCTATGACACATCTTATTACTAGTGAATCAGTAACTGCCTGACATCCTGACAAACTCTGCGATCAAATCAGTGATGCTATCCTTGATGCTACCCTTACCCAAGACCCTCATGCGAGAGTTGCTTGTGAATGTATGGCAGCAAACGATCATCTTATTATTGCAGGAGAAACGAGAACAACTGCGGTTGTCGATTATGAAAAAATAGCAAGAAATACCATCAAATCTATCGGTTATGATAGTGATGAAACCTATTATAATGGCGATACTGTCAAAATCCAGAAACTTATCCATACCCAATCGCCTGATATTGCACAAGGTGTCGATACAGGATGAGCTGGTGATCAGTGACTTATGTATGGCTATGCAACCAACGAAACTCCTGAATATCTTCCCTTGCCTATTACGATTGCACATCAACTTGCGCAGAGACTTCATGCGGTCAGAAGAGACAAGGTTCTTCCAGGACTTTTACCTGATGGCAAAACACAGGTAACTATCGCTTATGACGGGGAAAAAGCAATAGGTATTGATACATTGCTTATTTCTAGTCAGCATCGTAAAGATTATGACCAAGCAACACTTCGTGAAGATCTTATCAGGGAAGTTATGACTCCCGTTATCGCTGCATATGGTTATGATATCAAAGACGTCAAACATATATTTACCAACCCTACAGGGAAATTTGAGATTGGATGACCAGTCGGTGACTGTGGACTGACAGGAAGAAAAATCATTGTTGATACGTATGGAGGTATCTGAAGACATGGATGAGGAGCATTTTCAGGAAAAGATCCTACCAAAGTAGACAGAAGTGCTGCATATATGGCGAGATATCTAGCGAAAAATATCGTTGCTAGTGGGGTTTGTGATCGTTGTGAAGTACAACTTGCCTATGCGATAGGTGTTGTACAACCAGTAAGTGTGTATGTGAACTGTTTTGCTACAGCAAAAGTCGATGAAGAAAAAATCATCGCAGCCGTACAAAACAACTTTGACCTCAGTCCTGCAGGTATCATCAAACATCTTGATCTTACCAAACCTATCTATCAAGCAACTGCTGCGTATGGGCATTTTGGAAGAGATATGTTTACGTGGGAGAAAGTTGATAGCAAAAGTATTTTTGCTGGATTATAGTATCTTTTTTGGATCTAGATTAAGGAGAGAAAAAAGTGTTTCTTCAGGGAATATTTTCTTTAAATATTGAGATACACTGTCCAGTCATTCCCAATTCGCTCAAGAGAAGTTTTTCCTTACATACTCAAATTTTGTTGATCAAGATTTAGCCTTTCCTATTTTTTTTACTGCAGAAAAGTGAAAATATAAATCATCTTTATCATTAATTACATAAGAAGATCCTACTACAATAGTATTATCTACAAACCCATCATGTATAATAGCTTCTACTTCCGTGGTTTCCAAATTGACTTTATGAATAGTAAAAAAATTCCTCAATTCATCGGGTTCATGAAACATGCGGCTTTCTATATTTCGTTGCGTTAAACCCTGTTTTGCTGTATATTTTCTCAATACATCAATCATTGTAGGATGATAACTATTTTTTAAGGCTGCTTTGATAATCTCCTCATACTCATCAAAGATATAATCTAGAAGTCACTCATTAAATCCTACTTGTTTTCACTGCTGAAGAAGTTGCACTAATTCAGATTTTCTTGTAATAGATGAATCTGCAACAATCTCCTCTAGAAAAGTAGGATCAGTATTTTGTTGTAAGATGCTGCGAGCGAGTTGCATAAAAAATTTATGAGGTTAAATCGTTCTCATTTAAATCAAACATTTGGAATATCGTTCTTTGATAAGCTCTATTCTCAAGTATATTTAATATAAGATCTTTTTGCACTATATGTTTTTTCCAAGCAGAGATAAAATTTGTTAGATCAAAAATATCATCATACTGATTAGAAATATAATCACTTTCGCTATAATCCTCATCTGGTTCATCATCCACTTCAATTTCTAGTTCTTTTTTTCATACAAAAAGCTCACATATAAGATGTTTTGTTTCAAAATCAATGTATGTTTTTACTACAAAAACATCTTGTTTGTATTCTGGAGGAAATCACTGATAAGACATCTTATCAAATGCTTTTTTGAAACACTGAAAAAAATAAAACACGTCTCCATGTGTTTGCAATTGTGTAAGGTTTTCCATAAGATGTAATATAGCATAAGGCAAGTCTTCTTGTTCATAATCATCGAAACTAAGGTATAAATTTTCTGGAGGAAATTTAGCTAAATAATCACAAATAGCATCAAAATTTTCTGTTGTATATGTTGTTTCTTCTTTACTAAGGATATCTAACAAACTCAATATTTCAGGAGATGTCTTTAAATACTCTAATGCACCCTTATTCCCATCCCCTGCTGTACTAAGTATATCAAAAAGATTGCTATCTGTTACCTTTATTCAATTCTCATGCAAGAGCCCTTCTTTCAAGACCATACCAGCAAATTTCTTGTCTATTTTTAAAGCATTATTTCAAGCCATTGGATAGATTGACAATAAAATACCATCATATTACATATGTCAACCTCTTTTACAATACTATTGTATATTATACAAGCTTTTTGTATTTTTTGCTACACTCTCTTGAAGTTTTTGTTGATCAATATCGAGAATAGTCGCAACATACTCGTAAATATACACAACGTTTGCGGGTTCATTGGTCTTTCCTCTCATCTGCTGTGGAGCGAGATAGGGTGCATCTGTTTCCAAGACAATGCTTTCTGAACAAGTCACATACAAAGAATCTCTCAACAGCTGAGCCTTAGGATAACTTATATTCCCACAAAATCCTATCCAGAGCTGTGGGAAATAGTCCTGCAGTATTTTTATCTCATCGGGTCCATATCCTCGACAGTGAAAATATATTTTCTCGTTTTTATAGTTTTTGATAACATCCCAAGTCGATGCAAAATCATCACGAGAATGGATAACAATAGGTAATTGCAATTCTTTTGCCAAGTCACACTGCTGAGCAAAGAGCTCTTTTTGGAGTTCAATATATGGATCACCATCATAGTGTGTATCGATACCACACTCGCCTATTGCGACTATATGTTCTGGGTATTGAGCATATAAATTCTTGAGTGATTGTATGGCTTGTTGAATAGACTGTCACTTCGAGGAACGAGAAGTATAAGTAGTATTAAATTCAATATCTCCTATACTTCTCACGCTGCTTTGCGGGTTCGAAGTGACAATGTCAGAAAAACATACTTCACTCGGATGATAGCCAATCGTTGCTTTGACTCGTGTAGAGGGAAAATCTTGTGCAGCTTGGATAGCAATATCGATCGCTTTTTGACTCCAAGCATGATCGACACCGACATTAACCAATCACACACCTCCTGCATCGATGAAATGCTGCAAATATGTCGGTCGTTGTGCAAACAGTGTATCATCATTCAAATGTGTATGTGCGTCGTAGTACATGACAAATAGAGAGCTATAAACCCATAGACTCTATTGATAACACAAAACAAATCAATAGACTCGTTGCTACAAACAAAAACTAAACGCATGAAAAATCAATCAACAGAAGAATTGAAATCATGGTTGGTTATTTCTATTGTGATCTATCTCATCGGATGGATTGCATATGGACTCATGTTCTTTCTTGCATATCTCGACATCAAATGGATATTTTCTCATGACAATATCTTCATTGGAGTCTGGATATTTGGACACTTGTTTTTATTTGATATTATTCAAATATATTACGAGTTACTCAAAAGAAAGGATAAAGAAAAACCATCATAACAAAGGGAGATATTGTATTCCAATGCTCCCTTTTTCTATTGCAAGCATAGGAGATATGATTAGACATAGATAGTACATTTTAGTTTCAATCAATTACTCAATGGCAGGTATCATATTATGAATAGCATTATTTATGTTCTTGGTGATTATCCATGAACTTGGACACTTTATCGCTGCCAAAAAGTCTGGCGTAAAGGTACTAGAATTTGGTATTGGAATACCACCAAAAGCATTTAAACTTTGGACAGATAAGTCTGGAACAGAATATACTGTCAATTGGATCCCACTTGGGGGATTTGTGAGACTCAAGGGTGAAGATCCCAAAGATACTGAGGACTTCAATGCGCCTGATAGCTTCATCAAAGCAAAAGTATGGAAAAAAATCATCATCCTTTTGTGATGAGTGACAGTAAACTTTGCATTTGCATGGATCGTCTTCACTGCGATCTTTACTCGAGGTATCAAACCAATTTCAATTATACCAGAAAACGCGATCGCTACACAGTCTCGTAGTTATCTTATGCCAACGGCAAGTTTTCTCCAAGAACAATGATTTTTGAGTGGAGAGTTCGTAGAATCACCTGCTGTTGTTGCAGATATTTTTGAAGGATGATTAGCTGGTGAGTTGTGACTAGAAGCTCAAGATACCATCCTTCGTATCAACAATAAAGAAGTCAATTCTATCAACATCTCTCTAGTCTTACAAAGATATATCGGACAAGAGATCACTGTTGATTATCAACGTGGAGATGAAATGATAACAACGACAACCACCTGCCCTGATGACAATTGTATGTTTGGTATTGTATTGGATGGAGCGAGTATGGTAGAAATCCAACCTATAAAATTCCCTTTCCCACAAAGTATCGGAGCCGGTTGGAGAGAAATGGGAGCACAGGCAGAACTCACGTTTAGTGCATTGTGAACACTTGGAAAAAATCTTCTCAGTTTCAATGGAGAAAAAATCAATGGGTCTCTTGATAAACTTACTGGACCAGTATGAGCCGTTAAATTTGGAGAGATGCTTCGCCAATCATGAGGATGGATAGCGTTCTTAGCATTTGGTGGTATTATATCATTGGCATTGGCATTGTTCAATGTCTTGCCTATCCCAGCATTGGATGGAGGAAGATTGTTGGGTGTCTTAATCCAACGAATAGCAAGACTCAAAGCTGAAAAATATTTCACTATCGAATGATATCTAAACCTCCTATTCTTCGTGTTGTTGATGGGACTAGGTATCTATATTATCTTCAAGGATCTCGTGAGATTTCGGGGAGTAGATTTACCATGGATGGGATAATACGATAAAATTGATCGTTACTCTGCCCACTACGGTGGGCTTTTTTTGTTTTTATGATAGAGAATTATGCACACGATAAAATACCTTTGACCAATACTTTTCAGCGCAGTTTTATATAGCAACGCACAAGCACAGAACGATCTTTCTGCTAACTTAAGTATGGCTGAAAGGATGAAAAATATTATGCAGGAAAACTATGAACCGTCTCATACTACCCGTGTAGATATTGACACAATATCCAGTCAACTCAAGGGACAGCAAAAGATCCTCGATATGGATGGAAAAGTTCTTAAGGAGTGAATATTTAAGAATGGTTTACTTCGAGAAGGTTTCTTATATAGATATAGCGTCTCGGGAAAGTTGATCGAGAAAATTATCTATAAGAATGGAAGTTATCTGACAAAAGTTACACCTTAATGAATAAATTCTATCTTATGGATGGGATGATCTTTATTGACTGGATTGTCCTTGGGTATCACATATATTCCACTTTCCAGTTTATCTGTGACTGCGTCAAACGCTTGCTTATTTTTTCCTGTATAATAAAGATTGTAATTGAAATAATTGTATGGAGCCTGTACACTGCGATATTGTTGAGAAAAATAATCAAACATCGCTTGGATATTTTCTATCGCATCATCACTAAATCCTATCTGAACTCTTGTCTCTTCATCTATGGTTTGAAACTGTGCAATGATTTTTGTGATATACCTAATATACCAATCCATAGTCCAAGCTTTTCTTTCTGGGCTCGATAATCTTGGCATACCCATATATTTCTGAAATTCTGTGTTATTTACAGGGAAATAACAATTGATATCAAAATATCGATTGAGCGCTTCTTTGTCAGATAAGGATGTTTTGTTATATTTCTTTTTTATATTTTCTATTTGTTGTTCTTTTTCTTCTTTACTGAGTGATTCTTTGCTGATCAAATGTATTCATCTCTTTAAATTTTCTGGGCCATTTGCACGGGCAGTCAATATGGCAAACAACTGAGCATCTATAAGCACCTCTTTTTTAAATGTATCAAAACTTGGTGCTAATAAATTGTTATCTAGTGCATGCATAATATCCTTGAGTAATCTATCTGGTCATTGATGTCTAAAATCAGAGCCAAAATCACTAAAATTTTGATAACTAATACTCATATTGTTATCGACAAATCTATACTGATTAGGATTGTCATACTTTTCGCGATTTGCATCATATTGATGTGCTACTACTTCTACAACCTCCCATGAACTATCAGGCTGTTTTTCTTCAAAGTAAAATGGTGTAGCTGCGTTAATTATATTCGCATCAAAATCATTTACATAGATCTTTTCAATTAATTTATGCATAATTAGAAAATTCTTATAATAAGAATACCTACAATTAATTGTATATATTTCTTGTCTTTTGTCAACTATATATTCTTAAACTTATACAGCTCTACTCCGTTGATCATATCGGTTTTGTCATCTTTGGATATTTCGTTTGCTTGGACGATAATAATCTTATCATCCAATGAGATATTTCCTTTGAAGATAATTCTAATCATTTCTTTTCCTATTCTCTTCAGGTTTTGATAGTTGAAATTTGGCGATATTTTGAATCATTTTACTCCTCGGAGTGTGTTGATATATCTATAGGTTGTGTCAATACTACTAAACGCGATGATAGGTATATGTGGATGTAGCGAAGATAGTCTTGCTGGCGTATATCCATTGTGTGTAAAACACACTATCGCTCTAATGTCCAAATCTTCGGTAATACGATATGCATTGTGGATAATATAATCTCTAATAATAAAGTCACTTCCTTCATAAAAATCTTTCATATCTGTTTTTTGTGGTTTATCAGAGATCTCTGAAAGTGTTTCAAACATTGTTGAACAGATCCTCAATGGATCATCCTCATGGATCATAGTTTCGATCATATATCCATCTACTGCAACATCACAGTATGATTGGAGAACTTTCTTCTGTGTTAGTGGGTATGTTTTACCTTCTACACCATACACATAATGTATAAACACTGGTCTTCCTGCCTTTTTACATAGTGAAATAATTGAGAAAACATCTTTCTTCGCAGCGGCTAAGTATGGCTCTACGATATCTACTGAGATAATAATACCATCAGCTTCAGTGATAATATCTGTGATATTTTTGATAGCTTCTTGTGTTTCTATCTTCGCAAAAACTTTCATAGTACCTTGTTGTTGTGTTGTGAGAAATGTCTTGATGTGTTGGATGTCTTCGACTGTTTTTACATTTGCAGCACTGATAATATGGATACCATGTGCAAGTCCTCGCACGATATCTTTTTTGTCTCTGTCGGTAAGAAAATAGTTGGTTGGTTCGTATTGTTGAAAAGTAATACTATCATATGGCAAGATAGTTCATCATTGCAATACCTTACACACCGCTTCATCTTCTTTCAATTCAGTCACTTCAAATGATACACCACTTTGCTTACACAAGATAATAGATCATTTTGGAAGACTTCCTACACCTGGGTAATCAATAAATACTTTGTGGTTAGCTTCTTGTGCGTATTCTGAATAATCTACGGCAAATGTTTGTCATTTTTTGAGAGTTACTTCCATGAGGTTTTTTATTCTCAAATCTCTTCCCTTCGTTTCAAACATGATACTCTTACTATTGTCTAATTTCATAACGGTTTCGATATACTTTTTATTGTTATCATCAAATCATTGTGAAAGACTTATCTTAAAAATATCGACCATATTGACGATCTTTGAAAGAATAGTTTCTTTAGCAAGCAATGGACCAACACTAGCAACAACTTTAGCAAAATGGAAGTTATACATGGGACTATGAAAAATAAAATTAAATATTTGTCATCTTGAGCGAAGCGTAGCGAAGTCGAAAGATCTTTTGCGAACAAATAGATTATTCAACTCCTTTCAGTCGCTTACAATGACACAATGACTACAATTTCTGACTATCAATCACAACAAATCATTTTTTCTGGATAAGGTTTATGATGTTTTTTTTCTTGATGCTGAGTATTGCTTGCGCATCTGCTTTTCCGGAGAATACCTCATCATGAACCAATAACTGTATATTTTGATTGGCGTATGATTGGGGGAATACAATATCAACCATATGTTTTTGCGTTTTGACATCGACCTTCACATCAGCAAGCGGTGCCTCGTCAAATGTCTTCACATTGACTCACAATCCCAATGATTTTTCTAGTTCATTGATCGTTGCTCATGATTTTCCGATGATACGTCACTTGTAAGCCTCAGGCACATACAGATGGATATCATTGGTTCCGACTCAGACAAGGAAATCACAGGGCAATATTTGGAGTAGTCTTTGTTGGATAGCCTGTTTGGCATAGTGCGAGACTCAGGTACCACGTTTGGATCAACCGGTTGCCTCTCCACCCAATGGCATCACAACTATCTGCTCACCAAATGTATATATTTCGTATGCTGGCTTCTTGGTAAGGAAACTACTAATCTGTATGACTGGACGAGCAAGATCATCAGACATCATCCCATCGGGTACCTTAACTGACAACTTCAAATGATATATCTCTCATATTTTTCCTTTATCTATATAGATAACCGTATCGATCACTTGTGGAATAATACCCAATTCAATATTTCCTATAAATCTCTGAATCCCATCGATAGGTTTGGTGGCATGGATTACTCCAATAAGCCCGATTCCCGTCAATCTCAAGTCTTTATAGAGTTCAAAATCATGTTTATTTCTTACTTCATCATAGACTGTATAATCAGGCCTCGAGAGTAACAATATGTCACGAATTTCTTCATGTGATCCATAGGTAAAGCTATACTGTACGACATCATCGGAGACTAATAAATCACGAGGTGATTCAATTGTTTTAATAACATGATCATCAGCTTCATACAGATCAACCAATGCTTGCGCAAATGTTGTTTTACCTGATCACGGTGCTCATGATACGAGGATACCTTTGGCTTTATTTTTGAGTAAATCAAGGACTTCTGGTTCGAGGTTGTAGTCAGTTATCGTCAATCTTGTCGTAGGTTTTACAACCGTCATTTCCAATCCATCAGACAACGGTGGATAGACAATAACTATTCTGTATGGACCCAGTTGCAATACTTTTGACAAAGAACGATCTATTTCAAGAAATCCATCATCTCTTGCTTCTACTTCTTGAAAAATGACATCAATAAGTGCATAGAGGGCATCTTTGGTCATTGTTTCTAGTTTGAATGGTTTTCGTCCTCCTGGCTGTCACTTTTTGACAGTCATGGGTCTATTGGCCTTAACATGAAGAGACATTGTCGTCTCGTCAAAATATTGATCTAGAACACTATTTCAGATAACGGATTGCATGGATAGTTGCTCGCGCCAATTAAAAAGAAATACCTCTGCGATACATCGTATCAGAGAGGATGGGATTTATACTTTGGCAACAGGTATAATATTTATTGGATACAATATACTGATTTTTGTTAAAAAAGCAAGGGAAAACGACAAAAATAGTATGAGATAGTAGTTCTAACCTAGATTTCTACAACTCCATAATGTATTGTATGTCAATAGATTACACCAACATGTGTATCAAATAGCACAATGAGTCATCTTGATCGATTGATAATACACAAAGAATCTATATGGTGAAGTGGAGAAAAAGCTAAAAAGTTTTACAGCCACAAAGGAAACAGTTACTTCGAGCCTATCTGACGCCTGCCTGACGGCAGTCAGGGTATATAAGGAGTACACAAGGAGCAATATAGGGTTTATAAAAAAATATAATTTCTATACTTCTCCTTCCCTTAGTCGTCGAAGTGACAAAAATTTACAACTCACAACAAATCGATGCGAATACATG
>Ga0335396_10001724_pt1 | contig 27832 bp, 21 predicted proteins | sample FRY02_FD_205743 | JGI IMG/M metagenome (GOLD analysis project Ga0335396, IMG submission 205743) | Freshwater microbial communities from Lake Fryxell liftoff mats and glacier meltwater in Antarctica - FRY-02 (spades assembly) (version 2) | ecosystem: Environmental > Aquatic > Freshwater > Ice >... | reverse complement strand
GTTCAATATCCTTTTTCTTCTGGATCGTCTGGTTCTGCATCCTCGCCTGCATATTCATAGTGATCGCCGCGCCGTTGCTCATATTCCTGGTGGTTCTTGTGCCGGTGCTGCTGATCGCTGCCCTGATCCTCTAGGGCGACCCAACTTTCCCCTTGCTTATATCGGTCAAACCGATGATACTTGTCTCACTTTGTGGTTATGGGTGCGTTGAAAGGGGGACATGGCCGACAAGAAGAAACCCATAATTCATGAGCGTGCCCGCCGTGAAACGCGCCGTCGATTCGAGCAATGGGCGCGCAACCCTGAGTGCCACGCAAATGTGGTTTCTGCCGTTCACAACGTAAAAATGGCGACTGCGGCCCGGCGCGAAAACCCGCACGCGCCGCGGGACGGTCAGTCGATCTTTGCTCTGTTGCGCGGGCGCACCTTTGAAGCTCAACTCATTCGCGAGAGTGCGACCGTTCTGCTCGAGTCTCTTAGACGGTCAGAGGTGACATCGCCGACAAGCAACGACTTCGCTGATCATCGAATTAAGGCGAACGACGGCCGGCTCGACGATTTAGAAGACGCAATTGAGAGCGGCAAGAAACTTTTGAGCGATCTCGCCTCTGGCAAGAAATTCAACGGGGCTGTTTCGAGCTTCACTGTGCGCATTCCTCGCGGGATTATGTTGCCGGAAGCAATTCTTATAATCGATGTTCTGAGCGTTCAGACAGATGGCGACGTACCGACAATTTCGGTTGGCGAAATAAAGACGTATGCAGATCAGGGTGGTCACACTTCGCGCAGCAACTTGGCAACTGCGCGCGCGCAGATGGGCCTGTACGCCCACGCTCTTGATGTGACGATTGAGTCGCTAGGCCTAGGTGGCAAGGTCAGCGTCTCTAATTACGGCTTCTTAATTCTTACGTACCCTGGCTCGAACAAGCCAAGTGTTCGGGCAAAGGAAGACCTCAGGTATCAACGCGAGCGGGCCAAACGGGGTTTTGATCTCATGGAAGACGCTGCGCACCTGATGAATGGCGAATACGGTGCGGGCGACGATTCGGACGACGTCAGTCTTTTGGACCTAGTTCTGAACGCGACCACATCATTCCAAGACTCATGTATCGCGTTTTGCGAACGGGCCAGTTCTTGCTATCAAAAGGCCCTCGACAACAACGAAGGGGTCTCCCTTGGCGACGATGTCGAACGATTCTTGAACGGCGTTCCACTTGACCGTGTCGAATCACTGCTCGCAGGGGCGAAAGCGTCAAACCCAGTAGAGCGCGATCTCATCGCCAGACTTTCCGATCCACTACCGGAGATCCCATGAGCGACGGACTCGAGACGGTACGGCGAATTCGCGCGTGGAGCGAAGGTAAGCCAACGCCCCGAGGAGACGTGGTCAACGTGCATGTCGGCGATGACGACGACATTATGATTATTTCGTTTCTTCGAATGGGCGGCGAATCGCGACCGTGGGGTGTTGCGTTCGGCAGGATCGGAGAGACACCGACAGTGTTGACCGTCGCCGAGGCCAGAAACCGCTCAAACGTCGCCGACATGATGCTCAAGTTCGCGCCAGCAATTTTAGAACATCTGCGCCACCCCCAACACTCGACTGATTCGCTTAGCAACTGGGAAGTCAACTCCCACAGGCAGATTTGGTTGCCTGGCCCAACCCATGTCGAGATGCTTCACTTCATCGCCTTGGCCTACGCGCGAACCAAATGGGATCGCGACGATGTTGAGACGCTCAGAGCCCTCGGCAATCTCGCCAATTGCCTACATATCGAACACCAGCGCCCAGGGCAGCAGACAGTGATTACGGCAACAGAAGCGCTACAGACTGCGTTCGTGTTTCCGTCGTCGCCAATTCGTCAGGCGCACCTTGGCTACCTACTTGGATGGCTTCAAGGTGGCCGTACTCGCGATGCCCGACTTGCCGCGGCACGTGATGCAGAAAATGCATCTGTCGCCACAGTTCTTAACCCCGACTTTGAGCGTAATTCTGTGCAACCTTTGGTCGAACGATGGGGTAACGCCAATCGTACCAAAAATGAAAAAGATCAAAACTCGGCGGAAATCGCGGTGAACAAGGTGCTCAAGCCAGAACTCGTCAGACGATGGGAGTTAACTCGCGACTCAATCATGATTATCCGGGCCGAAAAACGACAACGCAATAACGGGCTGCAGCAACTTATTGCGTTTAGCAAAAAGAGATTTTCTGATTCATGGGGAGATCGCGTCCTCAGAGAAGACGACGGCGACGAACCATATTGGCCAAACCCGTTCACCGACTACAACACGAGAGTGGCTGCGTCGCGCTATCACCAGAGGGTCGCCGACGATCAAAAGGCTAAGTATTACCTCACCCACGGTGATCGCGAACTGCAACGCGAAGAACTCGCGTCGGGTCACGGGATTATCGGCACAATCACTTCCGTTGCGTCGGGAGAACCAAGCTGGACGATAAAATTCTCGTACCCTGATCTCCCGACACTGCAACCTGGCGGGTACATCGTTATCGCAGGCACGCCAGAAATGAAACTAACCGTCTCTGAAGTTGACCTCGACGCTCGGAAAATTGTGGCCACTCCAAAGTGGAAAAATGCCAAACACCAATACGGCGCCAGGGGGATGGCATCACGTGACGGCAAATGGAAAAACAAGAAACTAGTTTTCCTTGATGATCAACCGTTCGGTCTAAGCGAACGACTCGCCGGTATTGCAAGCAAGAGGTCAGATGACCCGTCAGACATAACGAATTTGATGAGAATAAGAGAGCACCTGCACGCCGCTAACGACGACGAGGGCACCGTCAAACCGACTGAGAGCGACTGATGAACGAACCTGTATCGAAGAGTCTCAGCAAATTCATCGCTGGCACGGGCCTGCGTTGCATTGTAAAAGCGCCACCAGGTTCCGGCAAGAGCTACAACCTGCTCGAGTCGCTCGATGGCGCGATCAAGGCCGGCAAACGAATCGCTATAACAGCGCAAACGAACAACCAAGTCGATGACCTATGCGCTCGTTTCTGTGAGCGATATCCGAAAGAAATTATCTATCGCTTTTCATCACAGTTCTACCAAGCATCAGACGACCTCCCCGAAAGGGCCGTGGTTGTGGCGAACAAGAATGATCTACCGCTCGACGGTTCCGTGATGATCGGCACCGTCAGCAAACTGGGCCTAATTGAATTCACAACGCCTTACGATATTTTACTCGTGGACGAGGCATGGCAAATGACATGGGCCGCGCTATTGACGATTCGCGACGTATCCAAACGAACGATTCTGATTGGCGACCCAGGACAGATTCCGCCGACGGTGACAATTGAAGTTGATCGATGGGAAGTCTCGCCAGATGCCCCCCACCGTGCTGCGCCGGACATTATTCTTGAAAATCCCGACTTGGCAAAGGACACGACGATTCTTAACCTCGAAGTGTGCCGGCGCCTCCCACACGACTCGGTCGGATTAGTTCGTACATTTTATGATTTCGAGTTTTCACCACTCGCCAAAAAGGGTGAGCGCTTTGTCAAGGCCACGAAAAAGAGTGATGGCTCACCCATGGACCGCGCAGTTGATCTACTGATAAAGAGTTCCACGGTCATACTCGCCCACCCGACCAGCGAGGAAGGCGCGCCGATTGAGACCGACCGCGAACTTGCAAGCCTTGCCGCGAGGGTCGCTACTCGACTGCTTGAGCGCGGATGCCTAATCTCTACGAGTCCTGATGAACGATCTGCACCACGCAAGTTGGTGGCGGCAGACATTGGCATTGTTTCTACTCACAACCAGATGAACACGGCAATCCAGAAAGAACTCCCATCCAAGTACTCAGCGATTCGCGTAACTACGCCCGAGCGTTGGCAGGGTCTTGAGCGCGCGATAATGATCGCCGTTCATCCGCTTTCTGGCGTGATGTTTCCCAGCTCGTTTGATCTTGAAACTGGCAGACTCTGCGTAATGGCTTCCCGACATCAATCGGCCTGCATCTTCGTAACAAGAGACCATGTCGGCGAAACTCTCGATACACACATGCCCGTGGCCGATCAGGCCCTTGGCCGCTCCGACGTGGTCGGTCGCGGTCATCACCAACACACCGACTTCTGGCGATACCACGCAGCCAGAGAATTGATCGTTTCATAATGACTATTGAGTGGCCAGTCCAAATGCGCAATGCCGGATCTCGATTCGCCCGTGACTGTGCTCACCGAGAAGTAAACGACCGCGATCCGCGCCTCACAGAGAACATGAAAGCAGACAAAACAGAGTTCCAATTAAGCCTCGCAGAAGAAGGCGTTCACTTCGAATTCCTCATCCGTACCGAACTCGCGAAGATGCACAATGTGGCCGACCTTGCGCTACTCGAGGACTATACGGAGCGGACAGAGGCGACCCTACGCGCAATCGCTAGGGGCGACGCGATAATTCTGGGATGCGTGCTACCCGCGACCGAGGGTCGTAGTGGCGCACCGGACGTGCTGATCAAAGGTGCAGATAGTCCGAACGCGAAAGGCAAGAACGTCTATTTCCCTGCCGACATCAAGAACCACAATCCACTTAATAAGACAAAAACGCCGACATCGTTACTGACATCATCGTTCGCGACGTTCCGATTTTCAGACATTGTTGAGTCAACAACTACCGAGGGTAACGCCCTGAAGGACGACTCCCTAATCCTCGCCCACTACTGGCGCTTGCTCGAAAGCCTCAGTTTCACCCCAGACGGCGAACCCTTCGGGGCAATCATTGGGCCGCGGAAAGATCTCGTTTGGAGAAGCCTCGTCAGCACGCTCGACGTCTATGACGCAGAGTTTGCTAGTCGACTATCGGCTCTTGTAGCGCTCGAGACTGGTGCTGAGCCACAGACAAGGCCAATCTGGAAAAGCGCATGGTGCGATGATTGCCACTGGCGCGGCGTTTGTCACGAAAGACTCACCGACGAACAAGACGTGTCACTTATAAAAGGTATTGGCTACAACAGAGCAATTGCACTTGCAGAAGTTGGTGTCACAACTTGGGACCAACTCGCAAATAAGAAAGCAGAAGATTTCTCAATCAAGGGTTGGCCAAAACCACAAAAAGAAATTGACCACGCTAAGGCGCGCGTTTCAGGATCGAATCTGCCATTTACTCCCCGCGCCGCAATCAATGCGTCTATCCCGCGAGCCGATGTTGAGATTGACTTTGATATGGAGTCAGTTTCAGAAATCGCATCTACTGGCAGACCCGCGATCGTTTATCTTTGGGGAGCGCTCTTAAAGATAAGAAAGCCAATGGTCGCGGCGTTGTTTCCAGACGAGCACGAGGGCTTCAGACCGTTCCACCTATTTAACGACATGGCAGAAAATGGTGAGGCAAATGCGCTGGCTGGGTTTTGGACTTGGGCACAGTCATGGATTGCACGTGGACAGGAGCACAATTTCAGCGTAAAGCTGTACTGCTATCACGGCTCTGCAGAAATGACTGCGATGAACGAGACCGCCAAGCGGTGGCCACTCGACAATCGCCTACCGAACGAAGATCAAATCGGCGACATCAAGGAACAGATCAAAGGACATGAGCAGTCCTCTAACTGGGTAGACCTTGAAGATTATGTCGAGCGCTTGATTTGGCCAACTGAAAACCAGGGGCTGAAGACCGTTGCCAAACTTGCTGGTGCGACATGGGATGAGGCTGACGCAAATGGAGCTACTTCGGTGGCCTGGTTCAACAACTGGTACAAGTCAAAAGACCCAGTACAACGTGCGGAGATAGCTAACAGACTCCTTGCTTACAACCGCAACGACGTCGAAGCGACCGCCCACGTCCGCGAGTGGCTGAACAATGGGCTCGAATCGCTGCCACCATTATTTCAATCGGTAACTACTCTTGACTGAATTCGCTAGCAGCCAGATGACCATATAATCAGACCTTCAGCCATGGCGGAGAAACAGTTATTCGATCGATTCGTTGTCCTCGACTTTGAGACGACGGGACTGAACCTGGGCTACAAGCCCGTTTTCTGCGCTCAGAGATCACCGAAATCCCAAAGCCTCTAGCCTTCTTGGCCTTGCTTGCCGCGCGGTACTAAGAACTTTTGGCTTTCGATTTTTTCTTCCGATGTTGAGCAATTCCATATGCAGTTACGCATACCACGAGAACAAGAAATGCCAAATTTGCTCCGCGTGTTGAATAAGTGTCGCCGGGAGTATTCCCAAATATTGGTTCTTGAGAAGTTACATGTGCAAACTCAAATAAAACAAACCCAGTCACGACAATTGCGACCAACGTAATTGCACTGACAACGAAAAGAACGCGGCGGCCTGCTTTGAAGAAAGTCCTGAGTGAAAGGCCTTGTTCGGGCTCCCTGATGTCTGGAGAATTTGGTACATCCTGGTCATTCGTCGAACTCAATTTGCCTCCAGTCTCGACCAATTCGAAAATCTTTTCAATCTTCGCCGAATAGGACTCCGCCAAATTTTTGCTGCAAGTTCGTATCTAATTCCGCCGCCGTAAAGACCACGGATAAAAGGCCGCCCTTAAACTCGCTTTCATCTAGGTCGTCAGCCATGATCGTGTTAACGAAATATAGCCAACCTACCTTTGAGTCCTTATTCGGGATGAGCTCCACATGCCCAAAACGATAATTGCACTCCAACGCAAGGAAACGGCATAAGTCATCGTTGATTTCCACATCTTTGACCATCGGACACGTGAAGACCAAGAAGTAGCTTTTGTCTTCTCCTTCGCCATTCTCATCAACCCTTACAAAAACAGTTGCGGATTCGTATTTAACGATAAAGTCGCCGTCTTTATCAATCCTTATATCCCCGTATCCAGTTGTAATTAGACGTTGAACCTTATTCTTGACTTGGTCTAGTGTTTGCATGGCTACCTCTTTCTGATTAATTTAATGTTTTTTAAACTTGGGAATTTGAACCGAACCCGAACTGCTTCTTCGGCTTTAGCTCTGGAGGCGAGATGTCTATCGGTAAAAGTGTTCTGAGTTCTAGTTCGGTAGCCAGGTTGCCCAATTTGGACATGCGGCCCGCGGCACTTCGCTGAGCCGATTCAAGAATATTCTCAACTGATCTTGCGTTGCCAAAACCAGCTGTGTGTCGCTCTGCGTTCAGGATTAGTCCGATTTTATCTAACGCTGAATCAGTAAGTATTAGGTCTCGACTTGCAGCGATTCTCTGAGTGATTTCAATTAGTTCATCGATTGAATAGTCGGGAAAATTTATAAGCATTGGAATGCGCGACTTCAGACCTTCGTTTGACGCAATGTAATCCTTCATCGGTTTTGTATAACCCGCAAGTATTACAACAAGTCGAGCACGGCGATCTTCCATCTGTTTGACAAGACAGTTGGTAACTTCCGTACCAAACCCTGACCTATCGTCGCCGTACAGATCATGAAGCGCATACGCCTCGTCAATAAACAGGACTCCACCATCAGCGTTATTCAGCGCCTTAAGCGTGCGAGCTTCCGAGTGCCCAATGTATTCGCCTACGAGACCCGACCTATCAGTCTCAATAAGCTTGTTGGTCGGAAGCAGCCCAAGTTCGTGCAACAACTCGCCATAAAGGCGAGCCACAGTAGTCTTACCGGTGCCTGGATTCCCCAGGAAACCCATGTGCATTCGGTGCGTCGTAGATTTAAGCCCTCTCTTTGATCGCCGTTGGTTAACAACCAAATAGTCAACCCGCTTTCGAAGATCCGCCTTTACATCATCCATGCCAACCAGGTTTGCAAACTTGCGCTCAAAGTTGAGGATCGCGTCGCTTTGCGTATCGAGACGATCGCCGAGTTGTTCCCGAAGCTTTAGTTTTATCTCGTCTATCCGATCAGTCTCATCCTGCGCAATTTCGTCATCAATCGCCGCAGCCCAAAAGCCAACCTCTGCAAGAGCCCCCGCTAATTGCGTCGCGATTCGGCATGCATCTTCCTCGGCAAATTGAGATACTTCATTAACGAATTCAGAAAGATCTTGGCTTGGCTCAATAACCGCTATGTCAAAACCGGCGGAAGTACATAAAAGTTTGTCTAGATCGTCGAGCGGCCTGCCGAGAACGTGTTTCGCAACATACTTGGCATCAATTAAGACTCGATTCTTAACAATCTCGACTGGTGCCTTTGTCATTGCCGCGATTCGTTCAATCAATCCACTCGTAATGCTAAATGGGAGCGGATCAAGACGCTCACTTAACTCAAATATAGATGTCTCGTCGTCATCAACAGAGTCAACTGTCTTTCCCTTGGCCATCAAAGCGCCAGCCTGAGTCAATTTCGCTGAATCATTACGAGAGTTCTCAGTCTCTTTGACGAGCTCCAATGCCAAATTCCAAACATCGTCAGTATCTTGAATGGACTCAACTCGCTTACTCAACGGATCGATGAAACCTTTAACCTTGAGTGCGCTCCCGCGAGATGCGGTCAATGCGCTGCGAATGGATGCCGATAAATCGGGAAACTTCTGATCAAATTGTTCTTCTTGCCATCTCCGGATGGCTGACAGCACGTGAATGTTTTGGACATACTCACTATCGCAACGCTTCGCCTCGCTTATTGCCGTATCGATGATGTTTTGCGCGAGATTCGACAGCACTGCGATAGCCCCCTACAAAACTAGGATGTCTCGTTAATTTCAAAATTGAACATCACCATCAGTAACACCCCTAACACAGGGATAGTCATAGGCGCATAATAGCCGCATTTGAAGATGGCTCAAAACGGCTTTGGCGATTGGACCTATGCTCTGTTGGGGGTGCACATGACGTACTTAAGTATCTTTCGAAGTTGCCTGCGCAAGGAGTATCGGGACCAGAACATCAAGATGCTCCGTGCGGTAGAAGGTGAATACACCCGAACCACCTACCGATTGCAATGGGTCGGAGAAGAAGCATTGGTCCTGTTAGCATCTGAAAAAAATCCGCTCTGTGTGGCCAGCCTCGTAGACAGGAATCTCGAAAATGCGCTGCCATGCCGCCTTCTTACCGCTGTTGATTACGCCGTTGACGTTTCGGCCGAAATGCTTCGCCTTACATTTGAGATTGGTCCGTTCATTGATATTCCGGCTGACTTTGATACCAATATTTCTAAATGGGGCCTATCCCAAGACGTTCTACCGCCGAAGCGATTTGTATCTACATGGGGCGAGGGGTGGCCAAAAATTGTGGACTCGCCAGCATCGGAGACATCTGATGCATGGAGGCGATCAATTGACTTTTTAACTAAGTCTTGGGATTTCTCGCAAACAGTTTTTCTCCGTCCGCACTTACAAGATACTGGCGGCAAACAGAATGGGCCGGCGTTTGCCGCTAAACAACTTGTTCAGGAAACGATATCGATTTCTTCGTATAACCCTCATCTGACAGAAGAAGAATTGGCGAAGAGCTCACTGCACGTTTCTGTGAGTGGCCTCATGGCGAATTTGGGGCGTTTACCTACCATTGACAGAAATGGCGTAATTGATGTTGGTATTCAATTTCTTGAGCCAGGGAGCGCAACGACACAAATTGAGGTTCGGCCAGATCCGCAGTTCTCGACATATATCCCCTACTACGTTGATGTATCTCCAGATGCACTTGCCGACCCTGCTGGACCAAGAATGTTTGGCCGCGAATGGAAAGACTGCCTTGACCGAATTGATGATGAGTTTGAAAAACAAAACGACATCCACGCCCGCGTGCTTAATATCCTGCTTGAGACTTTTCCGGATGATCCGGAAGTCTTACTTCGCCGGGGACGGCTTTACTACAAGGTCGGATACTTCGCTCGCGCGAGAGACGCATTCGAGAGAACGCTGAATATCCGAGAAGACGCGCGCGCTGTGGCATGGTCGCTTCTTGCAGCTTTACGACACGAAGACATTGCCGATGCTTCGAAACTGCTGATAGAGAGACTAAACCTCTCACAGCACGAATTGTTTGATGAAGTAGTAGAAGTAATGGGATCGTTAGATGAAAAGATCGCCATCCAATTTATTGATATACCCGGTATCGCCCTGAGTGAGGACAAAGCCATACGCCTCGTCCGTGCAATCGGACAAACCGTAAAATCAGAGCACAACTCCAGAATCGTCATGCGCGCACTTGCCGATTTTAATGAGCATCAATCGATGAACTTTGCCAGAGAACAGCTTGAACTCCATCCTGGTTGGCGCTCATTGCGAAGAGACTTCGTAGAACGCGCTGCTGCCAGCGGTCTGCAAGAAGGAGTCGAGGAACAGGCCGAAGACCTACTCCTGTGGGATGACGAACCGCCGCAAGAAATAGTCGAGCGAGTCCAGCGTCTCGGTCAATTTGTGAATCCAGCACGATTGACCGGAATTTTGATGTCAAACGCGGCCGTCTTTCTAGCGCAAGATGGCGCAAACTTTGTGGACGCCGGTATTGACCAAGCATTCAGAGCCGCCGAAATCGCAGCTCGAAATGGGGATTTCTTGATCGCGGAGCAAGCAATAAGGCAAGTTCTAATTAATTGCGACCCAAATAATTTCACCCACACCTGGTTCGCAACTGCCGCTACTCAAGTCGCTATGAGAATGTCGGATGTTCTTGCCAATTCTCAACACTCAGAGCAGTTAAAACTTGGCGATCTTGAGCACCTTCTCTTAGAACTTAATCCGCATCTAATTGGCAAGACCCTAGCTATCTACGGCGGTTCTAAGGGGCGGCAAAATCTAGATGAACTCACGGCCGAACTTGGCCTTAAAGAAATCCTTTGGTTCGAAGGCTCATTTTCAGAACCACCCGATAGCGAAGAAATCCTCGAAATAGACCCAAAAAAACTTGTGGTGGCCATAATTTGGGAGTACGCGTCTCTGCTTCAGGGGCACGTACGCCGTTGGCTAGTCGAGAATCGAGTTCCGCACACAAGAACTTTTGCGAGCCGCCTATCAATTCTTGAGGGCCTCCGGGCCACAATTATCGAAGAAGACCCTGCCGACGACGTGCCCCCAGATTTAACGGGCTGTGCGGATGCCGTAAGTAGGGCGAAACTGAATTTCAAGAACCTCATTTGGTCTGACGGGGTTGACGAAAATGCGGCAACGCTCGATCAATACCCCCTTCGAAAAGCGTGGGCAAAGAAGATTTGGAAGTCTTGTCGAGCCCTTGATTCATGGGCCGCATCACGCTCTCAAAATAGCGGTGGTGAAGGCTTGTTTGTCTGGGTTCGCAATGCCAACCTTTTACCGACGAATTGGCTTTCGATGAAAGAAAGCGAGTCCACCACCAACAACCCCAACCTCTATGCAACCCGTGTGTTTAGTGTGCCCAAAGCGATCTCGGAGATAGGATCAATTTTCATGCCAGCTCACGTAAAACTGGATCACGATCACCCGGCTCCGAGAATTCACTTTTACGATGGATCGCATACATCAGTCAAAAAAGTGGTAATCGGATACATCGGCCCACACCTACCAACGAGCCAAAGTTGAACTCCTAATTAGTTAAGAGGTACAAATTGTTTGAAACCGAAAACAAGCGAAAGGTGACTTACCTGGCGCTAAGCGTTGCTGGCGCAGTTTTAGCCCTATACAGCAGTCGGACCTGGATAAAGATTTCATTCGTTGATTACCACGGAACAGACGATTGGTACGGCGCCTTCTCTCGAGTTGTCGGTCTATTAACGATTGGTTTAGGAATATTTTTTGTCGCAACCCATGGCGAAGCCTCATTTATTTTCAAGATTTATCGTCGGGTGTGCATAGTTGCAAATGTACTATCCATTTTCCTGTTTTCTATCGTCGCACTTCGCATCTCGCAAATCTCCGCCGAAATTACCCGAAAAGCAAATGCCCCAGCGGATGCCCTTGAAGGAACTTTCCTTGAGGGAATCGGCAAGATTATCGCCAACATAACTGGCACTATCGCAAACCTTGCAAAGCCCCATCTCGCTCGAGGATGGTATCTCTGTCTTGCCGCTTCAATAAGTGGCGCGGTTTTTTGCGCACTTGCCGAATTTCTCGGAGATAGCGAATCACCGACCGAGGATGAGACTATTCTTGAATCATGACTTCATTGCCACCTCCAGAGCCACCGATGAACCCTGATTCCGCTAAGCCAAAAGACCCGATAAATCGACTTCGGATCTCTAAATATGCGATGTTCCTTGGAGCGGTTGGAGTTCACAAATTCAAGATGGGAAACAAACGAGCGGGGTGGATTCGAGTAGCGATTTCAATCGCTGGAATACTTCTACCAATTGTTCCAGGCTTCTTGGTGATGCTTGTAATTGGAGTAATTGAGGGCATAAAGTATCGGCGAATATCGGATGACGACTTTGAACGAATCTATCTAATTGGCAAGAAGTCTTGGTTCTGAAAGTGAACCAATAGTAGCGTGAAGATTTTCTTCATCGCTGTTGCCGCTCTTCTTTGGTTCTTTTTTGGGGCTATCGCTGTGCCCCTAGTTGGAATCTGTTACTTGGTGTATAAACGACGTTGGCTTTGGTCAGTCATCGCAACAATCGCCTACCTCTACTCTCTAGGCGGCGGCTTCATCGGCCGCTAAATAGCGCAACACTCCTACTAATTTCCGTTCTCAACGGTAAGACCCCAGTCTTCCTGGCTGAACGTGTCACCAGGTTGCACGATACATTCGTGAATAGTCTCAAAAGAGTTATTCCTAATCAACAGAAGAGAAAGCCTCGTTGCACCGTCGCCAAGATTTTCAAGTCGCACGCACCCGCCTATAAGATTGAAATCATAAACTCTTCTGTCAATGGTGACACCATTGATCGTGGTCGAATTGCCGCTCGATGAAACGCCACTCAGTTGAAACTTGTTGCTCGTAACCCGAATTCTTCCGATAGTAGCGACTGTCTCACCGACGCCATCCGACCATAGGCTTTGAAGAGAAACGTTGCCGACATTATTCCAGATTTGCCTAATTCCGCTGTTTATGCTTTGAGCGTTGAAGCTATTGTTCATCGCACTTTGTGTGCCGTTTCCAGATTGCGTCATGTTTCCCATGCCATCATAAACAAGCCCGACATCGATCGTGTTTAGGTTTACGGTCCTGCCAAAACTTTCAGACTCCACATTGAGGCCAATTGCACCATCAACGTCTGCGTTATTGAAGTTGCAACCGCTGAGTTGCGCATCCGTGAAGTCAGCACCGCCGAGGTCAGCATTAGAAAAATTGACCCCGACCAGTGAGCAATTTTGAAAATCGGCACCCTCAAGATCGGCATTTGCAAAATTTACCCCAGAAAGTGCCGATCCTGATAGATCCGCTCCTTGCAGATCAGAGCCCGAAAAATTCACCCCAGTGAATTCACTACCAGAAAGATCGCACCCTTGAAGGTCACAACCGGACATGTTCGCACCTGTGAACGAAGACTCAGAAAAACTGTACTCAGTTAGATCCTGACCACTCCAATCTTCACCGACCATTTGTCCCCTATTCGAATCGTCCAGTTTCTAAAACAAACACCAACCTTGCCCCCAATTACTATAGGCACTGCCAACCCGTTCGCTTTTTCAACTTTTGACTGCCCTGACTCGTCGCCCACACGGCAGCCTTGGAGGTTTAGCGCCGGTAGAGATTGCACAAACAGCAAAGATGAGGAAAAGGAAATCCTGACTCTCTAAGAAAGTGGACTCACAAACGGGGTCCGATCACCACCCCGTTCGTCACCACCCGCTGCATAACTTGAACGCCGCGATGGATTACTTGAACGTCGACAGTCAACTCGGTTAACACGCCATCGGGACCCAACAGTTCGAGCCCCTCGGCATCAATCCGAGCCATCAACCGACCCAACGTCGCATCATCAATCAACGGAGACGAACCGAACCTTGCCTCATTATTTTTGGTAGCCATAGCTGTCTATCCTTTCAGTAAGGGACACACCTCACACAAAGAATTCAACACCCCCAGTCAGTGCGCAAAGCTTCGCCCCTACACCACACGTTTATCTGATCCTGCCCAGGCAGCGAAGATGACGCTGCGCAGCCTGGCCAAAAGAATCGAAACCCTCGAAGAAAAAATCGCAGTCCTCGACGGTCAACTTGACCCGCTGGTTAAACAGACCGCACCGACGCTGCTCACCCGGATCGGCATTGGCACCCAGCACACCGCCCAGTTACTGATCACCGCCGGAGAAAACATCGGCCGACTCCACTCAGAAGCAGCATTCGCCAGGCTCTGCGGCGTGGCCCCCATTCCGGTCTCCTCCGGACACACCCATCGAATGCGACTTCACCGAGGTGGTGATCGTCAAGCTAACAGTGCGTTGCACATGATTGCGGTATGCCGGCTCCGCTACGACCCACGAACCATTGGCTACATGAATCGCCAACGCGCCGAGGGACTATCCAAGGAAGACGTCCTGCGCTGTTTGAAACGATTCATAGCTCGGGAAGTCTTCAAAGATCCGAAACTCGACCTATACCAAAATTAGGACTTGACATCTATAGGACCATCCTTCAGCAGACCCTCTCAATCAATTATCGAAATCATCCAGCCACAAATAACTGAGGGCTTTTACATCACATTGTCTAGCTTCAGATTCGCCGCTATTACTTCGGTCGTCGTTCTATCTAAGACCGAAAAAACTACAAAGAATTTGCAAAGTCAGGAAATATCTAACTTTAATAATCCACAATTACCTCGCATGAGTGACTGCAGAGCCACGCTTTCAGCAACATCAATGGATAATGTCCATCGATACTTAACAACGATCCACATCTGCGCATACAAGCATATGTTTTCAGCAGGTATCCATTCAGCAATATCAGAAGCACCCTTAGACTGATTCGTATCAATTGATGAAACTATTAATGTTGGGCGTCGGAGATCATTTCCGAACGCTTTGAGTTGATCGTCACTCCAATTCCATGCCCCGGAATTCCAGGCTTCTTCAAGTGGAACTAGATGATCGACTTGGAGTTGGTCTGAACTCAGAAACCATTTATTGTCATAAACAGAAAACCACCTTCCGCCTCGGACGTATTTCTTCCCATTTCTTTGAATCTCATAGGTTTCTACAGTTGAATCTCGTAGAAGAATCTCGGCACGTGTCCAATACCGATCACCGTCAATATCGGATTCATACTTGAAATAGGCGCGCTGGTAAGGCATCGTGCGGAACTCATCCTTAATTTTTAGTGCACAGAAAATCTCATTACCGCTGGCTTTAGTTGCAGTGATCTTAGGTTTTTTGCATGTTGATTCAGAATTACTTCCACTAGCCGTACGAAGGACGAGAAAAATAATGAGTGCTGTAATAACCAGAGCGATCCACTTCCAGTTGTTCTTCGCGAACTTTTCTATCCCCATATAAATGCTCATGCTACGGCCTATTAGAATAAGATCGGAAACGAAAGGTGCGTATGCGAGATCGACTTATTATGCTTGCAATTTGCCTTTTTGCTTGGGTGACTGCAGGGTTGGCTGTGGTGCCAGCGATTTATATTGTTTATCTTGTCTATAAAAAACGAATGATTCGTGCGTTTATAATCGGCGCAATTTATCTTGCCTATCTAGGCTTGCCGGAAGTCATGGCTTCACTCTAGAGATTAAACCCGCAGCAAAATTGGCTGGTTTCAGGAGTCCAATTGATGAACTCTGTTCCCTATCAACGTTTCGCGCCGAAGGAATACCAATGAAATCACCTCTGGAATTAAAGGCCGCACCACCACTCACACCACCAGAAATATTTCCATCAGTTTTGAAATACTCGCCACTCTCATTATCTTCAAAGTTCCCTGAATAGCTTCCACGAGTAATGGTCATTGTTATCTTTTCTTCACTAAAACCGATAACTGGGTACCCAATAATAGTAAGTTCCTCACTTAAAGTTGGGCGCAGTGAAGTCGGTTTTACAATTGTCCGCCCTTTTATCTTTAATGGTTCACCAGCAGAGTCTAAAATCTGGAGAATCGCTAAATCGTTAAATTCATCCCCGACAACAAAAACTGCTTCGTAACCCTCCTCGGGCATCCGATCAAATGACTCGGTGAAATAAACCGAATAAGCCCCTCCAGAGCCAGGAGCTACGTGATAATTAGTGAGGATGTAACTTCCATCCATAATTAGCGTTCCAGAGCCCGACCAATTCCCAACGCTGTCCTCCCCCTCGATGTAGACGATTGAACGAGCGAGTGTTTCCCATTTATTTCTTGGATCATTCTTTCCAGTCTCTCCATCATTAATGGCTACAAATATACCTACGCAAGCCGTGACTCCAACTAGGGCTGCGAATACCTTCTTCCCCTTTCCAGAATGGTTTGAGGTGCGGTTGCCTTCTACCTGAGTAAATGTTGACGCAGGCACCACTGAAGTTGGGACGACTCTCGGCGATGCACCAATTTTCGGCAAACCAGGAGCTCCGACCCCTTGAGAATTCCTTGAGTTAATTTTGATGTTTTGCTTGACAAACCGCTTTAAAAAAGGCAGTACCGTTAAAAGCAACTCGTGTCCAAAAAGCACGCCACCGATTGTTTTCATTGCCTTCACCGCTATCTCGTTGTTCAGTGGCGTCGACGTCCGCAAGTCTTCTTCACCCGCAATCTTTTCGAGATCCCTAATATGCGGTGGTATCGGGGGTTTAGGACGACCTTTGCTCCACGGAGAAGGCGGTACGCTATCTATACGTCTCCCCCTGGACTTTGACTTCTGTTTTCTCCCAAATCATCACTGCCATCGTTTTGTTGATTGTAAAGCCCTTCACCCATGCCAACTTCGTCAAGAACAAATGCCTCAGAAAGCATTACACAAGATCCCAACAAACGGATCGGATCTGTAAGTTTCTCCGGTGTCAACACTCTGCTTTCCCTAAAATTCACAATTTGACTTGTCTCAGGCTTCGGCAACAACTCATCTGGCCACCAAACGTACGGCTTTAATATCTGACGGTTGTCATTAGCGGTAAACAATACCGTAACCAAACCATTGGGAAGTCGAACTGGTTCTGACGGTACAAGTCGTGCGAAAAAATTTGGAGCGATAATTTCAGAATTCCCAACCGAATGCGACTCTGCATCATCAACAATTGTGCTGTATGCGGCTTCAAGCTGGACTTCATTCGTAGTTTTCAAAAGTACGGAATCGTACTGATCACTAAATACATTTTTCATAAATATCCAGCGCGAACCCCGAGCCCAACCATTAACGATCTCAGTGAAGTTTGGTACTGCAGGGCATGATTCAGGTCGCATATTATTTATATCAGCCAATGGGACGCCCTGTTCAAAAGCCATATCTTCTTGATATCGGGCAATCAGCCAGTTATATTGCCTACCTAGCCAGCCTTTAGAGATAAACAATTGACGAAGACGCGCGGTTAGTCCTAGTTCGCCTTTACGCGTTAACAATAAATTCTGCTGTTCAAATTTAAGTGCACTTAAATCTGAGCCCTGACCTGAAATCGCTGTATTTTCAACCAGCACACTTCGTCCTAACGGGTACCTAAACAACCGTGCGAGTACTGCTGCTGTACCGGTCCATTGTACTGCCGCCAATCGAAGTCGTCTTTCAGCATCGGTGCTGGTTTCTAATTCATCTACAGCCCAAACTAAGTATCGTGATAATTCTTCAAGTTTGTATCGCTCGCGAACAATGGTAAATGCTACGACAAACCCAGAGACAATGAGAAGAGTTAGCCCAACAGCAATGGAAACTCTGAATACGTCGGTCCTTGTGGATTCAAGCCAGTGTTGTTTTGACCGCCACCAGACCGAACTATCTGATCCCCATGCAGCAGCTGCTCCAACAACTACGTAAACCCAGGTGACAACAAACAGGATGCCAGCGAACTGACGCCTTACTTTACTATCCGACAATCGATTTCGCGTTATTGACACAGACACAACTACTACCGAGGCAACTAATAACAATGTTGCAGCGAGTGGGCCAACTCTAAATCGTTCAACTTTAGTAACAACTTTCCAGATGTTGTTCCAAAAAACAATTTCAGCACCGAGAAGAACGACTAATAGTGTTGCAGCAGCAATAACTTTGCCTTGCCATTCTTTATTATCCCTAATCACCATTCCTGCCAGAGCCATAAACACAATAAGCGTTGAGACGATAACCCAAATTAATGACCTGTTTTTATCCCCAATTGTTTCAAAATTGAACCAATTCCTTCGACTGGTAAGTGAGCCGATTGTCAAATACAGCATCGAGAATCCAAGGGCAACGGCAATCTTTACCGCGCTTGAAATTGTTCCTACTTCAGTCGCAGAAAATTTCAGTGGAAGTTCCCGTAAATAACCGATCATCTGCTCTGCTCTTGCGCGTGCTGCAGCGCCTTCGTCGAGCATGATTTGTGTAATTTTTCCTAGCAAATCCGCGCGTTCGGGTTTCACTTTTATCTCTTGCTGAATGTCGGTATCGCTTTCTTCAATAGGTGTAACTAATTCAATCACTTCCGTCAGCTGATTATCTGATTCGGGTATTTCAGGGGCAACCTGCAGTTCTTCATCTACGTTTACAGAACCCTCAGATTCTGCTTGTATCCCATCTTCGACTGCTTTCGTCAACGCAGTAGTGACATCACGCTCAATTTCCGTTGATTCAGCAAACTCCTCATTCTTGACTATTTTTGTTATCTCAAACTTCTCGTGAATCGCAGTCGTGACAATACCTTCATTAAGTTCCGTCTTTACTGATGGACCTTCAAAAATATCCTTCAACAACTGCTCTAGATCATCAACTTCTGGCGATAATGCAGATTGCCTTACCAGAAGGAATTTATCGTCAGAGAAAGCCTTACGTTCTTCAATTGCCGCAGCACCGCCGTCTGCGATAGCCATAATTTTTTCAACAATTTGGACCCAAGATTGCTCGCCGATGGTGCTTATTACTGGCCTGTCCATCCGTTCAGAAACGTCAGTGATAATTGAATCCACTTGCAGAGCAGTGATCGAAGCTTCGCCCATATCAATATTTCTGCCTGGATACATCACCTCTACAGAGCTACTTGCCCCGCCTACGGCTTCCTGTAATGCAGCCCCACTCATTGCTCTAAGGTGGTCCTGAACTCCTCTTATCAGAGCCGCTGGAGTCTGAGCAAAAGCTTTAAACAACTCTTTAAGGTATTGCTTCTTGAATTTCTTGCCATCAACAGAAACCAATGGCCCCGCCGGTGGTTTGGTCGCATTGAACCGCAGCTCAGATGGATAGATGGAATTTGAAAACTTCTGGGCCGCCTGATTGGCATCGGGCACTGAGAAGAACTGATGTGGAATCGGAAGTTCACCATCATGTGACATCAATTTATTGATAGGAAGAGGAGGACAATCAAGAAGATTTAAACGCGATGAAACAAAACGCACTAACACCTCTGGGATACCAGTGTAAATAACCTCTAGATCATCAACAATTGGACATGGAATTTCTTTCCACATCCCAAAAATCGCCGAAAGTTCTATAGCTATATGGCTTGCGTATTCATTAATCTGTAACCCATCAATCGGTCTAGCGATGGCTCGGTGCGAAGAGGAGTCACGTGCGATAACCACTAAATTTGCGTTTGCGCTTTCCACAAAAAATGGTTTCTTCGGTATGGCGCTTGAATATGTTGGACACGCGACCCTAAATTCTTTGATTCGAAGGTTTACTGACATTCTCAAAAGAACGTCGTTTAGTTTTCGCATTGAGGAATCAATTAACACATGGCTTTCTATTCCAGGCTCTGATGCCACCAGCGCCACAAGGCGCACTGTTTCAAGCTGAGCCATATTTCTGGCAAGCCAATCAATCAATTGAACATGCCGCGCAAAACCTGATTGATAGATGGTCGCAACAGGATCTACCCAAGATCCAATATTTGCGTCACAATTAATTGTCGCAAATGCCGACAGGTCACCACGAGTTCGTTCACCTAATTTCTTCAGTGCGGTGACGGATGAGAAATCCAAACTCGTATGTAAAACAACTAGAAATTCTAGAGGTTTTTGAATTCTTGAAGACATGAATTCGAAGTCAACTGTTAGTGCGAACGCGTTCAATACCGCTAATCAACGAGTTCAGAGAGCGCACAATTAAATCCGGGGTATCTGAGGTATTTCGTATTGAGGGCCAGTACGGTGGACTGTTCAATCTTGATCGATTCAGTGTCACTGAATCCCAATATTCTTCACCCTCTTCGCCAAAGATTCTAAGCATGTCATTCAATTTTCCAACCAAAGCAACTTTTCTTGACTCAGCATTGTGCTCGGGGCCGGAAACCGCGACCAACTTAGGGTCCATCTTTGAATCCAAACCGTGTCTAATCGCTTCTTCATCCTTGCTTCTGCCATCAAAATCTGTCGAAATTTTTCCAGTTTTGATCCAATTTTGGATTAGAGGATTGGCAAAATCGTAATGCAAAATTCTCAACGAGCCGTCGAGCATCGTCCCTAGATCTCGCAAGACAATATAGGGGCGCAGAGGAACCAAATTATCTTGTTCGCCCACCATTACAAATGCAAGTGACAGCGCCTCTAATACTGCGAACAATTCATCACCCTCATAGTTACGCGTTGGTGTAGTTAGAAGCGGATGAGGGAAATTTGCCGTGCCTTTTTCCAAATTCCATGGCTGAGAGATCCTAATTGCTCTTCTATGATCACTCGGCACATCAATCAGACCAAAGACTTTGCCCGTAAACCAACCTCTTATAAGCGCAATAATATGTTCCTGTGGGGCTGGAATAAACTCACCCAACAGTCTTGCGCGTCGCCTAGACCAGAATTGCCCCACCTGATCTGGCGAATTTTTTTCCGCACCCCATTTCTGTCCGATTGGTTCAAGAAGTGATTTAAAGAGGAATGGATGATGCGCTCCACCTAATAAGGACATTATTTGGACGCTTTCAATTGAAGTATCGTTTACAACGTACTTACGAATTAAGCCATCATCGGCGGGTTGTCCATCCTCTCCGATGTATGGCCTTATGGCGTTAATCACTTCGTCCTGCAATTCATGACCATTAAATGGAAACCGACTGAACTGGCGTTTCAATGGTTTCGCTTTGCCCAGTATCTGTTGCAAAGCAGCATCAAGGCTGACTAATGGTGCGGATGCCTGAATTGCGGCCTGCAACTGAGAAATGAACTTGGTCCTCCGGTCGCGATATTCGGACTCGCTGACGAATAGATTCAGACCGAACTGTGCATCTGCTGCTGTGTACGTCCGCAGGGTGGATTTTAGTAATTCATCAAAGGCAGTATTTGGTCGTCGCAACCACATCCTTGCACGTTGTAGCAAATCGGACGTATGGAATTTAAGACTCACCACGACATCCGACTTTGGTCGCCTTGAATCCCGTACCACTGTTGAACCTGGACTCCATGGTTGTGAAATTTGAATTGCTAGTGCAGGTCGAATCAAGTTTCTGTTAACACTTGAATTCTCGTCCATTTCGCGTAAAAACTCCCCAGAAATTACACTCGATCTCACGATTGCTCGATGCTCCTCTTTCTGCAATGGGTCACCACCAACAGTCCTTGCAAGCGCATCAACGAATACACTTGAAAATTTTGCAGGCTCAATAAGTGTGTACTCACTCATCGGCGGCACCGAGTCAGGTGAGGGATGGCCGTCTGACCACGTCGGCCAATTACTTAGGCTATCTAGCTCACCCCCAAGCAAAATCGATGAATCAGCAATTGAACGCAATAACGGTTTCACAAACCCACTCGCAAACGATTCAAGAAGCGCGCTAGCTTGTTCACGAAGTTGAGCCTCAACTACATATTGAGCATAGTCAAGTGCAGCGGATATTGCTTCACCAACCTTCTCATTTGACTGCATTGTGAAATTGCCTCTTACGCCTGCGAGAACAGCAGTCGCTTGAGCAGCCCACTCCGACTCCCCTGAATATCTTGCACACGCTTTGTGCTCTTTCTCGCCCATTAAATCTGCACATACGCCGTCAACCGGGTTGACTAGATAGTTAATCACCATTATGAGTAATTCTTTTGTGACTTCAAAACCATAGTTAGCAATTGACTCTTCGACTACCGAAATAAATTGAACTGGTTTTGATTCAGACCATAATTTGACGTTGCGTTCAATCAGCGGGCACATTCCGCTATCAAAGTCACCTATTGCGTTTCTCACAGCGCTGACTATTGAGTCCAAATATGCTTGAGCGGAGGCCCTGCCGATGTCGGCTAACTGTGCAGCAGTTCGTGTTGCATTCTCAAGGAGTGCCCCGTACTCAGAAGGTCGAAGCGCGTCAAGCACATCGTTTGCGTCAAGTCCACGTTCATTCAGCTTGACCCGTTTAATAAACCACGGGAACATTCCTTCCGCAATTGCTCGCGCAATTACATCTGGCTTTTTTGTGTTCAGCTGAGCCATATAGCCCTTAGCCTCATCACTTTCCATGTGAAAACGAGCCATATATGTGGCAGCATCTCGAGCAAGTCTTTGCGATGAGTAACGCTCGAGGTATCGAGTGCCGACGCTAATGCGAGCACACCCAAGCGCATTGAATGCTGGTGCTCCCTGTTCTGTAGCCAAGCCTTTGTTTATAAGTAAATCTTGCGGGGACATATTTGCTTGAGCCCTATCGGCCCAATTAGACATTGTGTGTGCTAGAAGTTGATCTTGCACCACTTCATCGACGCACCAAGCAACAAGTGCACTACCTATCGTCTCGAATACCTGCGTATCAGAACTAAAGTGGACGTTTGCAGCGTTTTTCTTCCCAACAAGAAACGGAAAAGCAGGCCCACTCCTATTAATCCCCCCCACGACTTGGGCGGCTTGATGAGTTGGGGATTGCTTTAGACCTATTTCAGTGGCTTGAGGCTGAGCATTATTGCCCGGCTGAACGCCGTGCCAATAGCATCCATTTAAAATTTCACTAATTGCGGCAAGGCTATTTGGTTGTGCACCAGGCACATCTATTCCGCTGAAAACATCCGGCGTATACAGGATTCCGAAGGAATGATCACCCCAAGATTCAAGAGACCTGAGTATGTCAAATACGTCCATAAGCAAACCAGCACCAGTTCCACCAGCAAGGGATGACACGACTACTACAAGTGGGTCAGAGGGTTGTCCGTTTGGGTTTTCATTATGGACCAGATTCCATAATTCTGTTAAATCTGAAATTGATCTAGGACTAGAAACTCGGTCCATCAGTGAGCGTATTCCAACCCGAATTTGGGATAAATATGCCAATGCAATCGTGCGACCAACTGCTCGATATGCGCCAGCCCCTTTATCTATAGGAACTGGCAATGGAGGGGCGACTCTCCACCCAGCATATTCTTCCTTGATCCCAATTGTGTTATCAAGTTGATTTGTTACGTTTTGAAAATTTACTCCTTGCCCAACCAAACCTAGATACTCCCGATCGGGAAGCATGTCTGCCCCGAGCATCGATACGCCGTCTGCGACAGTTGGTGTGTCTAAGTGTAAAAATTGAAATCCTTCAGGCATCTCTCGAGATTCGGGCCAGTTGTGTTCGGTTAGCCAATGTCGAAGATCACGTTTTAGAAATCGAAGTGTCTTGCCACCAGATCCACCTAGACCAACAAATACAACTCTGCGATACATGATTCCCCCTAAATCGAATGGTCAACACTCGTAACTTGCCAAGACTCTATTGCCAGACTAACCTATAACACAAGTCACATATCCCTTGAGATAGTTCAAACTAAAAAGTCAACACTTCCGACACTATTTATGGGGTATGGGAGGTGGTCCTGGTCGTTTTTTCGGTCCAGAAGGAGGCGCGGGCGGGGCAACCTGTGTCCCAGAACCACTCTGAGGTGAAACTGTCCCCTTGACTTTACTTAGTTCCGAACCAGTTGCGGGTGCGCTAGAGGTAGAACCAGTTTTATCTCTAAATTCCCTGCACACTTCCTTGAGTTTTTGCCCTCGAAGTAGATTGGTTACGCCTGGAATGCCGCTTTCTGCACCGGATATAGGTACCAAAATTGTTAACTGGGCGAATAATGCATCTGAAGACATAACTGAGTTCTCAGGTTTAGAAACAATTATTGCTTTCCTAAATGGAATTGCCAATCCACCGCTACCGGTTTGTTGCCAATACGCCGCAGGAATATCCTTGCCAACCTCTGCTTTTGCATCAGAAAATGGCTTAAACCAGCCACTCAGCCTTCGATCTAAGCGAATATTTTGAAGAACCAAAGCAGATTTACTACTGGATTTAAGCGGAAGCTTCAAGTCTACTGCGGAAGGTTGAAAACTATTTACGTCAACACCGTCTATTGACAGCCTTACCTGCCCAAATGCAGATAATCCAATTTCAACCAGGGTTTCATAGGAGTACATTCCATTGCGTTCTGGCATTATTGCTAAAACACTTGAAATAAATCTGAGCAGAAGCAGCGAGAGCAGCAGCGCAACGAGCACCGATACCGCCGTCACAATTTTCACACAAAACGTGCATGGGGGTTCTTTAAAATCAAAAACGGCTGTGACCTTCGCCGTTGCCGTTTGACTTGGACTTCCATACGTAAACCCAACGCCGTCAATTTCCGAGAAGTTACAGTTTGTCTTTTTTTCTCCAATTTTCAAATTAATTGCAACTGTGGCCTTTTCGTCCACTGGCAGAGTAAATACTTGCCCTTTGTTCTCGCCATTGATAATTAAGGAGGGTTCTATTACCTCGCAACCAACAGTTGACTGCAACGCAGACGTTAAAGAATTGATATCTATTACCACTGCATTTTTAGCTGGTTGCCCAAGTGTGTTTATTTCACATGCTGGCGTTGCGAAGTTTTTATTCGGTGGGGTATCGCCTGTCGTTGGTGCTCGGTCTGATCTAAACACCCAAGGAAAAAGGCATTTCTGTAATTCAGGAATTGGTTTTCCAACCGAAACTTCGAAACTCAACTTTTTCCCAACCCCAAACACTGGGCTTAAAGGGTCGGCTTCAATATCCAATTCTGCACGCAGCATATTTAGAAACTCAGCATTGACTTTATCAATCTGATTCCATATTTCGCCTGGTGAGACAATCTCTTCGTTCAAATTCTGCTGATCACGTTGGAGGAACACCAACTGGGATATTTCTTCTGGAGTAAGAATATTTTGAGCATTTTCTACTTGTGTTGGATTGTTTCCAACCTTAGTAATTTTGACTTCAAGAGATTCGATAAAAGTTGCCATCAAACAGAAACCGGCGAGGTTCGCGCTTAATTCGATTTTCCAACCTTTTTCGAACGGTGCAGCTCCGCTTGAAGGAAAATCCATCTGAGTTACTTCTTCAGAACTTGGAGCCGGACTATTGAAAGCTACAGAGATAGGCAATTTTTTACCCGTATTTGTTACAAGCTTGATGTCGTCAATTTTCGGTAACTTCTTTAAATCTAGAGAAATTAAACTGAACGATTTAAAGAACTTCGAATTTGGCAAGCCAGGTGTTGAAACGATATTGATGTCTGGAGTTGGGCATAACAAATCTTCTGCACCGGTGATCAAGGCTCCAATTCGCTGGAATACTGGTGTCAGTTTCCCTATTTCCTTAGTTCCAACCAAAAATATTTCACCAACTACTGATGGATCTTCGCCTGAACATATATTAACTTCGCCCAATTCACTAGTTGATCTATCCCCGGTAATTTGCGCCATTAGGTCTAGGGATTCCTGAAAGTTACCTTGCTTACGCAGTGCTACAGGGTCACCCAATAAAACGACGTATGTATTCACATGTGATTCGCGTAATTGTTGAGCCCAGCCCTTTGGGCTGCAGGTATTCTCAACCAAGTTTTTCAGGTAGTCGCTTTCTTTCTTTCCATCCTTTAATGTATCGTAATAATCAAAAACGCCATCTGTAAACCAGATTAGAAATTTGCAATTTGTATTTGGCTTGACATCCAAAAAATTTCTCGCATCAGTCAGTGCGTTTATGAAGTTTGTGCCGCCCTGCTGAGTTTCATCTGAAAGAATTGCTCTAATTTCTTGGGAAAGCCCAACTGGATCTGTAAACTTCTTATCTAATTTTACAATTCCAGTTCCTTGGTCTGAAAACGGAAATTTTGTTGTTTGGGCGAACGCCATGAGTGAGACGTCAACCTTTACCCTTGGGTTCCCTCCGTCTACGCCTTTGATGCCAATAGAAATGGACCGAAACATCGACTCAAGAGCATCGAATCGCCGACCATCTTTGTCAGTTGGCGAATTTTCTTTCGTGCTTGAAAGCGACTTACTGTTGTCAAGGAGAATCAGAATATCCACTTGATCTACTTTGGATTCGTCAACTCCAGGACAAATATCTACTGAGTTTGACCTTGCAGGCAAATGGCTAGATGAGTATGCAGGCGATACGCCCATGGTAATTAGAAACGACGAAATGGAAAAGACGAAAAATTTGAGAAGACGATTGTTTGAATGATTCATCAGCCACCAGGCCTTAAGAGTTCGTACACCGCAACATAAAGGTGCATTCCACCTAAAACCCATGAAGCAGCGACGAAGATCGACATATACCGAGTTGACTCAAATGGACCTGACCACTCACTAAACGAGTTTGAACTTCGTCGAAGATTTAAAGACTGTCGGAACCACCCAAGCAATGTGACGCTGCCAAACATTCCCAGCAACGAACCGAATAAGTGGATACCAGTCTGATTCCTATTTTTGAGTACAAGCCAAAACTCCAACGCGATCAGTAGTAAAGTGATGAGCACAGGAATTAATGGCGGACGACTAAGACCACTCCCACCTTTTGACTTACTTGAAGATCCGACAGTGGCTGGGCCTGCGGATTGGCCACCAATTTTGGGTGGTCCACTGTTCTTCGAACCCGGCCCACCAAGCGGTCTGCGCCCGGGAATTGGTGGTGGTGCGGGTTTGCTCACGATGCAAAGTGTACGGGTAGCGCCAAAGTTGAACAAGTCCCATTTGATTGCCGGCCCATAATTATCCCTCTCGGTTTATCCAGGCACCGATTGAGACAAATGTTAGGCCCACTGATCCAGCCCAGGCGGGCAACCCAACGAGTTGGTCATTACCCGCTAGATCTATTACAAAGGCGGTGTGCCAGGCGGCGGCGGCAGTTGACCCCACTGCTAACGCCAGCATCAAGCTTGAACTAACCGAAAGCCTGCCCATTAGGCGACCGATGTACACGACTGCTCCAACAACAGCCGATGCATAGGAAATTAAGTATCCAAAATCTAAATATGAGGTATAAAAATCCCCGGAAATTTTGAGGTCGCCATAGCTCCTGCGAATTTCGCTAAATCCAACCGAATCCGAAAATAAGCCAAACCACTTATCTATGTCGATCCACGGCCCAATAGCCAAACTGTAAATCAACAATGCCGAACCGATCAACACCAAGTACGGCTCATAACCCGCTACTGGATTTAAAAAACGACCATTTCTATTTGCCGTTGAATTGCTTCGAGCGACAACAATGCCTCCGGAGTTAAAAACCTTCCATCCCAAAGTGACTGAAGCTGAGAGAAGTACGAGTGTTGGAACAATGAGTCGTGTCCGATCTTCAGAGTCCCAAATCAATTCAAGCCTATTGAGAAATGTCGCTACTCCTGCGATGGAAGCAAACCGCATCGCTAGCAATGACCCACTTGACAGTGCCCAAATACATAGACCTACTGCAACGGCATGAAACATCCAGAACCGCTCAGGCGATCCCTGAAGTAATCCTTCAAGTACACATTCCATTGAGAGAGCGAGTATCACGAACAACATCACATTGTTCTGATCATCTTCAGACATTTCCCCAAGACCAAGAAAACCACTGCGCATAATGCCCCTTTAAAGAATCTGCAACAAAATAACACTATGATGCGGCCTGGGGATCTTGGAGGCTCCATATCTTGGATGTGAGGATGGGGCATGACAGGAAACCAAACAACGAAGCGGTACCCCGCTGAGCTAAAGGAACGGGCCGTGAAAATGGTTCTTGACCT